>Ga0318567_10000538_pt1 | contig 15540 bp, 8 predicted proteins | sample GRESIP088b5f20_FD_203691 | JGI IMG/M metagenome (GOLD analysis project Ga0318567, IMG submission 203691) | Tropical soil microbial communities from Luquillo Experimental Forest, Puerto Rico - GRE.SIPMG.088b5f20 | ecosystem: Environmental > Terrestrial > Soil > Tropical forest > Bulk soil...
TTTAGTCTGTCGGTTTTTGAGAAAACTCCTATAAATCAACTTTTTATAAAACAACTTTACAAAACAGAAACTACTTGTGATTATAATCAATTGACTATCTTTGATTTATAACCGGACAGTAGTGATATAAAATCATGAATACTAATAATTCGTTGGCATTAAAAAGAAGTTTTCTTTCGTTAGTTATCTTTTTTTCTTTTTTTAGTTCAATAAAGGCCATTACGCACAAAATAGATTTGAGCGGAAGTTGGACCTTTAAGGTAGACAGTGCCGATGTTGGTATTACTGAAAAATGGTATACACAAACTTTTGATAGCAGGATAAATTTGCCCGGTACGCTGGATGAAGCCGGCATTGGGAAACCCAACAAGTTGCAACCGAAGTTTGAAATGCCTCAGATTTTATATCTTACCCGTAAATACAGTTATATCGGCGCGGCATGGTATACCAAGGAAATCTCTATTCCTCAAAACTGGAAGCAAAAATCCATTTCGTTAGAATTAGAGCGGGTTCTTTGGGAGTCGCGTGTTTGGATTGACGGTAAAGAAATCGCAGGAGGTCAGGAAAGTCTGGTTTCACCACATTATTATAATCTTTCAACTGCACTTTCGCCAGGAACCCACAAAATAACCATCCGAATTGACAACCGGAAAAAATACGATATAAGCGTACCAACCAAAAATAGTCCCAATGGATTGGCGCATGCTTATTCCGAAGAAACACAGACCATCTGGAATGGCATTATTGGTGATATGTTGGTTACTGCCAATGATAAAGTGAGTGTTTCTGATATCGGGATATTTCCAAATGCAGATACAAAATCGGCTTCGCTAAAGATTACAATTGACAACTCCGGGAATAAATCTTTTTCGGGCAAATTAATTCTTTATGCTACTTCGCTTAAAGATGGTTCAAGACTTCCTGTTACGATTATTCCAGTTAAATTAAAGACTGGTTCAGAAATTATATCTGCGGATTATGCTATGGGGAAGAATGTTCAACTTTGGGATGAATTTTTTCCTAACTTATACAGCATTACTGCACAACTGACAGGAGAAGGCGTTAATGAGTCTGTCACAAAACAGTTTGGAATGCGAAAATTGACCAATAAAAACGCCCGCATACAAATGAATGGACGTCAGATCTTTCTCCGTGGAACACTGGAATGTTGTATCTTTCCTCAAACCGGACACCCGCCAATGGATAAACAAGGTTGGCAAAAGGTGTTCAAAACGGCCAAAGAATGGGGATTGAATCATCTGCGTTTTCATTCATGGTGTCCACCTCGCTATGCTTTTGAAGTGGCAGATGAAATGGGATTTTATTTGCACGTTGAATTACCTTTATGGTCGCTCACTGTGAATAAAGATACTGCCACAAATCGGTTTTTATACAACGAGGCCGACCGGATGATCAAAGAATACGGTAATCATCCTTCGTTCTGCTTTTGGAGCATTGGTAATGAATTACAGCCTGACTTCAAATTCCTGAATGCTTTTGTAGACAGACTGAAACAAAAAGATTCCCGTCATTTATATACCAACACTTCTTATACTTTTGAAAAAGGGCATGGTGCATGGCCGGAACCGAATGACGATTATTTTATAACTCAAACCACTAAGAAAGGTTGGGTTCGCGGACAAGGGATTTTTGGAAGTGAATCGCCCCGGTTCGACAAGGATTATTCTGCCTCCATCGATAGTATTCCGGTACCAATCATTACACACGAAATTGGTCAATATTCAGTATACCCTAATTTGGCTGAAATTAACAAATATGCCGGAGTGCTCGACCCATTGAATTTCAAAGCGGTAAAAGTAGACCTGGAAAAGAAAGGCCTCCTGTCGAAAGCGCCCGATTATTTGATGGCTTCCGGGAAATTTGCAGCCATTCTTTACAAAGAAGAAATTGAGCGTGCATTGAAAACACAAGGACTGAGTGGTTTCCAGCTACTCGATTTGCATGATTTCCCGGGACAAGGTACTGCCCTGGTCGGACTTTTGGATGCTTTCTGGGACAGTAAAGGCTTAATATCTTCGTCTGATTTCCGTGGGTTCAATTCATCGGTAGTGCCATTAATCCGGTTTAAAAAGCCTGTTTTTCAAAATAATGAGACATTTAATGCCGAAGTAGAACTGGCTTATTATTCTACAGAAGAATTGAATGGGAAGAAAATGATTTGGGAGATAACAGACAAATCAGGCCTGGTACTGAGATCGGGTAATTTCTCCATATCAAATTTAGTATCGGGTAATATCGCTAAGATAGGAACGATTTCGTGTTCCCTGGATTTTGTAAGTTCGGCTCAACAGCTATTTGTTAGATGTAAGATTGAGAATAGCGAGCATCAAAACAATTGGAAAATCTGGGTTTATCCTGTAGTGGCAAAACCGGACTTTAAAAACGTGGTTTACACCAGAAATGCTGCTGAAGCAGAACAGGCATTGGCAAAAGGCAAGACGGTTTTGTATAATCCCGATTGGAAAAAACTGAAAGGTATTGAAGGTAAATTTCTTCCGGTATTCTGGAGTCCAGTTCATTTCCCGAAACAAGCAGCTACTATGGGAGTTTTGTGTAATCCAGCCCATCCAGCTCTGGCACAATTTCCAACCGATATGCATTCCGACTGGCAGTGGTGGGACCTGAATACTAATTCCAAAACCATCATTCTTGATAGCATTCCGAATGTGAAACCGATAGTAGAAATGGTTGATAATTGGGTTAATAATCGTCGGTTAGCTTCTGTTTTTGAAGCAAAAGTAGGTCCGGGGAAATTGATTTATTCAAGTATCGATTTGAATACAGATATAGACAAACGTCCACAAGCAAGACAATTGTTGATAAGCCTTCTCGCATACATGAATAATGCTACATTCAATCCTTCAGGTGTAATTACGTTTAATAAACTACGTGATTTTGACTCGGAAATCATTTCAGACAAAAAAAGCAAAGCGGGTGATATTTATTAAAGAAATACTTGCAAGTTTACATTCTAATATGAAAAAGCCTAATTAATAAAGACTTTTTCATATTTTTTGCTCTTGAAATTTTTAGATTAACCGATAGAACCGCTTGTACTTCGTTATTTTATAGTTGTTTCGGTTTCAATCTGTTGAACTTTGATTATGGGGCACAGAAGCGTATAAATTTTGGGATCATCTCAATTTTCAGGTATACAGAATTGGGTGGGAATATTTTATTTTACAAGTCTGACCATCTCACATGCAGCTAGTAAAAAGGCTCCAACTCCAAAATTTGCTGTTGAATTAGCATCCACTATTTGTCCGGGAATTGCTTTTTCGCCAATCGGTTGCACATAACCAATTTTGCCCGAAGGTTGTAATGCAACGGTTGATAGGTATTGCCAACCTTTTAATGCTGCAGACAGATAAGTTTTTTCTTTTAAATAACCGTTATTAATCCCCCAGAGCAAGCCATAGGTAAAGAATGCTGTTCCACTTGTTTCTGGTCCGGGTGCATGTTTGGGATCAAGCATGCTGCGAGTCCAATAACCTTCCGGTTGTTGGCATTTAATGATTTCTTTTGCCATATCGCGGTATTGGTTCTGGAATAACGGTCTGTATTTTGAATCCATGGGCAAGTCTTTCAGTACTTTAGCTAATGCGGCAAAGACCCAACCATCGCCACGTGCCCAAAAGTCTTTTTTCCCATTTACAGTTTTATGGTCCGGGTAAATATATTTTGCGTCTCGATAAAATAGTTTTGCTTTCGAATCGTACATGATACGTTTAGCATATAAAAAATAATCGTTTAATTTATCCAGATAAAGACTATTACCTGTTATTTTATACATCTTGGTCATCACGGGCATCGCCATATATAATCCATCAGACCACCACCAATAATCATCATTTGGAGTGCTCATTTCGTATTCCATTACTTCACGGGCACGGGCAATTTTGTTGCTATCGGGAGCCAGATTATATAGATCTATATAAGTCTGAAAACAAACTTGCCAGTCGCCAAAAAGTACATGGTCGGAAGTTTCACCGTAACTATATTTCCATTTCGATTTATCCTGGGTTTGTGCACCTTTCCAATCGTTTTGAATCGCCCATTTTTCGGAGTATTCACGGTATTTTTCATTTCCGGTAATAAAATATGCTTCCATGTTACCGGTGTGGTAAGCGGCATTATCCCAAAACGGATTTCCGGATTCTGGATGTGTGGATTGCCAGTAATCATTTACTTTTTCTATCGTGTTAATAAGCTCGGTTCTTAAAGGTCGGTTTTGAGAATGTCCGATAGAATAGTTGAAGATTATCAAAAAGAGAATTAACTTTTGTGTTTTCATGTTGATTGTTTTATTATCTTTTCCAGAACCTTTTAACTGGTCAAGAATGAGCATACAAAAATACCCCGTTAAAATATAAATCGAGTACATAATTCATTCAATAAGGTGGAAAATCAAATGAACGGAACAATTTAGACGGCGTTATCCATTATCAATGATATAAAATTCTGATTACTTATATTATCTACCTTTTTGACTTTTTATTCGGTCGTTTCCGGATTCAAATTCCATATCTTTGCCTGCTGTACACTACTTAACCGGTATTTAAATAATACTGTATCGTATTGTAGTTGTAAATGTTTTTTATTTAAACTATAAAGCTTAAATTGTAATGAGGCTCAGATTAAAATTCGTGTTGCTTTTATTTTTTGTTGGTATAAATTTGATTGTTGGAAAAGCCCAGGATATTCCTTCAAATAATGCGTTGTCAGATCCAAAAATATTTTCACTTAACCAACCGGACTATAAGTTAAGTCCTTTTACGGGGATGACCCGTCAGCATTGGAAAGAAGCGGCATTATACATGTTGAAAGGGGCATTTAGTTATATCCATCAACTAGATGATCCCATGAGATTTCCTAAACAAGAGGGGAAAAGTTATCCGCATAATGATACCCAGATTCCAACAGAGAAACTGGAAGGACTCTGCCGAACTTTATTTGTTGCAGCTCCTTTGTTGAAAGATAATCCAAAATTGGAAATAAATGGTATAAGTGTGGCCGATTATTATAGGCATCAAATAACAGAGTTGATAAATCCGCTTAGTTCAAGCTATATAAAACCTCGTGCTAAAGATGGAGGCCCAAGCCAGAATTTGGTTGAATTTGGAGCGTTGGCTATCTCTTTATTTACTATTCCCGAAGTATTGTGGGAGCCACTCCCTCAAACTCAAAAAGATGGACTGGCTTCTTTGATGTTAAGTTATGGAGATGGTCCTACCGTTTCATCCAATTGGAAGTTCTTCAATATTTTTGTGTTGAGTTTCTATAAAGATAAGGGATATGCTGTTAATGAAAAGTTGCTGATTGAATATGTTGAAAAATCGTTGGCAGACTATCGCGGAGAGGGTTGGTATAACGATCATCCGGCTTACGATTATTACAGTATGTGGGCTTTTCAGTTGTATGGTAGTATTTGGTCAGAATATTTTGGTAAGAAATATTATCCTGAATACGCTCAGAGGTTTCGTGATAATTTAAGTGCGGTTAAAGACAATTATCCTTATTTGTTCAGTAGAAACGGAGAGATGATTATGTGGGGAAGAAGTATTTCTTATCGTTTTGGGGCTATTGCCCCGTTTCCAATGATGGGTTTTGAAAATGATCCAAAAACGAATTACGGTTGGATGCGGCGAATTTCATCCGGGGTCTTACTTCAGTTTTTGAAACACCCAGATTTTATGAAAGATGGAATCCCTACGCTGGGATTTTATGGCGCATTTGAGCCTGCAGTGCAAGTATACAGTTGCCGGGGTAGTGCTTTTTGGTGTGGCAAAGCTTTTCTTAGTTTGTTTGTTCCAGCTGATAATCCATTTTGGACCGCAATTGAAAATGATGGAGCTTGGGGAAGTGAGTTGAAAGCAGGAGCAGTATATAATAAGTATCAAGAAGGTTCAAACATTTTGATTACAGATTATCCAAACATTGGAGCATCGGAGGTTCGTGCCTGGTGTCATGAGACGGTTGCAGCTGATTGGCAAAAATTCCGAAGTACTGAAAATTACAATCGTTTATCCTATAATAGTGCATTTCCCTGGCAGGCTGATGGTGAGAATGGTGAAGTGGCTATGAATTATGTGGTTAAAAATAAAAATAACAAGTGGGAAGCACTTCGTCTTTATACTTTTAAAAAATTTGAGAATAATATTTATTACAGAGATGCAGAGCTGGAAACGAATAAAAATATTCAATTTAAATTAGCAGATATTCCATTGTCCAATGGAATTCTTCGGATTGATAAATTGGTAAGTGCTGATTCAGTGGATTTACGTTTAGGTCATTATTCATTGCCGCAACTTAAAGAACCTATAAAAGAAGAGATTCGAAAGATAGATGGTCATGAGGTACGTATCATCAATAATGGTGTTTATCAATTGGCAATGGTTTCTTTAGTTGGTTGGGAGGCAATGGAGTTTGTACGTGCACAAGGATTGCACCCGGAAGCTGATCAAAGTGAAGTGATCAATGTGTCTGATAAATTTACGGCAGGTAAAACTAACTTGAAAATCTACAGCACCCTGATGCTTTGGAAAAAAGCAGGGGAGAAGTGGACAAATGAGGAGTTAGTTCCGGTTATGAAACTACAATATTCAGCTACAAAAAATGACGTGACAATATTATTCCGAAACGGAGAGAGAAGAATAGTGAGCTTTGATTAAAATCATACACGAAAAATACTGTATAAGTAAAGAGGGTGACCATTTTGGTCACCCTCTTTACTTATACAGACCGGTCTACTCGGCGATGATACGCGATGTCTAGACTTTTCCGACAAAGCATGTAAGTACAATCGACATGTTCGGTGCATCTTATTATTTGTTCTATGCTATGCAATTCAGTTTGCCGATGTAACATATCGTTTTGGGTGAATTTGATTCGGGTTGTAGTTGTTATTTATTGTTTGAATAAATAACAATTCAATAAAAAAATCTGATGAGTTTTGATGGAAATAGTGTCGGAAAATTCAGTTTGATAGACAGATACTAGATTGTAATATTCTGTTTTACATTATATTTGATCCTGTGACTGAATTTTGAACCTATTTGACTGAATAGTTGTCTCCCTTGAGAACCCGATGCAATATATTTGCATTCATTAAGTAGTGTGCTTTGAAAAGTAAAGGCAAATGAAATTTATTTCTAATCAAAAATATAGAATATGAGTAACAAGACAAGTTGACCTTAGGTGGGCGATTTATTATAGATAATTGCCTTATCACAAATTGTATTTATGTAGTCTAATATCAATTAAATTAAAAAATCATGAACGTAAAAAAGAAGTTTTTATGTCTTCTGGCTCTATCCGTTAGCATTATGCCAACGCTTTGGGCTTATGAGAAGAGTGGTTCATCAGCTAATTTGATGGCACAACAACAAACCAAAGAAGCCGTTTCCGGAAAAGTGACCGACAAAAACGGAGAAGCCTTAATTGGCGTAAGTGTAAAAATAAAAGGTACCTCAACAGGGACAGTTACTGATGTTAACGGTGTTTTTTCAATCAATAATGTTTCTCCATCTGCAGTGTTAGTATTTAGCTATATTGGTATGAATAGCCAGGAAGTTAAGGTGGGAGGACGTGCATCAATCAGTGTCCAGATGGAAGATAATTCGGTGAAGATGGACGAAGTTGTAGTGGTAGGTTACGGAACACAAAAGAAGAGCGATATTACCGGATCAGTTACATCGGTATCGAAAGAGCGCTTTTCTCAAATACCTGTAACGAATGCTATGACCGCTATTGAAGGTGCAGTTGCCGGTGTTACTATTACAAATACATCATCTGTTCCGGGAAGTGCTCCATCCGTTCAGGTTCGTGGTGTGAATTCTATTAACGCTAGTACAAATCCGTTGATCATTGTGGATGGTATTCCTTTTGAAGGAAATATCAGTTACATTAACCCCAGTGATATTCAGTCTATGGAAATTCTGAAAGATGCCTCTGCGGTTGCTATTTATGGAACCAGAGGTGCAAATGGAGTCATTCTTATCACTACTAAAAAAGGAGTTGCTGGAAAACCGGTTATTCAATATGCTGCTTATGGTGGGGTAGAGAATATTGCACATGTTTTAACTCCAAGAACTGGAGCTGAGTATGTTCAAAAGTATGCTGATTATATGTCGCAGACTGGTCAGACGCAAACAAATGCCGTCCCCAATTTATATGAAATAGCAAACTATAAAGCAGGACAAACTACCGACTGGATTAAAGAAGCGACTCAACAAGGTATTATACAAGACCACAACCTGTCTATCTCGGGTGGTGCAGAAAATGTGAAATACTATATTTCGGGAGATTATTTAAACGAGAAAGGAGTTGTTAAAGGTTATAATTATAAAAGGGCAGGTTTGCGTTCTAATTTGGAAACAAACGTAACTGACTATCTGACTACCGGTGTATCATTGTTCTTGGTTTCAAATAACTATGATGGAAACAAAGTGAATTTGTTGAACGCGTCGGCGATGAGTCCTTATGGTACTTTGATGAATGCCGGAACGGGAAAATATCAAATTTATCCAATGTACCCTGAATTACTTTACACAAATCCGATGATTGGAACTTACAACGATAGTAAAGATCAACGTGTGAATGTAAACAGTAATTTTTTTGCAGAATTGAAACCAAAATTTGTTCCCGGATTAAAGTATCGACTTAATGCTTCGTACAATTACAATCCTACAACTGCTTCCAGCTATGTGGGTAGGGATGGGAATGATAATTCCGGAACGGCTTCGATCACTGATACGAAAACAACACTTTGGGTCATTGAGAATATACTCTCATATACTAAAGATTGGCAAAAGCATCATTTTGACTTTACGGGATTATACAGTTCTCAAAAAAATAATTATACCTCGGTCACTGCTGGTGCAGTTGGATTTATTAATGATATCTTGACGGTTAATAATTTGAGTGCCGGTGCAAAACAAACTTCCGGTTCATACCAAAGTGGTTACTCTATGGTTTCTCAAATGGGACGTCTGAATTATTCATATGATAGCCGGTACTTAATCACACTTACTGCCCGTCGCGATGGTTATTCTGCTTTTGGAGTGAACACTAACAAATATGCAACTTTCCCATCGTTAGCTCTTGGATGGAATTTGTTAAATGAGAGTTTCATGGCTGGTACTAAAGACTTTTTGGATCAGTTGAAAGTAAGAACTTCTTATGGAAAATCAGGAAACATGGCGATAGGCGTAAACCAAACTTCACTTGTTGATAACACGGTTTCTTATCCTTTCAATGGAGTTAGTAATGTGACTGTGTTGGCAAATATCTTAGGTAATCCTAATTTGCATTGGGAAACTACCAAAGGTTTAAATGCAGGTGTAGATTTTTCATTCCTGAACTCACGAATTAGTGGATCAGTAGATGTTTATAGTAATCGAACTACCGATTTGTTGTTAAAACGCAATTTGCCTCTTGTGACTGGATATTCAAACGTTTGGGATAATATTGGTATTGTTGGCAATAAAGGAATTGACGTTACTCTTAAAACAGTGAATATTGCAACAAAGGATTTTAAATGGTCAACAAACTGGAATTTCAGTACAAACAAGAATAAAATCATTGATTTGTATGGTGATAAGAAAAGTGATATTGGGAATAGATGGTTTATCGGAAAATCGCTTGGAGCAATATATGATTATAAAATGATTGGTGTATGGCAAGCCGGAGATGCAGATTTAGCTAAATATGGTGCTAAACCGGGTGATTTGAAGTTTAAAGATATCAACGGAGATGGTAAAATTGATGCTAACAATGATAAGGTTTACCAAGGTTCTACACAACCGAAATGGATCGGTGGTATCACCAATACTTTTGATTACAAAAACTTCCATTTGAGCATCTTTATCCAAACATCGCAAGGTTCTGTAAAGAATGATGTTGACTTGAACTATGCTGACGAAACTGGTCGTAGAAATACGCCTGCAGAAATAGGTTACTGGACCCCAACCAATATGAGTAATACTCGTCCGGCTCTTTCGTACAACAATACGTTGGGTTACGGGTATCCAAGAGATAACAGCTTTACAAGAATAAAAGACGTGACGTTGAGTTATGTGTTCTCTCCAAAGATTCTTGAGCACACGTTCTTCAAAAGCCTGACTTTGTACGCCAGCGGCAGGAACCTTTACACCTTTACCAACTGGATTGGTTGGGATCCGGAAGATAACTATTTAGGTAGAGGTATTACTAATAATTATGTGACTAATAATGGTCCAAATAACGGTACTAATAGTTGGACAAACAATTATCCAAGCGTAAGATCTGTGGTATTTGGAATCAATGTAGCTCTTAAATAATGATATTATAAAATTTATAAATATGAAAAATACACTTTTTTCGATACTGTGTTTGTTCTTAATGTTACAGACATTCACATCTTGTAGTGATACTTTTCTGAATGAAAAAACATATTCAGCTTATGCACCTACAACTTTGACCGATTCGTTGGGTTTTCAGGCTTCTCTTAAAGGTCTGTATACACAAATGAGCTACTATTATACTTATAGCGATAATCAAGGATGGGTTGCTGTTTGGCAAACCGGTACTGACATTGCATATTCAACCGCAAATCAACAAGGGCAAGAAATCCCTTATTATAGTTACGATAAACTGGTTTCTACGGATGGAGCTGCCTCTTATACTTGGAAATGGGCCTATCAAATGATTAATAATGCGAATAACATTATTACCTCAGTTGAATCGCCAAGTATCACTGGTATAACTCAGGGTGGTAAAAATAAGATTGATGCGGAAGCAAGATTCTTCAGAGCTTATGCTTACAATATGTTGGCAACCTTGTTTGGTCGTGTTCCGGTTATTACCAAGACCATTACTACGCCTAAAACTGATTTTGTTCGTGCACCGCTTGATAGTGTGAACGCTTTAATCGAAAAAGATTTGGTTTATTCTGCAACCAATTTGCCATTAATTGATAATACGAATCAAGCCCGTGCTAACCAAGCTATGGCACAGCAATTACTGGCTGAAGCTTACCTCAGAATGGGACGTCCGGCTGACGCTGAAGTTCAGTGCCAAGCTATTCTTAGCAGTGGTAAATTTAGTTTGGTTACAAGCCGGTATGGTGTAAAGAAAGCACAGGCAGGTGATCCGTTCTCTGATATGTTCTTTTATGGAAACCAAAGAAGAAGCCAGGGAAATACGGAGGCAATCTGGGTGCTCCAACAAGAAAACCCGACTACCATCGTAGGTGGAAGCTCCGGTTCAGCACAGCAACGACGGGTTTGGGGCGCAGCATACTATAACATTCAAGGCCTTTCTATTTGCGATTCATTGGGAGGAAGAAGTATTGGCCGTTTACGTCTAAATAATTGGGTTCTTTACCGATTGTATGCTACTACTGATATGCGTAATTCGAGATTCAATATCCGTCGTCGCTACACATACAATGATCCGGCTTATCCTGCAAAATTAGGACAACTTGTTCCTTATACAGGAGCGGATACTCTTTACAAAATTTGTCCTTCTACAACTAAGTGGGGTGCCTTTGATCCGCTTGATGTGTTCGGTTATGGAATGATTAAGGATATTCCTATCATGCGTTTGGGTGAAACCTATTTGCTCTTGGCCGAGGCTCAGTTTAAACAAGGAGGTGCACATATAAACGACGCTGTGACTACAATCAACACCTTGCGTGCCAGATCAAATGCAGCGCCTGTAACGGCGGCTCAACTATCGTTGAATTTTATTTTGGATGAGAGAGCCAGAGAGCTTTTAGCAGAAGAAAACAGACGTATGACATTAATGCGTACAGGTATGTTGGCCAAAAGAGCTCTTAGGTTAAACAATGATGCTACCAGCCCTCATCCAATTGTTGGCTTAGACAGTACCTCGGTAAATAAACAACTTTTGCCGATACCGCAAAGCGAAATTGATTTGAATAAAGATGCTGTGTTGGATCAGAATCCAGGTTATTAATTGGTTTAGGTATTAGATTTTTTGAAGAAAGGAATGCTCATTTGAGCATTCCTTTCGTTTTTTATCAAGATTGCTATTGCCTTGAAACTATACTGGAAAGGTTCTGTAGAAAATATGCAATAAAAGAATGATGTTGTTGCACAATAAATCGAATTAACGATTTATTGTGCGAAATTCTGCTGTAAAACATGAAATTTGGTATTGTTATCAAAAAAACAAGTGTTTTCTTTACACTTGTTGATGACATGCAATGTTGAATTATGTTTTTGTCTTGTATGTGTCTGAAAAATAAGAATATATGAGAATTAAAATTTAAACGTGGAATGACTACTACTTTTTATCAAAATAAAGATACCTTTCTTGTCGCTGTTGACTGTATTATTATGGGCTTTCGCGATAATGAATTACAAATTCTCATTACCCGCCGCCCCATTGAACCTTTGCAAGGTGGTTGGTCGTTGATGGGAGGTTTTGTTGAAGCTCCTGAAAGTATTGATGAAGCAGCTGAGCGTGTTGTTGGCGAGTTTACCGGTATCGATGATATATTTATGGAACAAGTGGGGGCGTATGGCGAATTAAATCGTGATTTGGCCGACCGGGTTATTTCTGTTGCTTATTATGCCTTAGTGGATATTGACTTGTTTGACACTTCGCTGGCTAAAAAACACGATGCGCAGTGGATTCGGATTTCTCAGCTTCCGGAACTTGTTTTTGACCATAAAAAGATGGTTGATGATACGATTAAAATTCTGCAAAGGAAGGCTGCCGTTAAACCGATTGGCTTCAATTTGCTTGGTGAACAGTTCACGTTGCCGACTTTACAAAGTTTGTACGAGTCTATTTATCAGGAAGCTATTGATAAACGTAATTTCAGAAAGAAATTATTGACAATGGAAATTCTGGAAAAATTGGATGAAAAAGACAAAAGTTCTTCGAAACGTGGAGCTTTTTATTATCGATACAATAAAGAGAAGTACGACCAATTGGTTGAGCAGGGATTACATTTTTCATTGTAATTTTTTTTGAGTCATTAAGTGTAAAATAAACACATATTATTCTATAAATACAAAAGACTATGCTAGAAAATTTAAAAGAAGAAGTATTTAAAGCTAATCTTGATTTAGTGAAACACGGATTGGTGATATTTACCTGGGGAAATGTCAGTGCAATTGACCGTACAACGGGTTTGGTTGTGATTAAACCTTCAGGTGTTTCGTACGATACCATGAAAGCCGAAGATATGGTAGTAGTAGACTTGGATGGAAAAATCATTGAAGGAAAACTAAAACCATCTTCCGATACACCTACACATTTGGCTCTTTACAGGGCATTTGAGAATATTGGTGGGGTAGTGCATACGCACTCTACCTATGCTACAGCCTGGGCTCAAGCCGGCATGGATATTCCGAATATTGGAACTACTCATTCCGATTATTTTAGCGCAGCTATACCTTGTACGCGCAGTATGACGCAACAGGAAGTGGAGGATGACTATGAAGCTGAAACCGGTAAGGTGATTGTAAGCCGTTTTTACGACCTGAATCCAGATTATATTCCGGGGGTAATTGTGAAAAATCATGGTCCTTTTTCCTGGGGAAAAGATGCACACGATGCAGTTCATAACGCAGTGGTGATGGAACAAGTAGCTAAGATGGCATACATTTCATATGGAATTAATCCTAACCTGACCATGGATAAACATTTAGTGAAGAAACATTTCTATCGCAAACACGGTCCGGGAGCGTATTACGGCCAATAATCCAGTTATATTGAATTTCACTTTATCTAATATCACAAAAGAAAAAAATTAAATGAAGAAACTATTTATTTCGACTCTGTTATTGACATCAATAACTCTTGGAGCCCAAACAGGCGTTTCAAAAATTACGATCCATGCCGATCAGGGCAAGACATTGATCAATAAAGAAATTTACGGTCAGTTTGCAGAGCACTTGGGAACTTGTATTTATGGAGGTATCTGGGTTGGCGAAAATTCACCAATTCCCAATATCAAAGGATATCGTACCGATGTGTTTAATGCGCTGAAAGAGCTTCAGATACCAGTATTGCGCTGGCCAGGCGGTTGTTTCGCCGACGAGTACCACTGGATGGATGGAATCGGACCACGCGAGAAACGTGCTAAGATTGTGAATAACAACTGGGGTGGAGTTATCGAAGACAATAGTTTTGGAACGAATGAGTTTTTTAATCTTTGTGAAATGCTTGGATGTGAACCTTATCTGAGTGGAAATGTGGGTAGCGGTACAGTAGAAGAATTGGCTAAATGGGTGGAATATATCACTTCGGCTGGTGATAGCCCAATGGCCAGATTGCGTCGTCAAAATGGACGTGAAAACCCATGGAAGCTTAAGTATCTTGGAGTTGGGAATGAAAGTTGGGGCTGTGGTGGAAATATGACTCCCGATTATTACTCCGATTTATATCGCCGCTATTCAACGTATTGCCGCGAATATGATGGCAATAAACTTTTTAAAATTGCCAGTGGTGCCAGTGACTACGATTACAAATGGACTGAAACATTGATGAAAAATGTGGGTGATCGTATGCAAGGTGTGTCGTTGCATTATTATACCTGTAAAGGTTGGAGCGGAAGCAAAGGTTCTGCTACAAAATTCAATAAAGATGAATACTTATGGACTATGCATAAATGTCTTGAAATTGAAGATGTAGTGAAAAAACACATAGCTATTATGAATCAGTACGATCCTAAAAATAAAGTAGGTTTAATGGTGGACGAATGGGGAACATGGTGGGATCAGGAGCCAGGTTCAAATTCAGCACTTTATCAACAGAACTCTATGCGTGATGCTTTAGTGGCCGCATTGTCATTGAACATTTTCAACAAATACACTGAACGTGTAAAAATGACAAACATTGCACAAGTAGTAAACGTATTACAGGCGATGATTCTGACCAATGGACCTAAGATGGTGTTGACTCCAACTTATCATGTTTTCAATATGTACAAAGTTCACATGGGAGCAACTTATCTTCCTCTTGATATTCAGTGTGATTCATTGTCTTCAAACGATAAAAAGTTCGCTTCGGTGAGTGCTTCCGCTTCAAAAGATACAAAAGGATTGATTCACATTACACTTGCAAACGTTGATCCGGATAAAGAACAAAAAATTGAAATAGACTTAGGTAATGCAAAAATTGCAAAGGTTTCGGGAAGTATCTTGACTGCCAAAACGATTGATTCGTTCAATACATTTGAAAATCCGAATGTAGTAGCGCCTACAGTTTTTAAAGGTACTAAAGTGAGTAAAAACGGTCTGACTGTAACAGTTCCGGCTAAATCAATAATTTCATTGGAATTATAAAATGACCCCAAACCCCTAAAGGGGCTTAGGAATAAATATAAACAACAATAACAAAATAACAACAACTTCCCCGATTCCCCTTTAGGGGATGGGGTAATAAAAATTTAATTATCATGGCATTCAAAGATTTAGAAGTATGGTTTATTACCGGAGCACAGTTGCTTTACGGTGGTGATGCAGTAGTGGCAGTAGATGCACACTCAAACGAAATGGTTAA
>Ga0318567_10000539_pt1 | contig 15518 bp, 12 predicted proteins | sample GRESIP088b5f20_FD_203691 | JGI IMG/M metagenome (GOLD analysis project Ga0318567, IMG submission 203691) | Tropical soil microbial communities from Luquillo Experimental Forest, Puerto Rico - GRE.SIPMG.088b5f20 | ecosystem: Environmental > Terrestrial > Soil > Tropical forest > Bulk soil...
CCCAGGACTGTGCCAAGAGATACGACTGCCGCCTATGGCAAATACCTGGCTCTAAGTGTTGCCGAATGTAATGGTTGCCACACGCAAAGAGATTTATCCGGTGCATTCATTGGCGAGCCATTCGGTGGCGGCGGTGAAGTGGAGGGTTTTATAACTCCTAACCTTACACCCGATTCAACGAGTAGAATATTCAACTGGTCAAAGAAAAATTTCATCGATCGTTTTCGCATGGGCAAACTTATTCCTGGCAGTCCGATGCCCTGGAACTCATTCAAGCGCATGGATGATGATGAGCTGACAGCAGTTTACAATTACCTCAAAACTTTAAAACCTGTAAAAACAACGCTGGTTAAAAAATAGCATCCGAATGAAAGAAAAAGAACTCCCGTTTGCGCTGAAACATCAGCGTCAAAACGGGAGTATTCTTTATCTTCGTGCCTTCTGAAATATTAAGCCTTAACTGTGGAAAACATCAATAATATCAAGTTTACAACGAAGGAAAATATCCTGACGATCCTTGTTGTTTTATTCTTTATCACTTTCTTTTTTCCGATAGCGCCAGTCATCTGCAATATTGTTATCGGAGTGATTTTCATCTTTAGTTTTTTCTTTAATTCCCTGAGTGAGAAATGGTCGTTGCTAAAAGAGAGGAAAGCAGTTTTTTTTATTTGTGCATTTTATCTGCTGCAGGTCATCAGTGCTTTCTTATCAGTTAACAGAGACGAAGCCTTTACAGTCCTCGGCATGCGAGTGCCGTTGGTTTTATTTCCAATCGCACTTGGCACCATTTACATAAGACCGGCATTATTTAATCGCCTGCTGTTTTACATCGCCAATCTCATCACGCTTGCGGCAATCGTTTGTCTCTGCTGGGCCGCGTATCAGTATAACATCACACATGATGCTTCAGTATTGTACAATGACAGCTTTAGTATCGCAATCGACAAACAGTCCATTTATTTTGCGATGATGGTCACACTCGCTATTTATTTTTATTCCTACTTATTGATAAAAAAAGAGAATACTTACGCCAATAAAAAGTGGATGTATGTGGCGATATTGTTTTTGATGCTCACCCACTTTATGCTCGCAAGCCGCATCAACATCATTATACTTTATAGCAGCATTTTACTGTTTGCATTCTATTATGTCATTCGTTATAAAAAAATACTGGAAGGCGCCACATTAGTGATGGGGCTTTTGATTGGAGGATTCCTCCTTATAAAATTCTTTCCTAAAACTGTAAACAGATTTAAAGAACTGGGATACACAAGTTATAATTTCCAGAGTCATGCAAAAGAAAGCCACTACAACATGGAGGTAACTGCGGACCAATGGAACGGCGCCAATATCCGCCTGGCTGTATGGAAATGTGCGGGCAATTTAATTAAGGCTCATCCTGTTTTTGGAGTGCAGATAGGCGACAAGCAAGATCAACTGGTGGAAGAATATAAAAAGCACCATTTCGATTTTGGCGTTCAGAGCCGCCGCAATGCACACAACACTTATGTTGATGTTTTGGTAACGTTTGGTATCGTTGGTTTTGTGCTGTTTGTATTGGGCTTTATCATTTTGCCATTCGTACAATCTTTTCAAAACAAATTCGTACTTGGCTGTTTCGTTATTACAGTCTTTGCATTTGTTATGTTTCCTGAAACATATCTTGACAGAAGTTTAGGAAACATAACAATGGGATTCTTTCTGAGCTTCGTAATCGCAGCGTTTGTCCCACGCAAAGGCGCAAAGGAAAATCAAGGACGCAAAGAGTGGTTGAGTAATAGCAAAGCCCCCGACGCTTAGTTAAGCTGTTCAAAAATCAGTCAAGAATGTTCCTGTCCTCCCAGGTACTTGATCTGTTGCACAGCAAAAATCTATGAATGACAGAGAGCAAGACCTGACAGGTTTTAAAAACCTGTCAGGTCTGGTCCCCGCAGCTACTCGACAGTCACTTAGCTCTGTCACTTTAGTTGTTATCTGCCATATACATTTCAATGGCTTTTTCAGTTTCGCCAAAAAACTCCATTTTCCCGTTCTTCATGTAAGCGCTGCGTTGGCAATACTTTTCAATTGTATCCATGGAATGACTTACGAGAATAACCGTTTTACCTTCAATCCAGCTGCTTTCAAAAACTTTAACGGCTTTCTCCTGGAATTTCATGTCACCTACCGCGAATATTTCGTCGAGGAACATAATATCTGCGCCGGCATTAACAGCAATAGAAAAACCCAGGCGCGCTACCATACCGGATGAAAAGTATTTGATCTTAGTATCAACAAATTCTTTTAACTCCGCGAAGTCAATGATCTTGTCGAATATCTCGTCAATCTCTTTAATTTTCAAACCCAGTACAGATGCAGATACATACACATTTTCACGTGCAGTCAACTCGTGGCTCATACCCACGCCAAGGTTCATCAGGAGCGTGCTTCCATTAATGTTGATGTAACCTGTATCTGTTGCATAAACGCCTGCAAGAACTTTCGTGAGTGTAGATTTGCCACTGCCGTTTCTTCCAATCAATCCAACACATTCGCCTTTTTTTACTTCAAAATCCATCATCTTCAACCCCTCTACTTTCCTGGAACGTGGAGGATTAAAAATATTAAACAGTCGGTGCTTCACCGTATTGTGACTGTCTTCAGAAATGTGAAATGTCTTACTTATATTTTTAGCTTGTATTGCAAATTCTTCTTTCATGGTTAATAAAGTTTAGAGTTTTTCGGCAGCTTTTGATCCCAGTTTGTTTAAGAAAATAAAGCCCACACAGAGAAGGAAAAATGCGTACCCGAAATCGAAGATCATTAATTGAAAATCCGGTTGTGCTCCTTCCATCATTATACGACGGGCGTTAATGATAATTCCTGCTATTGGATTGCCATAGTCAAACGATGGCAATGCTTCTTTGAATGTCGACAGTTTATAAAATATGGGCGAAAGAAAAAACAGGAACGCAGTAAACACGGCCCATATTTGAGTGATGTCCTTCGCAATGATGTAAATGTTTGACAGGATAAGAGATATGCCCAAAGACAGAATGAAAAGATTTGCAAATAGTGCAATGATCCAAAGGTTCTGCGAATGCAGCCCTATAGATTGCGACTCAAAAAAATTATAGAAGACCAGAAACATGAGCAAGTTGAAAAAGAAGCCTATGCTATTTGCCAGCAATGTAGATATGTAAATCTCGATCTTGTTCATATTGCTGTACTCATACAGATATTTCTTTGTGTTTAAAATTTGAATTGTTCCGCCTGTCGACTCTATAAAAAAGTTCCATAGAATTAAGCCGATAAAAAGAAAAGAAGCAAAGGCAGGAACATCGGTTTTCATGATCACCTTGAATGCGATGTAATAAATACAGATATCCATAATCGGTTTAAGCAATGCCCATAGTAACCCAAGTTTATTTTCGTAATAACGAAGTTTAAATTCAATCTTCGCAAGAAGCCACAGTCTCTCTAACTTATTGGATCTTTTTACCCAGTCTTTCACAATACCAATTATCATTATAGTTTTAATTTATTTTTTATTTTAATTGCCCTCGACTTCAACAATTCATTTCTTCCTACCAAACTCTTGATCGTGCGTTTCAATTTATTTTCCGTGACGGTTGAAGCGGAAACATTTACTTCGAATGTTGGATTGTCAAATAAATATCCGGGACCATTTGCATTCAAAAGATTGATCACTGCTGTGGAAAATTTAGAAAAATAGGCGGCGTGTTTCTCCGAAATTACTCTGTTTGAATAAAGAAATTTATTCGTTGTAATGCCCCTGAACATTGAGTTTGGTCGCACACGATAATAAAAAAGGCATTCCGGAATAATAACACCGTTGAATCCTTTTGAAAGCATGCTCACTACACTTTCATAATCTTCAAGACCAAAAATAAATTGTTTGTCATTGAGTCCGCCCTGCAAAAACGCATTCCGTTTATAAACGAGAGAACTGCTGTTAACAGAGTTGTGTACCAGGATATAGGGCGGCTGTGGCGTAAATGTAGGCCACACTTTATCTGTATTTCCAAAATAACGAACCCAACTTCCTACAAAGAAAATGTTATCATATCGCTTCAAAATATCAATTGCTCGTGAATAGTAATGTTGATCAACTTTATCATCGGCATCAAGAAAAACAAGATAGTTGCTGCGTGCAATTTTAGCACCGAGATTTCGTGTAGCCGGCAGCCCTTTATTAGTTTGATGAACAATTTTTATATCAGGATGCGTTCTGCTTAAAATTTCCAGTTGATCAATACTATGTTGATCTGTGCTGCCATCATTGATGATGATTATTTCAGCTGGTACGTAGGTTGAATTCTTTACAGAGTTAATGCATTCAACGATGTACTTTCCCATGTTGTAATATGGAATGACCACCGTTAGATCATCATCTGCGCCATTGGTTGTAGGTGCGATTTGCTCCTGGTGCAAAAACGGAAATATCCTGTTCGCTTTCTTTTCAGTTACTATAGCGGATTCAATTTCAGCAATCTTTTGTTGCATTATTTCATCCGGACAATAACCGGACTTTACTCTTTCTATTGCAGCTTGCTGTACTTTATTTATATCCGCTTCATCCAATGACAAAATCTTCCGCAACTTATTTTCAAAATCATTTTCAATAAAATGATCGAATAAAAATCCATCTACGCCGTCGGTTATTATTTCTTTCTGTCCCCCCTGAACCGACGCCAATACTATCTTTCCCAATCCCATTGCTTCGAGAACAACATAAGGCAAATTGTCGACGATGCTTGGAACAAGCACTACGTGGGCGTCTTTCAAATATTTCTGGATTTGCGAGGGCGAAATTTTTCCGTGCAGTTTCAATAGCCCTTTATCTATGTATGCTTTATAAGTAGTTCTTACAAACTCGCCCATTGTTTGCTTAGTGGGATGATAAACAATGTCCATTCCGCCTACGATATTCAGACTATTTGAAAATCCGCCATCCCACAATTTTTTAAAATATTCGAGTAACTCAAACGAGCCCTTTTGCGGAGAGAGTTTGCCGTAGTAAACAATTTTTCCTTTTTGCAATAAGTTTGAAAAAGAAGGATTTCCATTCTCATAGGGATTTGCAATGACAGAAATTTCTTTATGAGAAATTTGCAACTGCTCCTGAATAACTTGTCTTAAAAAGTTAGTAGGAGAAATTAGTTTACCCGCCATTACTATGCACTGCTTCTCCATTTCACAGGTCCAGAAGTCAGGGAAACGGTGCGTTGAAACTTTATTGTACTCGAGATATAAAAATGCAGGGGAATGTAAAGTGATTACAATAGGAACATGTGCAAACTGCTTCCAACATAAAAGCTTATACTGTTGTAAGTAATACGCTATCCCTAAATAATCCTGGGATTCAATGACATCAGGCGTTTGATCATTTTTTTCAAAGTCGCGAACAATGTGGGCAAATTCATAACTGAGTCTTGCAGCGTATCCAAGATAGGATGAAGTTTTTTTTCTGTCAGGATTAAACGCAACAATTCTTACGCCCTCGGTGGTAGTAACACTGAAGTCGGTTTGCTTTTCATCCGGCACAAATACAGTAACGTTTATGCCAGACTTAGCCAACATCCTCACGGTAAAGTAACAATAGGTGCTAATACCGCCGCCATGAAAAGGAGGAAATTCCGTTGTAAGTAACCAGTAGTTCAAATTCTATCAATGTTTATTTAAAACAATTACCAGGATTTATTCCCTTGAAAAAACTTTATAACGTGCCCTATTCGTTTATACCACAAAGGCAATGTTTCATATTCTTTGTAATACCATGAAATCGGTTTGTTTAGTTGCGATGCAAGCTTTGGATTCTTCTTTCTAAGTTTTTGGTTCTCGAACTGCAGATCGTTAATCATCAATCCGATTATCTTCTCCCGCTTTTTTTCAACTAACTGATTGATGATATCTCCTCTAAGATTTACCAATTTCCAATCTAGCTTTGTCAACTTGTCAAAGTGATTAACAAACTTCAACACCTGGTCACTCAGCGGTTCTTTTCTATCGGGCTGCTTTTCAAAAAAAATCTTCAAATGATTCTCTACATCATCTTTTGAAAATCCCGCGTTAAGATATTTGTTGAAGAAAACTTCAAAGGAATCAAAGTAATGATTCAGGTATTCTGTGTGTATTTCTTCATTACCATAAATAGTGCTTGTCAGCGACTGCGTATGCTTTCTGTATTTGTACATTTCGGCTTCGCTCAAATACAGGAACCTGAATTTTTCACTGGCCCGTAGCCAAAAATCCATGTCCTCCATTCGAAACTTTTTGGCATCGTATCCTTTGAGTTCGAAATGCACATGTCTTCTGTATAAAAAACAAGCGCCAACAATGCAACTGAAAATAAGACACTCCGGCTCATCGCCGTACACTCCTAAATGCCTGCCGTTTTCATCTATAAAACTATAAGAAGAATACACCACATCGGCTTCGGGATTATTTTGCAATGCTTCAACCATCTTTTCAATTGCATTAACTCCAAGCAAATTATCATCGGACGTCCATGTAAAATATTCGCCAGCTGCTTTATCAAATCCTATATTAAGCGAGCCGGGCAATTTCATGTTCCTGGCGTTATTAATAACCTTCACTCTTCTGTCCGCACTTGCGTAGCGTTCAATAATTACCGCAGTATTATCAGTTGAAGAATCGTTTACGATAATCAATTCAATATTGGAATAGCTTTGTGATAGACAGCTTTCAATAGCGCTTGCAATAAATCTTTCTCCGTTATACGTCGGTAGTATTATCGATACTAACTCATTCATTAATTCACTACTTCTTTGGATTTAATTATTTTATTTCGAACGACTCATTAAGTGCCATTTCAATCGGTCATGTGCTTATACTATCGAACACGATGCTATTCATTAATTCTTTAGAAGATTTAGCAACACTGACGAACCAACTTCATATTCATTAATAAGGTGGTCGATCGCCTTATAGTTTTCCTGGATCATATACGTCCTGCATGTTGCATCAGGAAGCATCAATGAGCGAACATCTTCATCCGTAATATAGTTGTATCCATATTTTTCAAAATCTCCCAGCGACGTGTACTTTACGATTGGAATTAATCCAAAATCCATATACTCAGAAAGCTTGGTAGGACAAGAAACTGTATTAACCGGACTTTTATCGCGCAAAACAAAACCAAAATCATGCTCCTTGTAGATCGCCGGCAATTCACTCTTTGTTGCAGAACGAATAGTTACATTATCAGCGATATCTATGCTTTTTGCCTTTTGCATAAAAATATTCTTGTCATGCGAAAGAAATGTAAAGTCGGCATAAGAATGCATATCCTTTGCTACTTCCAGCATCAAATCTACATTCTGCCAAACCTGGCTGCCACCCGCATACAATATCTTGAGTCGCTTATCGGTATCAGATATTGACTCTGCAGACTTTCGGTCGCGGCTATAACTTTCAAAAATTGGAAGTGTAATAAAATTTGCTTTTGAAGATGGGTATTTGTTTATCAGATGATGCTGCATTGCTCTGGTAACAGTTACAAGAACCCTGCAGTTAGTTAACACCTCTTCTTCAACCGGGGAGAATCTTTTTGCTTCTTCGGGCCGTCCCAACATTAGCTCTTCTTCGGGAACTATTCCGTGAATATCAACGACTATCTTTCCCGTGTGTAGCCATTTCCTTACGTTGATAGCAAGGTGTACAGTATGAACATAAGCCAGTCTGGCCGACTGAAGCAGTTGCTCAAAAATCTGTTGATGAGACGGAAGCTTTGCATTCAAATTATATTGAAAAACATTATTATCACATTGCACTGCGTGCCCGTCATGATTCTCCGTATGATGATCTCCAAAATTTATGTATGCCCTGGATACATTTGAAAATATTTTGTCAACGGCTCTTATCCTGCTCATCCAGCCTTCTGAAACAAATTTTTCATCCGGGAATGGAGCCACAATTAATAACGTATGCTGCATTACTTTTCAATTTCCTTTTGTATAATATTATAATACTGATCCACTGTATTATTTATTTGAATTGATTCGATTTCCTTCTTTGCATAGTTGGCATTCTCCTGCCACACATCATACTTGTCAATTATTTCGCCCATTGCCCGTGCAAGATTTTCAATAGCTTCATGTTGCGGCGTCTGGCTTGCATTGTCAATCGTCAAATTTGTCAGGTCCTTGGCGTTGACAGGAGCGGGAACCAAAATGCCATTGTTATACTTAAGCACATCCTTTGCGCCTCCCACATCAGTAAGTACCATCGGAAGGCCAAAAAATAAATATTCCAGTGAAGTAATACTTAGCCCTTCATATGAAGATGGCAAAATGCCACAATGAGCTTTGGCCATCACCCTGCTCAACTGCCGTCTGTTAAGCAGACCTAAAAACTCAATATGACCTTGCAGTTTCTCCTCTTTAATTTTTTGCTGCAAAAAAGAAAAAAGATCATTGTCATCTACGCCTCCTGCCACCATCAATTTTGCGTGAGGGTATTTCTGAATCACAATTTTCAAGGCCTTAAATGCAGTGTAGTGACACTTAGAATGCCGTATGCTCGCGGAAAGAATAAAATTAAAATTTGATGAATGATTTTTACGCATCAAATCGCTCAGTTCCTGTGTCGGCCTTATAAGATCTCTGATATTAAGCCCATTGTTGATAACAGAAATATTATCAGCAGAAATTCCTAAATGATCAATTGAATACTGTCTTACAAAATCAGACACTGCAATATGACCAGAGATGCCTTTCCTCCTCAAATTGACAAAATGTGTGTTATCCTTTTGCCAGAAATATGCGTTGTGAATAATTTCCAAAACAGGAATATCTCTTTTATAGAAATCATCTAATCCAAAATAACAATGATTGATAAAGACGACGTCCGGTGTCTTTTTATTAAGTGTATTATGCAGGGCTTCCACATCGCCATGCAAAACAATCACATCAATGTTGGAATTAATGGCTTCTCTCTCAATAAAGCCTCCTTTTTCGGCAACGATAATTAATGTCTGTATATCCTTTTCTTTTAGCCTGATCGCTAAATCAAACACTACCCTTTCCAATCCACCTTCATTAAAATGCTGGACCAGAAAAGCCACTTTGGTTTTGTTGTCAACGGTTGCTTCACTTTCTACTAATTGAACAAGCTCTGCGTGTTGGGTTTCTGAAAAAATTAAATCCGGCAACGGGTGTGATTTAAAAACGCCTGCATGCTCTTTTGCAACCGTCTGCTTCTTTTGTTTAGTCAAAGAAAAATGTCGTTTGTAAAACACACCGATCCTTTCTACGGTATATTTAAAGCCGTTGTCCTGATAACAATTTATGCCCCTTCTCAAATAGTATAACGGCTTTCTAACAAATGCGGTAGATTTCCAGGAAGTACTGTTTACAATTTCTTCGTAATGGGATTCGATCCTTTTATAATACTCTACCTGCTCCTGGTGCTTATACTCCAGTTCCTTCTTTGCAGTCTTTGAAAGATCAAGCTCCTGCTTGATGCGCTGCAATTCCTGTGCAAGCTCTTCGTTGATCAAAGGTTCTTCAATCTTCACTTCAGGTGCCTTGCTTTGCATCTCTTTTTGCAAAATGACTTCATCTTTTTTCGCAGTATTTTCCCCGGTTATTCCTTTTTGCAGCAATGGAGATTCCATGTGCAGATTTTCCAGCATAATATTATTTTGCAGCAAAACTTCAGGTGAAGAGTAAACGAGAAGCAGCTGCTTCCCGGGCCAGTAACTCTTATCAATCGTTGCAGCATTAATAACTGCAGAATGCGTTATTACAAATTTATTGGAAAGTGCAAGAGGAATGTTGTTATAATCAAAGGTGTAAAAATGCTCCTCAAACCTTTGGTACTCCTTAAATGGAATTAACAGTATAACATGTTTTGTTGCATTGCAGGCAATTTTATTTAACACATCCCAGGGCTCAGAAAAATGCGCAAGAGTATTCGAAGAAAACAAAATATCGTACTTTACTGCGGCACTTCTTTTCGTATAATCATCAGCTACGAAATTGATATCGGGATAAGTTTTACATGCCACCCTTATTGCGCTTTCTGCAAAATCCACGCCTGTAACATTCGAGATATTCAATCTGTTTTTCAGGAACTTCGTTCCATCTCCAAAAGCGCAACCCCAATCACAGAATTCATATTCTTTTCTCGCAATTTCAGTTTTAACCCACCCGGGCAGATTATCAACTGCAATTTTTGAGAAAAAGATCGATTGCTCTATTCCGCCGCGTTCTTCCCAATTTTCTTCAAAACGGGTATTCCAATAGGCTTGGGTATTAATTAATTCAGACATTCCAGATTCGTGTATTACAGTTGATTTATATTTTTTTCATCCAAAGGTGCTGCCATAACCATCTAATGAGTTGTCTGTTGTGTGTCATATGCATTTATAAAAAACTCCTCGGGAGTAACAAGCACCTTATGTGAATCCGTTTTATACAGCGAAAAATAAAACTCACCTAACTCTACATTGAAGCCGAATTTTTCCAAAGACAAATTAAGCCAGCCAATATTGAGGAACGGTTTCAAAACATGTTTCAAGAATACTTCAGCCTGAAAAACATGCACATGCATGCCGGGATGATATGAGCTGCGTGCAGATTGTATAAAGTCCGAGTGTAAGCGTTGCGTGATATCGTTGCTGCCGTTTACATACCTGTTATCGTAGTAAATGGCTGCTTCTATAGCATGTTGTTCAATTGTCTTTTCACCACCGTTTAAATAGTCTGAAATAAAATGGGATAAGCTTGTATCGGTTCTAAACTTATCGAACGAAAATCTTTTATCGGGCAAGGCTATTATAAATCTTCCGTTGTTCTTTAGCGCCGGCTCCAGGTTTTTCAACCATCTAAATGGATCAACGACATGCTCCAGAACGTGATTGGCAATAATAAAATCAAATTCTTCGTTCCCTAACTGTTCATGCAGTTCTTTGGATTTTAAAACAAAATCTACCGGAGGAATATCTTCAGGCGGAATACCATAGTTTGAACCCTGAGACCTCAACTCATCAGTCGTATAATAGTCAGCATAGTACATTTCTGCCTCTGTCTGATAAACTGTTGGCCTGTTAAATGGCCCAATTTCGATTCCCTTGGAACCCTTATCAATTACATTGTTCCAAAAGAATTTTCTTCTACTTTGTTGTAGTACGTCCATAAAATCGTTCTTTTAAATATCCAAAAAACCTTCTTTGCTTATAAGTTTTCTTATACCAGTCTATTCCTGTTTTAAACTTGCTAATGTTACCCGTACCACAAGCGATACGTTATATGATACTATTACAGTCCAACATTAGGCTTAGTTACATCATTCATGGGACCCGGCTCTTTTTCAAAAAATCTTTAAGACCTTTTTTTCAATGCTTTATCTTTTACAACCCCCAAAAGGCTTCGGCTCACATAGGTTGCATGATACCATGAAACACTTTTTTCTAATTCTTGAATTCGATTGGTGCAATCTTCAAGTGTTTTCTCAATATCCCTTTTCGTCTTCGACTCGCTTTCCTGATGTTGTCTTAATTTACGAATTGTTGTTTCTTTTTCCTTTAACTCCTCCTCTAACAACTTACTTACATCAACTTTCGCATTCGCTATCTGCAAAAGGCTTCTTGTTTCTTTAATCTCCTTCTCCAGGCGATCGTTTTCTAAAGAAATCTTTTCTATTTGTGCTCTGGCTTCATTTTGTTTTAAAACTTCAACCTGCAATTTGCTTCTCAAACATTCATTTGTTTGATGAACGCTTGACAATTCTTTTTCTAACCGGCTGTTTATTTGTTGCACATTCGACAAAACCATCTGCATATTTCCGGTGAAATCCTCTCTCATTTTTTTCTCAGCGTAGTCGCTGGAGATTCTCTTCAGCAGCTCTGTATTATATAAAATTGGCTCTTCCGGATTTGCCAGGATTTCAATGCTGTTTAATATATTTTTTGCCAAAGGATATTCTCTAAATTCAAGATTGTCTAGTCTGTCGATAAATGTTTTCCAGCCTCTACCCTCGTCGTAATTCGCGACTACTTGCTCTCTCAAACAATATTCTTCTTTACGTTCTTCTAGTTTTTTAAGATCAGACGATAACTGTTCAGCGGAAATTGTTTTCAACCCTCTTCCTGAAAAATTCCATGTGGATGAAAATTCAAAAAGATCTTTGTCAATAAGACCTTTAACGCCATTATATCCAATCAAAACACAGGGTTTGTTGTTGCTAATCGCTTCAAGAACAACACGTCCCATTCCACCTATACCGGCATATTTTGAAACCAATTCCGAATCCAGTTTGCGAAAGCCTTTTACAAATACGGCAGGACCGGTTTGATTATTAAAATTCCAGTCTTCTAATAGTTTTCGTGCAGAGCCGTCGCCATATATATCAATCGTTGCAATGCCGGAGTTGGCTGCTTTTTGAATGAAATCTATTATTCCTTTAACCTTTTCTTCATCAAGTCTGCTGAAAATGGCCCATGCATTATTTTCCGTTTTGCTATCCTCATTTTGAACCGGATCGAGCAGATTTGTATCGACCAAATTAGGAACCAGAACTGCATTGGAAGAAGTGTAAGGAAAACTCATCGTTAATATCTCACGAGAGACACAATGCACAATAGACGCATATTTCAGCATCACTTCCTTTAAAAGAAATTCGTGCAAGTGGTTTTGAATGTAAGTGATGGATACGGGCCCATGAAGACTATACACAAATGGCACCCTCTTTTCTTGCGAAGCAAAAAAGGCAGGTAGAAACGCAAAAAATGGCTGGCAGTGAATAACACTTATTCTATGCTCATCAATTATTTTGCAAATGTTTTGATAGGTTATTCTAAAATCAATATTGTTTACGCCACCGGACAATGAAAGCCCGGAAACAATTTCATCAACGCTCTCGATGAAAGGATTTGCAGGATCAACCTTTTCACCAACCGCAAGTACTATTTTATAATTTCTTTTTTTTAACTGGCGAAAATAGCCGCACAACTGAGTCTCAAGCCCACCAAACGCGAAATTTTCAGTTATAACCAGGATTGCATTACTACTCATTACTTGTAACTACTTTATTTAAAATACTTCTTCATTTAGCTCTCTTTAGAACTTTTTCTTTTATCGTTCCCAAAAAACTTCTTTGCTCATAAGTTCTCTTATACCAGTCTATATCCTGTTTTAAACTCGTTATGTCTCCAATTAATTTATCTACCAATTGCTTCTTGGCTTCCGCAAGTTGACGTGCAGACGCAAGGTCTTCATCCTGTTTTTCCATCTTTTGCTGCAGATCTGTTCTTTGCGCAATCAACGATTCTATCGCCCCTTGAAGACGTTCAATAAGCTTCTGCTTCTCCATCAAATCACCTTCGATTTGATGGCGGATAAATGTAATGTCTTCAGAAAACTTGTTAAACTCTGTCATATGGCATAGTATTACTGTTGCGAAATAGGTGCACCCTCATACAAACTACGATACTGCGACTGTGTGTGCTTAATATCGAATTCATCATAACAATACTGCATGGAATTGTGGCCCATAATGCTGAGCATGTCCATGTTATTATAGTATCGAAGAATTTTATTGATAGCATCCTTGGCATCTCTGTATAGATCACCGTTCAGGCCGTCTTTGATCATGTCACAATTACCAATGCAATCAGTCAGCAACACTGGCTTTTTCATCGCCAGTGCTTCGAGCACTGAAAATGATAGCCCTTCAAACTTTGCGGTTGATAAATAAATGTGACTTGCTTTTATAATCTGTTTCGCTTCATGTTGTGGCAACCAACCCGTTATTCTGATGTTGGGAGATTTCAGCATTTTCACATCCGGACCATCGCCCACCCAAATAAATTCAAACTGGGGAAGATCAACGAAGTACGACGCAATTCTATTGAACAATGCAGGATTTTTCTGATCTAATACTCTGCCACTAAACGCGATGCGAAATTTACTTGAATCAATGTATGTCGAAATATGATCTGGTTCTTTTGTAAGATTTATCCCATTGTTAATCGTGACTGCCTTAATGCCGGCCTTTGCGTAGGCAACTCTTTCAGACTCGCTACAGCAAACAACTTTACCGCCAAATGCAGAACCCAGTTTTTCCAACGCCTTGTACATTGTATTTGAAAAAACACTTTTGCCAACCATAAAAGGAGCGCCATTTGGTGTATAAATTACGTTGGGAAACCTAAGAACATTGCACACCATTCTTCCGATAAAACCGCTTTTGGAAGAGTGAAGATGAATGGCATCAACACCGGTCTTCCTGAATGGACGCAATATTTTATATAGTTCCGCAAATGCTTTGGTATCCTTTATTGGATGAATGCTTCGCTGAGCGGAGTTCCATCTTATAAATTCAACGTTGGGATAATTAAAGTCTTTTCTGATATCTTCAAACTTAGCAACCTGGGGCCGTTCACCATGAATGATAACATGCCTGTCGTGCGGCATATTTTCGATAAGGAGTTTTAAGAACGTAGAAATGCCTCCGGCAAAAGCCTCAGCAATGTGTACGATGATCATGGATTTTAGGTTTAAGTTTGGGTTTAAGTTTAGGTTTGGACAGTCAGTTAAAAAAATGGTTTAATTATAGTTAAAAAATTTATGCTTGATAGTTAACAATAAGTTTGACGGAATGACACGCAACATTAACAGTTTCGTTGCACCGAAAAATGTTAAAATTTTTGAGCTCCCAAATTCGCTCACTACTTTTTTTCTACTTTTCAACTGCTCTTTCCTGTTTTTTACTGAAATACCATTGCTGGTTATTTCACAGGTCACCAAATACTCTGAGATGACTGCAGTCTCATATTTACATAAAATCTTGTAAAAAAAACCATAATCTTCTGCGTGAGGATAGCTAACCGGATAGAAGCCAATCTCCTTTGTTATGGCCGTTCTCCACATCACTGTCGGGTGAATAAATACATTTTTAAAATGCATTTTTCGAATAATGGAGCTGTGATCCACCGGTGTTTTATACTGATAGGAATCGCTGGTAGTCATGTTTTTAAACGTGCACCAGCTACCCACCATCGCGATGTGTTCGTGTGTGTTTAAAAACTCCACCTGCTTGTAAAATCTATGCATTGCACACTCATCCCCACAATCCAATCTGGCTATATATTTTACCGCAGGATATTTGTTCAATACCCATCCTAATCCAGCATTTAATGCTTCGGTAATGCCTTTATTCTCATTAAATCTTATCAAAAAAACCGGAATTGATGTTTGTTCTGCGAGTTCTTCCGGGGAAACTTCAACGTTGCTACCGTCGTCAACAACAAGAATAGCACATCTGTCAGGAAAGTAAGAGATGGTTCTTACAGAACGTTTTAAACCTTCTATATTATTGTAACAAGGAATAAGGGTTATAAAATCCAGGTCTTTCATAAACTTCCAACAAGGTTCGGTCAATTACTAAAATGCGCCTTCAGTAAGCATTTCACCGCAAAACAAAATAAAAAAAAGTCGTAATAATTAGGGTTTTGCAAATTCGCACAAAGAAAAACGAAAACATTTATTTCG
>Ga0318567_10000541_pt1 | contig 15516 bp, 2 predicted proteins | sample GRESIP088b5f20_FD_203691 | JGI IMG/M metagenome (GOLD analysis project Ga0318567, IMG submission 203691) | Tropical soil microbial communities from Luquillo Experimental Forest, Puerto Rico - GRE.SIPMG.088b5f20 | ecosystem: Environmental > Terrestrial > Soil > Tropical forest > Bulk soil...
GTGAGAACCTCCAACAGTAGGAGAAGATGTAACTGAACTCCAGCAAATGCCGCGGACTGTAACTGATGCACCGCCTTCATCCGTGACCGTACCACCACTGTAAGCTACACTGTTATCGCTGGTAGAAGCCGTGATTAGGCTCGTGGATACTGTGGGGGTAGTTGGCTGTTGGACTACGGCACCGTAAGCTGTACCTGCAGCATTTGTGGCATAAGCACGAACATAGTACTTCTTGGTCATATCCAAACCACTCAGGATACTGCTGAAGGCTCCCGTTCCCGAACCATCCGTGCTGTGAGAATCGCTCAACGATGGAACTGTATTGGTCAGGCTCCAGCAAACACCACGCGCCGTGATGGCTGCACCACCATCAGCCGTTACATTGCCACCACTCTTCCCAACTCCAGGTTCATCACTCGAGACTGTAGGAACTGCTGTCGTTACGGTAGGGATTGTGTTGGTAGTAAAATAGGTATAAGCTCCGTATGTAGTGCCTACTGCATTCGTGGCATAAGCACGAACATAGTAAGTCGTTCCATTTAACAGGCCAATCAACGTACTATTGAAAGCACCAAAACCAGTACCATCTGATGTGTGTGGGCTCGTGAGCGTAGGAGCCGATGTGGATGAACTCCAGCAAACGCCACGGGCAGTAACCGGTGTTCCTCCATCGCTGGTAATGGTACCGCCACCTAGAGCCTGGCTATTATCAGTCGTTGAACTGGCAGTAGCTGTTGTTATAACTGTTGGCGCTGTTGGAGCTTTGATTACCACTTGCTGTCCGTAAGCAGTACCAATCGCATTAACAGCATAAGCCGTCACATAATAAGTTGTTCCGGCGATCAATCCGGTGATATTACTACTAAACACACCTACTCCCGTTCCATCTGAACTATGAGGAGTTGTAACCACAGGGGTTGCACTCGAAGTACTCCAATAAAGCCCCCTGGCTATTACAGGCGCCCCGCCATCGGAAGTAATAAAACCACCCCCGGTAGCCGTACTTGGATCAATAAGCGAGAAAGTAGCCGCAGAAGTATTTACCAAAGCTAAACTAGGTGTTGAAAAAATTACCTCATTGCCATAAGCAGTACCCACACTATTGCGGGCATAAGCTCTCAGATAATACTTGGTACCAGCATTCAATCCGGTAATATTACTTGTGAAATCACCTAATCCGGTTCCATCAGTAGTATGAAGTCCGGTGGCAATAGGCCCGGTAGTAGTACCCCAACACACACCACGTGCCAACACCGCTGTTCCACCATCGGCACTAACAGAACCTCCACTGGTGGCAATGGTAGCATTGTTTGAATCAACTACCACTGCAGCAGTAGTAAGTGTTGGAATAGCCGGAGTGGTAACAGTCACTTCATTACCATAAGCAACACCTACCACATTGGTGGCATAAGCCCGGACATAGTAAGTTGTATTGGCTAGCAGCCCACTCAACGTACTGGCAAATGTACCTGTGCCAATGCCATCAGTCGTATGAGAGCCTGTAATAACCGGTCCGGAAGCAGTGCTCCAACAAACACCACGTGCTGATACTGCAATGCCGCCATCGTCGGTAACCGTACCTCCACCATTGCCTATAGTCGGGTTGCTTGCAGAAATAATAGCTGTATTAGTCGTCACCGTCGGAAGAGTTGGTGTTGTAAAGCTTATCTCATTTCCATAAGAAGTGCCGATACTATTGCGGGCATATGCACGGACATAATATTTTGTATTCAACGCCAATCCGGTAAGCGAACTGCTAAATGTACCGATACCTGTGCCATTGCTTGTTTTGGTTGTCAATAGTTCTGTCGGTGCAGGACTTGTACTCCAGCAAACTCCGCGAGATACGATAGTCGAACCCCCACTATCAGAAATACTGCCTCCACCGGTAGCACTGGCAACAAGGGTACCCGAAACATTAGCGGCGCTGATTCCCGAAATAGCAGCTGTGGTAATCGTGGGTGTGGTAATCGTTTTTAAACTTACAGCCGGGCTATAAACCGTCCCAGCGCTGTTGGTGGCAAATGCACGCACATAGTACGTGGTGCCTTGTACTAAATTTTTAATTGTATCGGCAAAATTTCCAATGCCGGTTCCAACCTGCAAAGTATCATCGGCAATAGTGGGTGCACCGGTTGAGTTCCAGCAAAGTCCCCGGGTTACAATAGCTCCACCATCGGTAATTACCGAGGCCGAACCAACTCCGGAAATATTGGTGATGGAAGATATAACCAGATTACTGATGGTTGGCCGGATAACCTGTGTTGTCAGGCTGTCCAGGTTTCCATAAGCAGTACCTTTAGTATTGACAGCATACGCACGGACATAATATTTAGTCCCCGGCAATAATCCTGTAAAGGTATTCGTATACATACCATCACCTCCTGTTACATTATTTATCTTTGACGCCAATGCCGTAGTTGGATTGGGACTTGTACTCCAGCAAATACCCCTGACTGTGACAGGCATACCTCCATTATCCGTCACATTTCCCCCACTGGTAGCTTTCACACTGTCCACATTGGATGGAGGAATTGTGGTCAATGCCGGCAACATTACTGCTAATGTCGTAAATTGAACCTGACTGCCATAGCCCGTACCCACAGCATTTGTAGCATAGGCACGAACATAATAAATGGTGGTGGGTGACAACCCTTTTATTGTGGCAATAAAACTACCTATACTGCCCGAAGATGTATCCACCGTTTTGGTTGACAAGTCAATGGTTGGATTGCTTGAAGTGCTCCAACAAACACCTCTCGAAAGAATCGGGCTGCGTCCGTCATCGGTTATCTGCCCACCGCTGGTAGCAGTTGTGGCAATTATATCCGTAACCGGGCTTGTTCCTGTCAATGTCGGGATAGCATTGGTCTGGAAGGTCTTTTCCACCCCATAAGCCGTACCGATTTTATTAATGGCATAAGCACGAACATAGTAAAGTGTATTCGGAAGTAAGCCGGACATCATTGCAGAATAAGGATCGGTACCATCGCCGTTAGTGGTGTAACTATCGCTGGTAGTCGGGTTATTGTGCGTGCTCCAACAAATACCCTTAAGCGTTACAGGTGCACCGCCGTCACTGGTTATTACTCCACCCGTTGTAGCCGAAGCTCCGGTTATTTGCGAAAGCTCATTCGTATTCAACACCGGTGCAGTCGGAAACAGCGTTACGGTTATTTGGTTTCCATACGATATGCCGGCACTCGTTATTGCATAAGCCCTTATGTAGTACATGATACTCAACTTCATATTGATCGTAGTACTATTAAACTTGCCGCTTCCTGTTCCGTCGTGGGTTTTATTTACAACGACCGTATCCGGATTAAAACCTGCAATATTACTCCAGATTACTCCACGTGCTGTTACCGGGGCACCGCCATTGAAAGTTATATTACCACCGGTTGCTACCGAAGATATCGAAATCGGCGTGGCGTAAGTGGTGGTAATGGTAGCCAAAGCCGGCGGAGTGGTAAATGTTACCTCGTTACCGTAACTGGTTCCCTGGCTATTACTGGCATAAGCACGGACATAATACTTGGTGACAGGGGCAAGATTAGTCAGATTGCTTATGAAATTAGTGCCCGACCAACTGTCGTAAGTGGTTTTAGTGTAAAGACCCGTTGTCGGGGTGGGATTCAGACTCCAGCAAACACCCTGGTTGGTTATCGGGTCACCTCCATCGCTGACAAGCGTACCTCCTCCGCTTGCGGCATAACCGGTCGAAGAAGGATAGGTTGGCAAAGTAGTAAGCGTTGGCAGGTCAAGTGTTTTAAAGCTAATCTCATTACCATAGGCAACACCGATACTATTCGCAGCATAAGCCCTAGCATAATAAGTTATTCCACGTCTGAGGCCAGAGATATTGGCAGAGAAATTACCGATACCCATGGCACCTTGTACCAGTTTATTCACCACCACCGTGTCAGGGCGGAAGTTATGGCTGATACTCCAAACCATTCCGCGTGAAGTAATGGGTTCTCCCCCATTATCAGACACAGAACCTCCGGTTGCTACCGTTGTACCTTTAATATCAGTTGCATCAAGCGTAACCAGTTTAGCAAGCGTGGCCGGATCGGTAATAAAACTTAAGAGGTTACCATACGTTGTTCCCGCAACATTGCTGGCATAAGCTTTTATATAATAGGTTGTATTTCCTTTCAAGCCGGTAAGTTTACTTACAAACGAACCCGAACCTCCACCATCGACGGTTCGGTTTACAACAACCGTATCCGGAATAAAAGTTGGAACCGTACTCCAAACAACTCCCCTTGCACCAATATCAGCACCACCATCGTCGGAGATAACGCCTCCACTGACGGCTTTCGTAGGCCCATTGGAAGTAGTGTAAGTGGTGGTCAGGGTTGGAAGGGCTGGCATTTTTATGCTCATTTCATCTCCGTAAGCAATACCTACCCCATTCACAACATAAGCCCGGACGTAATAAACCGTATTGGACAGTAAGCCGATAAGCGTGGCATTAAAAATCCCTTTGTAGTAACCGGTTTGAGCTGTTTTAGTAACAGTAATAGTGTCCGGATTAAAGCCTGCCTGAGTGCTCCAGCAGATACCCCGGCTGGTAACCAACGACCCTCCATGACTGGTTATATTACCACCACTAATGGCTGTTGTACCCGAATTTACAACTGGCTGCGTGGTTATTATGCTTGCCAGCACGGCCGGTTGGGTGGTGAAACTTTCTACCTGCCCATAAACCGATCCAACACTGTTTCTGGCATAAGCCCGGACATAATAAGTGGTACCGCCTAACAATTCGGTAATTGTCCGGGTAAACAAGCCAAAACCAGAACCATCGGATAAATGGTCGTCCGCAAGGGTAGGAAGATTGTTTGTACTCCAGCATAAGCCACTTTCAATTACATCCGTTCCGCCATTCGAAGTTACATTTCCTCCCGTATTAGCAGTAACATTGGTTATTCCTGTTGGAACAACCGTTATAATAGCCGGCAAATTAAAGGTGGTGAAATTCACTTCGTTATTTGCATAACCTGTACCAGCGCTGTTAGTAGCAAAAGCACGGGCATAATAGGTAATCCCCGGTTGTAAGGAATTAAGCATTGCTGTAAAATTTCCCGAACCTGATTTAGTACTTCGGTTTACAACAACCGTATCAGGAAGGAAACCGGATATCGGACTCCAGACAATTCCTTCCATACTTATCAGGGCACCACCATTACTTATTATTGAGCCGCCGCAATAAGCAGTAGTACCATTCGCACCACTCACCCCACTCGTAGTATTAAGCGTCGAAATAACCGGAGGCAAGGTGGTAAAAGTCTGAACATTACCATAGGCCGTACCGGCATTATTGATGGCATAAGCACGAATATAGTAAGTGGTGCTTCCCATCAAGCCACTCAGGTTATGAATAAAATTGCCTATTCCCAAACCGCTGTTGGTGCTTGCATCATTTACAGTCGGATTGCCGGTTGTATTCCAGCAAATGCCACTGCTAAAAACCAAGGCCCCGCCATCGCTGAGGATGTTTCCACCGCTGGTGGCATCAGTGCTGGTAATAGCCGATGCCGGGGTGGTAATAACCGTAGCAATTGTGAAGGTAGAGAAAGTGATCTCATCTCCATAGCTGGTACCCACGCTATTAGTTGCATAAGACCGGACATAGTATTTTGTATTCGGGGTTAATCCGGTCAGGTTGCCCGAGAAACCACCTGTTCCTGCACCACAAATTACATAAGCATCGGCCACTGTCGGTGTACCTGTGGTATTCCAGCAGAAACCACGTTCTGTTACTGCAGCGCCACCGGCATTGCTCACGCCGCCTCGTCCGAGAGCTGTTGTACCTCCAATATTTATCACATCATTCATGTAGGTCACCGGAAGGACGGGTGCAGAGGTAACCAGACTATCAAGGTTTCCATAGCTGGTTCCCACACTGTTTTTAGCATAAGCACGAACATAATATTTTGTGCTACCCATCAAACCGGTCATGGTGATAGTGAATGACCCCGTGCCACTTCCATTTGCCGCATAATTATCCGCAGTTGTCGGGTTCGGGAATACTCCCCAGCAAACACCACGGGCATAAACTGTTGCACCGCCATCCTGGGTGATGGAGCCTCCGCAAATTGCTGTAACGTTGGTAATGGAGGTTGGAGCTGCGGTTGTTAGTATCGCAGTTGTAGCTGTATACAAACTATCCAAATTTCCATAGGCAACGCCAGAACTATTGACGGCATAAGCACGGATGTAGTACTTCACGCTTGGAGTTAAGCCGGTTATATAGCTCGTAAAGTTTCCGGTGTCTGTTCCATCCAATGTTTCGGAAGTTCTTGTTACCAGATCCGAAGTAGGATTAGGACTTGTACTCCAGCATACACCTTTAGCAGTGATTACGTCACTACCAATGGATGTTACATTACCTCCGCTATAAGCCGTATATCCGGTTACCATGTATGGTCTCCTTGTTGTCAGGAGCGGAAGTGAATTTTCAATTGTAAATAAACTATCCAGATTACCATAGGCAACGCCAAAACTATTAACGGCATAAGCGCGTACATAATATTTCACACCCGGGGTTAAACCCGTAATGGAACTTGTGAAGATTCCGGTATCATTACCACTTACAACCTCCATGGTTTTAGTCGACAAATTATAAGTCGGATTTTTCGATATACTCCAGCAAACCCCTTTGGCGGAAATATCATCATCGCCGCTAAAGCTGATATTACCACCACTGGAAGCTGAAATATCTGTCACCGCATTCGGAGTTATTGTCGTCAAAACCGGCAATGAAGTTGTCCTGAAGCTAACTTCATCACTGAAAGCCGTACCTGCATTGTTTATGGCAAATGCTTGTGCATAGTAAACCGTATTCGGAGTTAGCCCGGATAAAATAGTGGAGAAGACACCAATATCTGCATTATTCAGCGTTTCAGATGACACATAGGTATAATTAACCCGGTCGGTTGTGTAACGTATACCACGGCCGGTAATGGGTGCACCACCATTATTCCTAATCCTGAATGCTCCTACAGCCGATGTGTTAGTAATACTTGCCAGACTAAAGCTGGGTGATAACACATTAGCCTGAATAGCCGGCAAAGTAGTGAAAACGATCAGGTCGCCATAAGCCGTTGCGGAGCTGTTTACCGCAAAGGCACGAACGTAATATTGGGTATTACCCAAAAGGCTATCGCGTATGGTGGAGAAGTTCCCAACTCCTGCTCCAATCGTCAATCTCAGTGCATGACCATCTGTAAACGGATCGCCCAAAGCACTCAACAGAATTCCTCTGGCAGTAACCGCGATTCCTCCATCGTTTTGAACATTACCGGCACAAGTGGCCGACATGCTCAGGATATTCGTAACCGGAAGAGTCACCACCGCCGGGGCATCAGGAATAATTGTGAAAGTCAGCGTATCACCATAAGAAACACCGATCATATTTTCGGCATAAGCCCGGAAATGGTAAAGCACATTGGGTGTCAAACGGCCTAGTACACTTGTAAACAATCCCGATCCGGTTCCATCTTCGGTATGGCTGTTGGATATGGTTGGAGTTTTGTCTGTTGAACTCCAGCACACACCGCGCTTGGTCACCACAGAACCCCCATCGCTTACCACATTGCCCCCACTGGTTGCCGTTCCCATATACAACGAAGAAGCAGCAAGGGTTTGTACCGTTGCCAAAACCGGCATAGCTAGCGTATCCTGATTACCATAAGCTGTTCCAGAATCGTTTATGGCATAGGCACGAACATAATATGTAACCCCGGGCACCAAACCGGTGAGCGTTGCTGAATAAGCCCCAATGCCATCTCCGGTCACAGATTCAGATACTTTGGTTAGCAAATCAACTGTCGGATAAGCGCTTGTACTCCAACAAATACCACGTTCACTTATATTTGAGAACCCTGCATTTGAAATCACTCCGCCACCTGTAGCAGTTGAGCTATCAACAACAACAGTTTTTTGGGTAACCAAGCTGGTCAAGGAAGCAGTTATAAAGCTGGTTTCGCTACTGTAACCAATTCCTGCCGTATTCTTCGCATAACCTTTAACATAATAAGTTACACCTTGGGATAAACCCGTGAGGCTGGTAAGCAGTGTACCAACATCAGTTGGTGTTACGGTTAACGAAGGCACGTAGGTATAATTTACCCCATCCGTGCTGTAACAAATTCCTCTTTCAGTAACCAAGGCACCACCGTTATTCAAAATAACCGAGTGGGCTACTGCCGAAGTCCCTTTAATATCGCTGATACTAATCACGGAGATAAGCACAGGGGGAACGGGTGCAGGTGTAGTTACTTGCACCAAATTACCATAAGAAGTACCCATGGCATTCACTGCATAAGCTCGAACGTAGTAAGTCATATTACCCAACAAGCCATCCAGCGTGCTTGGGAAAAAACCAACTCCCGAGCCATCATCGGTCCGGATATTCGATGGATCATTGAGCGGATCACCAAGCGAGCTCCAGATGATTCCACGGTGTGTCACCGGCGAACCGCCATCGGCAGTGATATCGCCACCACTTTGCGAGGTGGTATTGGTAGTATTGCTTACATCCAGAGTTATAATAGTCGGAGGTACTTTCGGGGAGGTAAACGATCTGTCTTCACCATACACAATGCCCAGGGCATTTACTGCATAAGCCCGGACATGGTAATTCGTGTTAGGCAGCAAACCGCTCAGCTGGCTGGCAAATACTCCAACCCCCGAACCCGTGGCTAATTGCCGAGTTTTGCTCGTCAGCAACGTATCCGGGTCTGCATTCGGGCTCCAGCAAATCCCCATAAAAGTTATGGGTGATCCGCCATTTGTTACTACCTCACCCCCACTCATGGCCGTATAGCCAGCCAAATCAGTCAAAGGCAATGTCCGGACAATGGCCTGGCAGGTAATATCCTGCCAAACACTCCCATCGTAATAGCTAACTGATTTGGTGGAAGAGTTTATGTAAAAAGCGCCTACAGTCAAACCTGCTGGCGAAGGAGTTGAGCTTAAAACAGGGAGTTTAAATGTTTTTACACCGGCACCAGATGTAAAGCCATGGTCTTCAACCATGGCTCCAGTCAACATATCGACCATTTTGGTCCAATTGCTGCCATTATGGACCATAAGGGATTTATGGTTTGTTGAATAGTAAATTGTTCCGGGAGCTAAGGTGCCGACAGGAACAGTACCAAATGTTGGAAGGATTGGGATTCCATTTTTCACAACAAAATACTCCTGGGAAGTAACCGCACTTACATTCTCTGTGCATAAAGTTTCCCAGGCCGTTCCAGTGTAAAGCATAGGTTTTAAATCTGTGCTGCTAAAAACCAGCATTCCTACCTGAGGAGTAGCCACCGTAGCGGGATCGATAACCGGAAGATGCGGAACAGATCCGATAACTTTAAATGCATTCTGGCCTGACAACGGGCTAAACCCGGAAATCAGCACCAAAAATACAATTGTAATTATATGGAATATCCGTTTCAAAGTATGTTATAAAATATTATTAGCTTTAGATGAATATGTCCAATCCACAATTAGTTGTGATTGGACATAGTGAACTCATCAATCTTATTAAGGTAAATGCTTTTAAAAATCAAACGTTTAATTTTAATCCTTTAATTTATCTTTTTCAGGATTGCATTTATCTGCATCTGTTGTTGGTCTAACCGGATTTTTAATTCCTCAATTTCCAATTGCTGATGTTTCATCTTCAGCTGTTGTTCTTTGACTGCCTGAATCAGCACACCCGTAAGTTGGGTATAGTCAACTTTGAAAAAACCATCAGAGCCTTTGGTCACCATTTCCGGATAAACCTTCAAAAGTTCCTGGGCAATTACCCCTATCTTAGGACCTTTGGCATATTTCTTTTGATCTTTATACTCAAACCGTACTCCACGCATAGAGTCAATAGCCTGAAGGGCGTTCCCCAATGTTTCAATGTTTGTTTTCAACCGTTTATCGGAAGGTGTGTAAAAGTTCCCTTGCACAGTAACATCTTGGGCAAAAATGGCATTGCCCGCTGTTTCGAAAGTAAGGCCTTTGCCATTTACCCCGTCACTATTAATTGCATAAGTAGCCATCTTTATATTTTGTGTCGCTGTGTGATTTCCTAAATTATCTCCTGGAACTGCAGGAACCCAGCCTGTACCATCATATACATAAAGAACCTTATCGGTCGTATTGTAATACGTTGTTCCGGTAGTTGGACCTGTAGGAGGAGTTGTTCCGGTAGTTACACCAGCTGTTTTCGTATCGACATATTTCTTGGTAGCTGCATCCTGGTCTCCGGTAGGATCGGCCACATTAATGACCTTATAATTATTCGAGCCGGTACCCATAGAGATATTAGCCTGGGCGTCGCCAAAACCGCTCAGCGTAATAGCACTTTTGGCTACGGGTACTGCTTTATTCGAAGCATCACCCACATAAAGTTCACCACTGGGAAGAATGTTATTGACCGGTAACCATTGTGTACCATCGTAAACATAAAAAGTCTTGTCAGTGGTGTTATAATAAGTAGTTCCGGTAGTTGGACTAGCCGGAGGAGTTGTGCCGGTGGTAACGCTACCGATCTTACCGTCCACATACTTTTTGGTGGCAGCATCTTGATCGGATGATGGATCTACTACATTATTTATTTTATGCGTGCCTAAATCAATATCGGCAGCGGCGGCGGCAAAACCACTCAACGGAATTGTATTCTTGGATGTTGCTGCAGCTTTGTTCGATGCATCACCCACATACAGCTGACCGGTAGGAAGAATATTATTGACCGGCAACCATTGCGTACCATCATAAACATAAAAAGTTTTATCAGTCGTGTTGTAATAAGTAGTTCCCGTAGTCGGGCTCGGTGGTGGAGTCGTACCGGTAGTTACGCTACCCGTTTTCCCGTCGACATATTTCTTGGTGGCTGCATCCTGGTCTCCGGTTGGATCAGCTACATTAATAACTTTGTAATTATTTGAGCCGGTACCCATCGAAATATTAGCCTGGGCGTCGCCAAAACCGCTCAAGGTGATAGCACTCTTTGCTATTGGTGTAGCTTTATTTGAAGCATCTCCCACATAGAATTCACCACTAGGAAGAATATTATTAACCGGTAACCATTGCGTACCATCATAAACATAAAAGGTTTTATCAGTGGTATTATAATAAGTCGTTCCAACTGTTGGGCTCGCAGGGGGCGTTGTGCCCGTGGTAACGCTACCAATCTTACCATCAACGTATTTCTTAGTAGCCGCTTCCTGATCGGCAGTCGGATCGCCTAAACTGGTAATTTTGAAAGCCCCGAAGTCGATATTGGACGTTGGCGTTCCGAAACCGCTCAATGGAATTGTATTCTTGGCAGTTGCCGCAGCTTTGTTCGAAGCATCACCCACATATAGCTGACCGGTAGGAAGAATATTATTAACCGGCAACCATTGGGTACCATCGTAAACATAAAAGGTTTTATCGGTAGTGTTATAATAAGTAGTTCCAACTGTTGGACTCGCAGGGGGTGTTGTACCGGTAGTTACACTTCCGGCTTTACCGTCAACATATTTTTTGGTTGCTGCATCCTGATTACCCGTTGGGTCAACAACGTTTAAAATCTTATGCGCACCCAAGTCAATATCTGCAGCAGCGGCGGCAAAACCACTCAATGGAATTGTATTCTTGGCAGTTGCCGCAGCTTTGTTCGAGGCATCACCCACATAAAGTTGGCCGGTAGGAAGAGTGTTATTACCAACCGGAGTCCATTGGGTACCATCGTACACATAAAGCATCTTATCAATGGTATTATAATAAGTGCTTCCCACTGTAGGAGTGCTGGGAGGTGTAGGTCCACTCGGCGATGTTCCGGCTTTACTATCCACATATTTTTTGGTAGAAGCATCCTGGTCACCTGCCGGATCGGCTACATTGATAATTCTGTAGTTATTTGAACCCGTTCCCATAGAAACATTAGCAGCAGCATCTCCAAAACCACTTAATGAGATGGCGCTTTTTGCAGTAGGAGTGGCTTTGTTCGAAGCATCCCCTACGTAGAATTGCCCGTTAGGCAAAACATTGTTTACCGGAATCCATCCAGTACCATCATAAACATATAGTATTTTATCCGTCGTATTGTAATATGTTGTGCCAATGGTGGGGCTTGCTGGAGGAGTCGGACCGGTGGTCGTGCTTCCCATTTTTTTATCGACATAGTTTCTGGTTGCAGCATCCTGAAGTCCTGCAGCCGTTAAACGGGGATCAGCTAAATCGGTAAGATTTGTTCCTCCCATTGAGACATTTGAAGTTGCAGCACCCCAATCGCTCAACGGAATAGCATTTTTAGGCATACCAACAGGCGTGTTTGTTGCATCGCCCTGAAAAACATAGTTGCTTGTCAAAGTAAGCGTTTTCGAATCAACGTAACCCTTGGTTGCAGCATCCTGAGCGCTGGCAGGGTCATGAAGGTTTTTAATACTCTTCCCTCCCATCAAAAGATCACTAGTAGGCGCTCCAAAGTCACTTATACTAATAGTTGATTTCAATATTGGTGCTGCGACACCTACAGCAGTCCCTACCAACATCTGATTATTAGCCAATGTAATATTTCCAGGACTAATCGTACGGTTATCGACGTAATATTTTGTAGCAGCATCCTGAAGGGAAGTCGGATTAGCCAAATTCGAGATATTATAATAGGGACCTCCAACTATACCCATATTAAGAGTAGCTGTTGCTTTTCCAAAATCACTAATCGGCACAGCGCTTTTCAAAACCATGATCGCCCGATTGGAAGTATTACCTACAAACATACTATTGTTATTCAAACCAAGAGTGGCAGGAGTGGCGAACAGCATATCTACCCAACCCTTAGTCGCTGCGTCATCCACTAATGTCGGAATAGCCACATGTTTAATCTGATAATTATTCGTGCCATCTCCCATTTCAATATAATTTTGAGCGCGACCAAAACCATCTAATGGAATATTAGCTTTATCTAACTTCGCATTTGTTATCGCTCCATTTGCTATTGTCAGTTGTCCGGTATTATTAATAGTTGCATCTCCCGATAAAGGCACGGACACTGGTACATTAGAAGAATTTCCAACAAATATTTGACCGTTAGTAAGAGAATTACTTAAACTCGTCCAAACCGTACCATTATAAAAATATAATTTTCTATCGGTTGTATTATAAAATAATTCGCCTTCTTTGATCGTAGCAACTGAAGAATTAGGATTAACTGCTCCACTTGGAGTGGATCCATTTATTGAAACTTGTACCCACCGATTCAAAGCATCATAAACATATAAAACATTATTTACATTATCAAAAAAGAAATCACCAATTTTCGGAGATGCTGGAAAACCTGAAGTTGACCCAGTTGGTACTGAAGAACCACTGATAGATATCCAATCAGAAGATTGTCCCATCATATATAGCTTATTATCACTAGTAGTATAATATACATCGCCATATTTATATGCTGTGGGAAGAGATGTTATGCTAGGAGCAAGATTCCATGTAGTACCATCACAGACATAATATTGATTATCATTAATATTCATAACTACAGAGCCTTTTGTTGTAACCGGCTCATCGGATGGCGGCCATGCAAATGATGGTTGAATTCCAGATACAGTTACCCAACCAGTATTAGTTAATTTATATACAGCTAAATTTGTTGTATTGTAAACAACATCACCGTTGGAATATCCCGATGACACGGGTAATGTTAATCCTGAATAATAATTAGGCGTACTCCCATCAATAGTGAGTAATGCCGAATTTATTGCTGTCGATAATACATTAGAAGGAATATCAGCACCCGAAAGATATAAACCTTTTGTCGTAGATCGGAATAACACACCAGAGCCTATTGATGCGTCAATTCCATCTGAACATTTGACAGTACAATAGATAGTTGATGTCGGATTTGGGCTAATAAAATCGATTACAAATGAATGACCTAATGGATCGATTACAATGTCACCAACCATGACACCTGAACCTTGGAAATAATCGTCTTCTACAGGGCAAAACAAGGTTAAAGCATCCGAAACAGTTGAATTTACGGGTGTTGACTCCATAATTTGTACAGCTCCACTAAATTGTCTTTTCGTTTGCGCATTACTATATAATACGAAAAAAAAGATGTAGAATGCAATGATAATATTCTTCTTAGACATTATTTATATTGTTAATTGTATGAGTAAATTTAATGATACATTCTTAATTACTTGAAGTTCGAAACAAGCAACTGAACATTCACTAATAGTCTATGAAATATCTTATTTTAGAAATGAAGTACTACAAAAAAACCATCTCCAGAAGTATTTGTGTGATTACCCATACTTGCAGTGTGGAAAGTTATTGACCCATTTTGCGCCGCTGACAAAAGCCAAATGCAGTTAGTAGTGTATGGACTTGATATATTATAGTTATGGTTAGTTGTAAACGGAATATCAACCAAAAATATACTAGGCATCATAAGGTCAGATAAATCCGCATTATTGTTAAATTCTTTTCCCACATAGTTTATTACAATGTCCAAATTGACCTGACTTCCAACATCACCATATGAAGACTTTATTTTAAGATAATCTAACCAAACTCCAGTTGGAACATTAACCGTGTAAGTATAGCCAGACAAAGTCACAGTAACTCCAGTTCCCGAAGCCCTACAATAATATTTGGTATTTCCACTCGGATTATACGTTACCATTGTACTTCCACTTGAAACAGACGCTTGCCAAACTGCACTTCCAGTTGCATCTACAGTTAACACTTTACTTTGATCTGCCGGCATAACAGGAGTTGGTAGCGTTGTTCCTGTACCTCCTGTAGGGGTAGCCCACACACCGTCGCCACGTAAAAATGTAGTTGAACTTGCAGTTCCTGTAGTGTTGATGGCGGCTACAGGCACAGTACCATTTGCAAATCTGGCAGAGGGTACAGATCCGGTAGTAAGTTGAGAAGCATCCAGACTAAGTATGGTTCCTGAAGCATCCCGTTTTACAAGCGTATTGGGATTTGACCACGTAGCGCCATTAGCTAAATCAACGCCTGTACGAATATTCGCAGCACTAGCTCCTCCAACAGACATAACACTAGGAGCTGCAGCCGTCCCGCCTAAATCATTTGACAGCATTAGCACTCCTTTTGTTGTAGTGGTTGCATCGGCAGCAGTGGGAGTTGTCCAGATTGGAGCAGCGGTTCCACCCGATGAGGTCAATACTTGTCCACTCGTTCCATTTGGAAGCAGGGAAGTTACACCGGCTGCAGACTGATAATGAACTTGTCCACCGGCACCTCCCGCTATATTGGTAGCCGTGGCGGCATTCCCACCAATACTTAAGTTAGGAACCGGAGTAGTCGATGTAACTGTCAATGGTGCTGTTCCGGTTGCAACTGTAGATACTAATTGGTTACCCGAAAGATTTCCAGTGGCAGTAACCGATGTGGCAGTAGCTGCTCCCAAAGCAGGAGTGACAAAAGTGGGTGTATTGGCAAACACCAATGCTCCTGTACCAGTCTCATCTGAGATTATACCTGCCAATT
>Ga0318567_10000542_pt1 | contig 15511 bp, 18 predicted proteins | sample GRESIP088b5f20_FD_203691 | JGI IMG/M metagenome (GOLD analysis project Ga0318567, IMG submission 203691) | Tropical soil microbial communities from Luquillo Experimental Forest, Puerto Rico - GRE.SIPMG.088b5f20 | ecosystem: Environmental > Terrestrial > Soil > Tropical forest > Bulk soil...
ATCTTAAGCCACAGCTCCCCGATCACGACAGCGCGCTACAGCCATTTATTTGATGATCCGCAACGTGCGGCCGTCGAGCGGGTCGCCGCAATCATCACTGGCAGGCCCGCGGATAAGGTTGTCCCAATCAGAGGGCGCCGGCGATGAGCTCCTGGTCGACGACCCGGCCGTTTGCCTGGCTTGAGGCAATACAAGCGGCTGAGAAAGGCGATTGGACGAAGCTGGATGCGCGCCTGGCTGACGGGCCAATCACGATGGAGGGGCAGAATTTTATCCGCAGCCACGGATTCCAGCCGCCGAATCAAAAGCGTGGCCCCAAGCCGCTCTATCGCGTGACTAAGAATAACCAGAGCCTGGAAATCGCCCGTACGGTGATCCGCCTTTCCAAGGGATACCAGCGCGGATTGGTCGAGGGGGCGCTGGAGGAAGCCGCTACTAAAGTGCACGGAATCTCGGTGAGCAAAGTCAAGGAACATGTCCGCAACGCCAAGCGTTTTTCCAACGGCGGGTGGTGGAAGACGCGGTGTTCGATGACGCGCAATGGAAAAGCCGACAAACCGTTTTAGCGGATGCTCCTCGAACTGAGCCGTGACGATCCTTCAGTCGGAAATCGAATCCCGGTCAGGATTCACAAATCGATGACGACGTCACGAATCGGTTGTGAGCAGCAAACGAGAAGGTTGCCATCGGCGGGTTGCTCCAGTGGCTGCGGTTCATAGGCGACCTCGCCCGAAACCAAACCGCTTTCGCAGTTGTGACAAACACCGGTACGGCACGACCAACGGACCGGGACGTCGCAAGCCTCGGCCAGTTCCAAAATGCTCTGGTAGGCCGACGCCTTCCAGTGTGCGGCGATGCCACTTCGCGCGAACGATACCAGCGGACCGGTGTTGGCGTCGTCCTCAGGCAGATGTGGAGCTCGCGCTACTGTGCCGACGACACCGGGAGTCATCGGCTCGCTGCCATTGAAGATCTCGACACGAATCCGCTCCGGCGCCACGTCCATGGCTGCGAGCGCCTCCTTCATGTCTGCCATGAAGCGAGTCGGACCGCAGAGGTAGACATCCGCCTCTCGCGGGAGGCCGACCTCGTCGAAGACCGATCGCGATAGGTGACCGGTGGCATCGAAATCCTGGCCCATCTTGTCCTGCGAGCCCGGCCGGCTGTAACAAACATAGCTGCGGCCGTGGGTGAGGGCGGGCATGAGGCGGCGGACTTCTGCGGCAAATGGATGATGCTGCCGGTCGCGAGCCGCATGCAGCCACAAGATCTGCCGTGTCGAGTTGGCCGCCGCCAGCGCGTACAGCATTGCCAGGACAGGCGTCGCTCCGATCCCGGCGCTGAGCAACACCACGGGCCGCTCCCCGGATTGCAGGATGAAGGTTCCACGCGGCGAGCTGACGTCGAGAATATCGCCCACCCGGACATGCTCCCGCAGGTAGGTTCCAGCCGCTCCATTCGGCTCGATTTTCACGCTGATCCGGTAGCGCTTCGTCGAGAGGGGACCCGAGAGCGAGTAGCTGCGAAAGAGCGGTGGGCCGACGCCGATTCGTCCAAGTCGCAAGACTATGTACTGACCGGGCAGAGCCGGTTGCAGCGACTGATCGTCCGGATGCCGCATCAAGAGGGAAAGGACGTCCGCGGACTCCTGATCGATCGTTGCCACCGCGAGCGGCTGAAATCCTGGTGCAACCGGATGCGCAGCCGCTGCCGGCGCGAGCCCTGCGTTGCCGCTTCCCGCGCCAGTCGTCTGTCTCTGCAGTAACGCCTCAAATGACGCGCGCCATCCGGGCGATAGCGCCTCGATCCGCACGGCGCGCTCCAAGCGATCGCGCGGATGATTGGGCGAATAGAGAAGCGCGTTGATCTCTGCGACAGTTATTCGTTCCTTCGCCTCCCCCACCTTCACGACTTCGTCACCGGCGCCTACTTCGCCTTCCTGCAGGACGCGGAAGTAGAATCCCGGCCGTCCACTGGACGTCAGCAACGCCGCCATCCGGGGCTCGTTCATCCGAATGCCGACGCGATAGCACGTTACGCGCGGTGCAGTGATCTCGAACAGTGCACTGCCGATTCGATAACGGTCGCCGATACAAACGGTATCGTCAGCCAATCCCTCGGTCGTGAAGTTCTCGCCGAACTGTCCGTGGACAAAATCGGTCCTCTTCAGGTGCTGCTGCCAGTAGCGATACGATTCGATCTGGTAGACGAAGACGGCTTGCTGCTCACCCCCGTGGCCGACCAAATCGCCTTGACCGTCTCCTTCCAGATTCAACCGGCTGACCCGACAGCGGCCAACCACCGGATTCTTCCAGATCGCGGTGTGTACGGTGCGACCCTTCCACGCGATATCACGCGGAAGTCCGACATTCACCGACAGCAGTCGCGCCATGTCCCGCTCCACTTTGATAGGGACCGAAAGTGCTTCCTAGCCGCTCGCAGCCGCCGCGCTCTTGGGCAGCGGTTCGGGCACAAGGAACCGGCCGATTGCTCCCGTTGAGAGCGGACCTTGTTGCCAGGACAGTCCCATGCTCTCCACCATGTACTAATGTCCGCTTTTGGCACAAAGCGGACATCACGACATGCTCAACCAATGTCCGCTTTCGGGGGCAAAGCAGACATCGCTCAGACATTCCGAAATGTCCGCTTTTGACCCAAAGCGGACATTCGCGCTCCAATTTTGCTGTGATGCACACGGCCCTAACAGTGGGACTGAAGACCTAGCGCCCGCGCATGACGTCCAAGTAAGGCCCTGCATATCTCAAGGTTTCGGCTGCATGCCCTGCAAAAAGCGAAGCGGGTTGAGCGGGCCAATGGGGATCAGTTCGAAGCTCATCATATGTGATTTACCCAAAGGCAGTTTTTCGAGCATCTCGTGAGCGACGGCCGGATCGGTGACGTTGATGATGAAGGCAACGCCCGGCTTTCCCTGTAGCGAGTACCACTGCTCGATCTTGCCATCGAGGTAGAGGTCGACAGTTTCCCGAACTTCCTCCGGTAGGACAGCAAACCTGCGATTGTTCAAAACCGGAATTGATGGTCCCGGTGGCGAGAATTTTGGTCGTCGGCGTCGTTTTCATAGCGGCTCCTTCCCAAAGCAGACGTCAGCCCCGGAAGAATATTCGGGCGACCTAACTCACATTCGCTGTCATGGACCACCCGTGAACACAAACCGCGTGCCCACGGCGGAGTGGATCACCCTATCACCGAGTTCGGCTCGGGCCAGATCGTAAAAGCGGTCACCGGTGCAGTGGCCGACGATGATGTATTTGGGATCGATGGCGCGAAATTCGGCAATCGCCTGTCGGATGTAGTCGTCGTTGAGCGGCGGCACGATGTGAAACCCGCCAATGACGGCGAGCACTTGATCAACGCCTGAGGCGGACATCGCCGCGCGCACTGTATTGATGACGCCGCGATGACTGCATGACGTGAGTACTACGAGACCACGTCCCTTCACGTTGTAGACGGTGGCGATCTCGTGATCAAAGTCGTCCGGGATGTAACCACCTGTGTTCTTTTCGGGTGGCATCTTTTCGGGAAAGCAGCCCATGCCGTCAAAAATGCCGATGATCTCCGTAGTGGGGCGCAAAGGCATCTCGAACGAAACCTGCCCGATGCGGCCGGTCGTGAAAGCGTGATCGGCGACGACAGCCGGCTCTGGCGACATCATCAGCGTTAAGCCGGAATCCAGAATAGCCTTGCGGTCGAGCGCGCCAAATTGAGCCTCACCGATGCGCCGTATGCAAAAAGCATCCTCACCGCCGACATAAAACGGGATTTCCTTTTTAAGGGAGCGACCGTGCGTCTCAAGGAACCCAACCATACCCCCAAAATGATCGTAATGTCCGTGGCTCAGGACCATTGCATCGAACGTGGATGGATCGGTCCCGATGATTGCCATGTTATTGTTGAGGACCTCGGGCGTGAATCCGAAGTCGACTAGCACATTACGCTCCTCGCCATCGGCGAAGGATTGCGCGTGCAAGGAGAGGCCCCATTCGGCGTTCAAGATGTGCCGTGGTGATCGGTCGGGATAGCTAAACGGGACTCGCCGTTCGATGGTCAAACCATCACGCGTTTCTTCAGGCACGAACAACTGAGTGAGATTGTCTGTGACGATGCGCACGGCAAGTCGATCGACTTCCGGCACATTCGTGCGCAGTCGTTTCGCCTCTCGTGTCCGCGCATTGGCGGCGAGGGTTGCCATCACTGCAGTAACGAAGCCAGCCCCGCCGACGCACAAAGGGCCCCCAGACGATACAAGCGGCGCAGCGCAATTGCATAAATTGAACAGCATAGCGGGCCTCCCTTATGCATCAAATGATGCGCGGCGTGCCTTTTGCTGTCTAGGCGGGGCTGTGCAGTTTCGCTGCAGCGCGAATGTCCGCTTTTGGCACAAAGCGGATATCACGCGACTGAGTTTCAATGTCCGCTTTTGGGGGTAAAGCGGACATCCCGGCGAGATGCGCTGAATGTCTGCTTTTGACCCAAAGCGGACATGAGCGGCTCAGGATTGATGCCGTGCAAACTGATCCCTGAACCCCATTTCGCCGGTCGCAAATCCCTGATGTAATCAGCTACTGTCAGTGTGCTCCTGGGGCTGCAATGCGACGCCGCGATTTCATCAAAGTCGTTGCTGGTTCAGCCGTTGCATGGCCTCTCGCCGCGCGCGCGCAGCAGCCATCGATGCCGGTTATCGGATTTCTTAACACGACATCCCCTGACGCTTATCGCCTGCGTGGATTCCATCAGGGGCTGAAGGAAGCCGGTTTCGTTGAGGGCGAAAACGTGGCCGTCGAATACCGCTGGGCCGATAATCAAACCGATCGGCTCCAGACGCTAGCGGCTGAATTGGTGCGGCGACAGGTAGCAGTGATCGTCGCGGGTGGTGGTTTCCCGTCGGGCCTGGCAGCAAAAACGGAAACCAAGTCCATCCCTGTTCTATTCGTCGCTGGCGAAGATCCGTAAAGCTGGGTCTAGTCAGTAGTCTCGCAAAGCCGGACGGCAACCTGACCGGGATCAATATCATGGTGGGCGAGGTCGTCACCAAGCGACTGGAACTCCTACGTGATCTTTTGCCGAAAGCTGCTCGTATTGACGTGCTCGTCGATCCGATCAGTTCGACGACTACTGAGTCTACGTTGAGAGGAGTGGATGCTGCGGCCCAAACGATGGGGATGCAAATTCGAGCTTTCAAAGCCAGCACCATCCGCGAGATCGATGCAGCGTTCGCTGCTTTTGTGAACGAGCGACCCGATGCTCTCTTTATCGGTATCAGCCCGTTCTTGCTCGACCGGCGTGTCCAATTGGCCCAGTTGGCGGCACGTCATGCGCTCCCCGCAATCTATGCGGACCGCGAACATGCCGAAGTCGGCGGGCTGATGAGTTACGGTGCGAGCATAGGGGATGCGTATCGTCAACTTGGCGTCTATGCCGGTCGTGTCCTCAAGGGCGCTAAACCTGCGGACCTACCAGTAGTGCAATCGAGCAAGCTTGAGCTGGTTATCAATCATTCAACCGCTCGCATGCTCGGGCTCACGCTGCCGCCGACGCTGCTCAGCATTGCGGACGACGTTATCGAGTAGCGATCCTAATTGCTGCACCGCATGAGTCCGCTTTTGGCACAAAGCGGACATCGACCGGACATGCTCCGATGTCCGCTTTTGACCCAAAGCGGACATGGGCAGTGCTCCAACCCATGTGCTAGTTTGAACGGGTACGTTCCTTCCCTAGCGTGAGGGTAGGACATGAGGCGGCGGGTATTTCTAGGCATTCTCGGCTGTGCGGTGACTTGGCCGATTGCATTGCAAGCGCAATCCGCCGAGCGCGTACGAGTCCTTGGCATACTCAACATCCTCGGACCAGACGATCCGGAGGCGAAAGCTCGGACCACTGTTTTCGAACAAACTCTTCAGCAGTTAGGGTGGATGGTCGGCCGCGATCTGAAAATCGAAACTCGTGAGGTTGGCGGCGATCTTGACCACCTTCGCCCCTACGCCGCAGAGCTAGTCGCCCTCGCGCCGGACGTGATCTTGAGTATCGGCACCTCATCGATTGGCCCGCTGCAACAGGCTACTCGCACGATCCCGATCGTGTTTATGAACGTTTCTGACCCCGTGGGTGCTGGCGTCGTCCCAAACATGGCGCATCCGGGCGGCAATACCACTGGCTTCTCAAATTTTGAGTACAGCATGGGCGGGAAATGGGTCGAATTGCTCAAGCAGATTGCGCCCCACGCTACCCGAGCCTTGGTGCTTCGTGACGCATCCACTGCGGGAGGTATCGGACAATTCGCGGCTGTTCGGTCCGCAGCGCAGACCCTTGATATCGAGCTTACGCCGGTGAGCGCGCGCGAGGCTGATGAAATAGAGCAAAACGTGGCAGCATTCGCGCGTTCCGGCAATGGCGGCGTGATCGTAACATCGGCAGGCGGTACGGCGACTCATCGCAAACTCATAATCAGCCTTGTCGCTCGCTATAAACTGCCGGCGGTTTACCCGTATCGCTATTACGCCGTAGACGGGGGCCTGATAGCTTACGGTCCAAATTCGTACGAGCAGGTTCGGCGAGCCGCTGGATATGTCGATCGCATCCTGAAGGGTGAAAAACCAGCCGACCTGCCGGTGCAAGCGCCGAACAAGTACGAACTCATTATCAATCTCAAGACCGCGAAGGCGATCGGCCTAACCATTCCGCAATCGCTGCTTGCCACAGCCGACGATGTGATCGAATGAGGCGGCGGGAGTTCATCGCGCTCGTCGCCATGGCAGCAACTTGGCCACTGGTTGCACGGTCAAGCGACCAGCTCAAGCGGATAGGCGTGCTAGTTAACAGCGTTGAGACGGAGCCAGAGCCAAAGGTCGACATTGCGGCGTTCGAGCAAGCCCTGCGCACAGTCGGCTGGAAACTCGGTCAAGACGTTACGATTGAATACCGCTGGAGTCGTCTCACTCCTGAACGGACGACTGCTCTCGGCGCGGAGCTCGCCGGTCTCAATCCGGACGTGATAGTCGCTCATACCACGGCAGCCCTAGTAGCGGTGCGCAACGCAACCAAGACCATTCCCATAATCTTCATGGCGGTTTCCGATCCGGTAACACAGGGTTTCGTAACTAACTTAGCGCATCCGGAGGGCAACATTACCGGCTTTGTCGCCTTCGAATTTTCGATCGGCAGTAAATGGATCGGATTGCTCAAGCAACTGGTGCCCAACCTCGCCCATGTTGCGATCATGTCCAATCCGGTCACGTCACCGCAATCGGGGTTTCACTTAAAATCCGTGCAGACACCCGCGCCGGCACTGGGTGTCGACGTGACGTCGCTGCCAATTCACTCTGAGACAGAAATCGAGCCAGCCATCGCCGGCTTCACTCGCCAGTCAAACGGCGGCCTCGTCATTGCGGGCGACAGTTTTCTGGCGCGCAATGCCAAGATCGTAGTCGAGGCCGCAGCGAAATATCGCCTGCCGGCTGTCTATGCCAACCCCGAGTTCATGCATGCTGGTGGGCTCATGAGCTACACCTTCGATTTTGCCGACCAATTTCGCGGCGCAGCCTATTACGTCGATCGCATTCTCAAGGGAGCAAGACCCGGCGATCTGCCGGTCCAGTTTCCGACTAAGTATAAACTCGTCATCAGCCTCAAGGCAGCGAAGGCGCTCGGACTTGAAGTGCCGATGAGCATGATGCTGACCGCCGATGAGGTAGTCGATTGACCCGGCGAAGTCCGCTTTTGGCACAAAGCGGACATCGCGACACGCTCAACCAATGTCCGCTTTCAGGGGTAAAGCGGACGTTGGCCTCACACTCTGCAATGTCTGCTTATGACCCCAAAGCGTATGTCTATTTCGAGGACGAGGCCGTCTATTCTAGAATAGTTTGCATAAAGCTTCATTGAGGGAGGAGATCGCTGCCATGAAGATCAATTATTTCGCGTCACCGTTTTGGACCTTCGGAGTGGTCGCTGCATTGGCGGCGCCGGCCCTTGCCGACAATGTGCTGACCACGCACCGTCTTTCGGCGGGACTTGCGGCCGAGGCAGTGACTGAAGCGGTCGCGGTCTGCGCCAACCAGGGGTACAAGGTTACCGCGGCGATCGTCGACACCGACGGCGTCGTTCAGGCATTGCTGCGCGGCGACGGCGCATCGATGGTTGCGTTCGCCACTGCCAGCGACAAGGCCTTTACGGTGCTTATGCTCGGCGCCTCACGCAATGAGGATTCAAGCGGTGCCATTGCCGAGCGGATTGGTAACGCTCCTTCGGCCGGTGGCCTTGCTAAGGTCGAGCATGTGCTGCTACAGCCGGGCGCGCTGCGGATCAAGATCGGTAACGAGGCCATTGCCGCAATCGGCGTCGGTGGTGCGCCTGGCGGCAATTTCGACGAAGCGTGCGCCAAGGCGGGGCTCGACAAGATCAGTGATCGCCTCAGGTAACCAGTCGCCGAATCTGATCATAAATCTTAAGACTGCCAGAACGCTCGGTATCACCATTCCGCCCCCGCGCCGACGAGGTGATCGAATAGCGAGGTTGTTTGCTGCAATGCGAATGTCTGCTTTTGGCACAAAGCGGACATCACAATTGCGCTGACGAATGTCCGCTTTTGGGGGTAAAGCGGACATTGGACGGAATGAGCGGAATGTCCGCTTATGACCCAAATCGGACATCGCGGCGTCTTCCAAATCTTAAGTAGGCGCGCTCATCGCGTGGTATCGTTGTTCCCTTGGGTAGTTCAGCAGGGAGGGGGTAAATGCCAGTTCGCGTCAACCGGCGGGACGTTATAGTCGCGCTGAGTGGAGCACTGGTGTTGCCGTCGGCGACAAGCGCACAAGAGACTGATCGCGTCCGACGTATCGGGGTGCTCATGACCGGTCCCGCCGACGACGCTGAAGGACAGTCGCGCCTCGCGGGCTTCTTGCGGGGCTTGCAAGAACTAGGATGGACCGCTGGCGGCAACCTGCGGATTGACTACCGCTGGGGTGACGATAACACCCATCGACGCCAGTACGCGGCAGAGTTGATCGCTCTCGCGCCAGAGGTGATCTTTGCCTCGACAAGTCCAAGCACGGCGGCGTTGCAGCAGGCAAGCCAAACCGTGCCGATCGTATTTGCGTCGGTCACCGACCCTGTCGGCCAAGGCTTCGTCGCGAGCCTACCGCATCCGGGCGGCAATATTACCGGCTTTGCTCTTTACGAATATGGCATCGGCACAAAATGGCTGGAGCTACTGAAAGAAATCGCACCGCACCTTACGCGAGTGGCAGTCCTTCGCGATCCCACCTTACCCTTCACGAGTGGAGAACTGGGCGCAATGCAAGGCGTGGCGCCGTCGCTCCACGTGGATGTCAGCGCTGTCAACGTTCGCGATGCTGGCGAGATCGAGCGCGGCATAGACACATTCGCTCGTCAGCCTAACGGGGGTCTAGTCACGCTGGGCAGCCCAGTAACGCTAGCCAACACTGATATGATCGTTACGCTGGCTGCGCGCCATAGACTGCCAGCGATCTACACCACGCGGTACTTCGTCACTAGCGGCGGCTTAATGTCCTATGGACCAGACCGAGTCGATTTATACCGGCGTGCAGCTGGCTACGTTGATCGTATCCTCAGGGGCAAGAAGCCGACCGACCTGCCGGTCGAGGCGCCGACTAAATACCAATTGATCATCAATCTCAAAACCGCAAAAGCACTGGACCTCAAAATTGCGCCGGCGCTACTCACTCGCGCCGACGAGGTGTTCGAATGAGGCGGCGCGAGTTCATTACGCTGCTCGGTGGCGCAGCGACATGGTCGCTAGCAGCCAACGCGCAGCAGCAGGTGCGGCGCATCGGCGTGTTGTTGGGTTTTGCCGAGAGCGACCGTGACGCGCAGTCCGGGCTCGCGCTGTTCCGGGAGGAACTTCGAAAACTCGGGTGGACGGAGGACCGCAACATCGAGATAGAGATTCGCGCGGCTGGGGGTGACGTCGAATCAATGAAACGATTCGCGAAGGAACTCGTCGCGCTTGAACCTGACCTCATTGTTACCAGTTCCACGCCCGCTACCGCGACGATGCTTCAGCAGACGCGTACCATCCCCGTGATTTTCGTGGAGGTTGGCGATCCCGTCGGAAGCGGTTTCGTCACCAGCCTAGCGCGGCCGGGCGGCCTTGTGACTGGTTTCACTCCTATTGTGGGGTCGCTGGGCGGCAAGTGGGTGGAGGTACTCAGAGATATTGCGCCGCGCGTTAAGAGGTTCACGTTATTGTTCAACCCGCCGGCAGCGCCGTTTATCGATGGTTATCTGAACCCGTTTAGAACTGCCGCCGCGTCCCACGGCGGGGAGGCGATTGTCGGTCCCGTTAACGACATGTCCGAGCTCGAATCCCGCTTTACGACACAGGGAGGCGAGCCAAATAGTGGCTTCATCGTCATACCGGACGTCTTCACAATTAGCCATGGTGCAGAAATTATTTCGCTAGCTGCTCGCTGGCGTGTCCCCACCATCTATTGGTCTCGTTCATTCACTGAAATTGGCGGACTGATCTCTTATGGCCCTCATATTCCCGATGAGTACCGGCGTGCGGCGTCGTATGTCGATCGCATCCTCAAGGGCGAGAAACCAAGCGAGCTGCCGGTTCAGGCGCCCACCAAATTCGAGCTCGTGATCAACCTCAAGACAGCCAAGGTGCTCGGCCTTGATGTGCCCTTGCATCTGCAACAGCTGGCCGACGAGGTGATCGAATGAGGCGAATGTCTGCCGATTACCGACGTGAAGGCCACGGTGCCCAAGGTTCAGGAGGGATTAAAGGCGGCCGCGTTGATGCCGGAGTCGGGAACGAACGAGAAGATGCAGCTGAAGCGCGGCAGCGTCTGTGGTTTGAACCGCACAAGCGGTTTTCCTTCAGCAGTATCTTCTCTGACTCAAGACTTCTGGTTGCGATACACACTTTCGTCGATTGAGTTGGAGCAATTGTCATGGGCGTTCTGATCGGCGGCAAATGGACTGATGGCGAACTGACACAGGAAACTAGCCAAGCCGGCCAGTTCCAAAGAGCCGAAAGCATTTTCCGCGATCGCATTACCGCGGACGGCTCGTCGGGATTCAAGGCCGAACCCGGCCGCTATCACCTTTATGTCGCGCACGGCTGCCCGTGGGCACATCGGACACTCATCTATCGTGCGATCAAAAAACTCGATGGGCTCATTTCGGTGGCTTACTCGATCCCAGGGCTAAAGAAGAACGGCTGGACCTTTGAGGACGATGCACGTTACCCGGACTGCATTCCCGACAGGATCAACAACTTCCACTATCTCTACGAGGCCTACATTGCGAGCAATCCGACCTATACCGGCAAGGTCACAGTGCCGGCGCTCTGGGATAAAAAGATGAAGAAGATCGTCAACAATGAGTCGTCCGAGATCATCCGGATGTTCAACACAGAATACAACGCCATCACCGGCGATCGTACTGACCTCTATCCGCCAGATTTGCGTGCCGAGATAGATGCGGTCAATGACCGCGTCTATCACAACGTCAACAATGGCGTTTACCGCGCGGGCTTCGCAAAGTCGCAGGCCGCCTATGAGGAGGCCTACGACGGATTATTTGCAACGCTGGACTGGTTGGAGCAACGGCTGTCGCGCCAGCGCTATTTGGTAGGTCACCAGATTACAGAAGCTGACTGGCGGCTGTTCCCGACGCTAGTGCGCTTTGACGTAGCTTATTTCTCGATCTTTAAGTGCAACAGGCAGCGTATTACTGACTACCCGAACCTATCCAACTACATGCGCGAACTATATCAAGTGCCATATGTGGCCAGCACGGTGACGCCGCGCTACTACGTGATCAACTATTATTCCATCGCGAAGGTAAATCCCGCCGGGATCATCCCAAAAGGGACACCGGTCGATCTTGACCAGCCTCACAACCGCGCAAGACTGGCCGCATAAACCCGCGCAGCTACGTCCGGCTTGAGCTGCGTTCGTCGGCCGGTGCCACCGCTTCGCGAAGCCGCGAGTTTTCCATGGAAACAGCCCTCCCGCCTGTTCGTACTGTTACAGATTTATGGAGGTGTAACAGACCTGGATGGATGCTCAAGCCCCAGGGCCGCCCGATATAGCCGAGGGGGCGAATTCTGGAAGGTGATAAGCTCACAGATCTGCGAGTGCAGCAGGCTACAAGACTTGAGATGGCTCTCAATCTTAAAACCGCTAAGGCGCTCGGGCTCACATTCCGCTTCCGCTACGATGAAGTCGACGCCGGTATCGGCGATTTCGTTCGACGAGCACCTGTGCGGACGGGAGGAGGAAGCTATGTCCATATCCGTCGTGCTATCTCGCACACCCTCTCGAGCTTACGTCTTTCGTCGTCGATGGAAAGGCCGTTTCCAACGATCGAAGAGGCAAAGCCGCACTGCGGGCTGAGCGCCAACCGTTCCAGCGGCACAAAGCGGTTTGCTTGCATGATGCGACGAATGAGGTCTTCGGGCGCTTCCATTTGCGGCCGCTTAGTGCTGATCAATCCGAGGACCACTATCTTATCATCTGGAACGTGCCGGAGCGGTGCAAACGAGCCCGACCGATCGTCGTCGTATTCGAGGAGAAGCCGCGTTGCACCGATGCGCTGGAAAATCGGTCGGGCGATTGGCTCATAGTCGCCTTCGACGAGCCAACGGCTTTCTTGGTTGCCACGACAGAGGTGGATGGCGAAGGTCACGTCGGCAAAACCCGCCATGACGGCGTTGTCGAGTTCAATTCCCCGGCTCAACCACTGATCGAGCGTCCAACCTTGCAATTCATAAAAGGCCCTGGTCTCAGCCGCGAGGAGCAGCGCGTAGTGAGGCGCGTCGATCTGTATATAGGTGGCACCGAGGCGAACTAGTTCCGCAACCTCATCACGGAGGATCGCGGCGACATCGGCAAGGAAATGCTCCAGACTTGCATACGCGGATTTGGAACGTTCGGGCGACCAGAAATTCACGAACAGGCTGGGGCTGGGCAGGGTTACCTTTGCGATGCGGTTTGTGCGGCCGCGTAGATAGACGAACTCCTCGGCGACAAGATGCCGTTTTCGCACGAGCGTGCTGACCACGCCGAGATTCAGTGGCCGGTCGCGGCGTCGCTCCCCTACGGCCCCGTGGCCATGCCAATGGCCCCACAAGAATGCATCGATATCCCAGGTGCCGAAGCCGTCGACAGCCTCGATCATCTGGCTCTGGAAGGAAAGCCGCCGCATTTCGCCGTCGGTCACGATGTCGAGCCCCGCTGCCTCCTGAAGGGAGACGGCCTCATCGACGGCCCCGTCCTCTATGCACTTGAATTGGGCGTGACTGAGACGCCCTGTCTTCCACTCGTCCCTGGCTTTGCGCAATGCGACCGGCCGAAGAAGACTGCCGACAACATCGGTATGTGCCGTAATCATTGCAGGCTCCGACAATTAGATCGGACAAACCGCATCGATGCTATATGCCGGGTGGCGGCGCCACTCCACCGGCGCGTGAACGCCTTGGAGGTGGTACCATTATTCTTCTCGAAATTTGTGCAGTGCATGAGTCTGCTTTTGGCACAAAGCGGACATTTCGTGACTCAGTTGTCCGCTTTTGGCGGTAAAGCAGACATTGCTCAGACGTGCCCGAATGTCCGCTTTTGACCCAAAGCGGACATTCCAGTTATTCGGCCGCCACCCGCCCCGGTGCATTTCCCTGGGAGGTGATCTTGCGCCGAACGATCTCGATGTGACTGCGCAAATTATACAGCTGGTCGGAAAAGGTTAGGGGAAAATGGATGTGGCTGACGGCGTCCTCAATGCGCTCGATTTCGGCCTGCGCTTTAACCAAATGTTGGTTCACTGGGCTGGTGTCGAACGACGCTTCCAATTTCTTAAGTTGGGCATACCAATAGAAAAGACGCCGACGGTTGATCCAATTGTAAGCCGTTGGCAGAAAGCGGAACATTGGGAAGCTGAGCGCTACAGCGGTGACCAGCACTGCAATCGCTCTTTGTGCATGGACGGACAACCATAGAGGCAAATGCCTCTGCATAAACGATGGACCGTTTTTGTAAAAATCGATAGCCGCAGGCGCAACGGGATATTCTACATCCGTGCTGTTAGGGAATTCACCGGCGCGCTGAAAGATATTTGCTCCACTATGAGCTTCTACCATTGTCTGCAACAAGAGCTGGACAATTTCTGGATGAAGATCGCTACGTACCAATACCTTCGTAGGGGTTCCGATGAGTGGTACGTCATTGGGTGGAATGTTCTGGTAAATATCAATGACACCTTGCGGCAATACCAGCCGAGCGAGCTCGGGGAAGAGACGGGTGAGGGCCTCTGCCGTCTGAAAGCCCAGAATGCGAACGTTCGCATTGTGGAGGAACGAATGGACGGCTGGCGAATCCGGCGTGCCACCAATCCATACAGCATCCACCTTGCCATCATTCATTGCCTCAACTGCAGCCGATCCTATGAAAGGCAACAACGTCGCGCTTTCAGAATTCACGCCGGCCTTGCCAAGGATTTGTTCGGCTGCAGTTCGACCGCGGCTTCCTACTGGTCCCACGGCAATGCGTTTTCCTATGAGCTGTGATAGGCGCTCAAACGGTTCATTCGACGAATAAAAAATCCAGAATGGATTGATGTACACCGTTCCTAACGATAACAATCCTGGTGCATGTTTCCCGTCCGAGACACCTCCGATCATAAGGGCGATTTGAATGTCAGATTTTGGATCTTGCAGAAGCTTGACGGTCTCCACAGCCCCGGCAGTCTCGCGCAACTCCAATTCGATGTTATAACGCGCGAATATTTCCCGATATTGCTTGGAGAAATATTCGAAGGAAGAACCTTTGACCCCTGTAGCCATTACAACCTTCGACGGCGGTGCGGGAATGAAATAGATCAACGCGAGCGAGACAATGCCCAAAATGCAAAAACTCGCGGCCAATCCCTTCAATAGCTGCCAACGATTGTATCCCAGCATGAATATCTCCCCTGGGTCTCCATCCGCGCACGGTGGAAAGGGACGGTAAAACAGCCTTTACGGACCTCACGGAAAGAGCATTTCTAATCGGGCAGAGAGACATTGTACGGACGCTGACAAGCGCGGATTGTCTCGCTCGCGTCCACCAGTTTTACATGCCTGCCGATGGCGTCCTTGCTGCTTACAAGCGGGATTTCGGCACCTCCCGCTGCGCCGATCGAGCTAAAGCCTACAATAGTTTCCGATGCATCCAAAATGGTGCGCAATGTCCGCTTGTGACCCAAAGCGGACATGAGCGGCTCAGGATTGCTGATAACTGACCCCATTTCGCTAGTCGCAAATCCCTGATGTAATCAGCCAGGATCGGCGTACTTCTGAGCCTTGAGGGCTGTAATGCGACGCCGCAATTTCATCAAAGCTACTGTTGGTGCGGTAATCGCTTGGCCGCTTATGGCGCGGGCGCAGACGCGGCGCATCGGTGTGCTTATGAATCTGGCCGCCGATGATCCGCAATCAGCAAAAGAAATTTCGGCCTTCCTGGACGGGCTC
>Ga0318567_10000543_pt1 | contig 15510 bp, 8 predicted proteins | sample GRESIP088b5f20_FD_203691 | JGI IMG/M metagenome (GOLD analysis project Ga0318567, IMG submission 203691) | Tropical soil microbial communities from Luquillo Experimental Forest, Puerto Rico - GRE.SIPMG.088b5f20 | ecosystem: Environmental > Terrestrial > Soil > Tropical forest > Bulk soil...
TGCCCTACGGGCATATGGCCGCTTGTTGAATTGTTTCTATTGATATTATTCCCCTACGGGGAAGACTTGCCCGTAGGGCATCCATATCAATAGAAAATGAACACCAGGGAAGACAAATGTCCGTAGGACATTAATCTGGTAAAGGCTGAATAGCTTAAGGAAAAGACATTGAATTAGGAATTAAGAATTAAGAATTCTTTGTGTGTAGCATTTTTGACTGCAAACGAATTTTATGAATGATAAAAAAGTACTTAACATGCTACACCTAATTCATTGCCGTTGACTTCAGTCAACGGTGAAGAAAAAGACAAAAGATTGGAATAAAGCCTAACAACTTACAACTAGCAACTAACAACTCACAACAATGAACCACAAACATTTGCTAATCGTTTTTGCATCACTCGTCGTTTCATCAACACAGGCGCAAACTCCCGATTACAAAAACACATCGCTTCCTTTTGATGCAAGGGCAAAGGACCTTGTAAAGCGAATGACACTCGAAGAAAAGGTCAGCCAGATGATGAATAAATCTGTAGCGATTGACAGATTGGATGTTCCCGCTTACAACTGGTGGAACGAAGGTTTGCATGGCGTTGGAAGATCAGGCATGCATGTAACTGTGTTTCCACAGGCAATTGGATTGGCTGCTACTTTTGACAAACAGGCAATGTTTAAAACTGCTGATATTGTTTCCACAGAAGCAAGAGCAGTGCACCATGCATACGAAAGAAAAGGTTCAAGAAATATTTACCAGGGCCTTACTTTCTGGACACCCAACATCAATATTTTCAGGGACCCAAGATGGGGTAGAGGACAGGAGACCTATGGCGAAGATCCTTATCTGACTGCTCAAATGGGAACGCAGCTGGTAAAAGGATTCCAGGGTGACGATCCGAAATATTTGAAGATAACGGCCTGCGCAAAACACTTTGCAATTCACAGCGGACCCGAGAATACAAGACATTCATTTAATGTAGCAGTAAGCAATTACGATCTGGCAGATACCTATTTGCCGGCGTTTCATGATCTGGTTGTAGATGCAAAAGTCGCTTCTGTAATGTGCGCCTATAATGCGTTTGGCGGACAGCCTTGCTGCGGTAATGATTTGTTGATGACAAATATTTTGTACAACCAGTGGAAGTTTCATGGTTATGTCACTTCTGATTGCGGAGCCATCGATGATTTCTTCAAGGGCCACAAAACCAGCGCTGATGCAACTTCTGCGGCTGCTGATGCTGTGATTCATGGAACAGACGTTGAATGCGGCCACACGTACACTACACTGGTAAATGCTGTGAAGCAGGGATTGGTTTCTGAAAGTAAAATAGATGAATCCGTGCAACATTTGTTTGAGATAAGATTCCGTCTCGGTATGTTCGATCCTGCTTCAATGGTGAAATACAGCAGTATACCTGAATCAGTTTTGGAAAGTGCTCCTCACAAAGCGCAAGCTTTGCAAATGGCAAGAGAGTCGATCGTACTGTTGAAGAATGCAAACAACTTGTTGCCGCTATCAAAGTCAATCAAAAAAATTGCGGTACTTGGGCCGAATGCAAATGATAGCATCAGTGTGCTGGGAAATTACAATGGCTTTCCATCAAAGACAACAACTGTTTTGCAAGGCATAAAAGATAAACTCGGAAACAACGTTGAAGTAAGCTTTGAAAAAGGAACAGATTTCGTGACTAATAAAGACAATGTTGATTTCACTGCTATCGCAAACAAAGTAAAAGATGCTGATGTGATTGTGTTTGTTGGTGGTATTAACCCTTCACTTGAAGGAGAGGAAATGCCGGTGAAAGTTGAAGGGTTCGAAGGCGGAGACAGAACATCAATCGATCTGCCGCACGTGCAAACCTCGTTTCTTAAAGCATTGCAGGCAACTGGAAAACCTGTTGTATTTGTAATGATGACAGGCAGCGCATTGGCTACGCCCTGGGAAGCAGATAATATTCCTGCGATCGTAAATGCATGGTACGGCGGACAAGCAACCGGCGAAGCAGTTGCCGATGTTTTGTTTGGTGATTACAATCCTGCAGGACGCCTGCCGGTTACATTCTACAAATCAACTGACCAATTACCATCGTTCACAGATTATAGCATGAAGAATCGCACCTATCGTTATTTCAACGGCGAGCCTTTGTATGGCTTTGGTTATGGATTGAGCTACACAACTTTTGCTTATTCAAACCTTGTTGTTCCTGCCTCTGTTGCAACAGGCAAATCAGTTACGGTGAGCGTTGATGTACAAAATACAGGTAAGGTTGAAGGTGATGAAGTGGTTGAGTTGTATATAAAACACGGCGCTGCCATGAAGGCTCCGATCCACGCCCTGGAAGGTTTTGAGCGCATTCATTTGAAAGCGGGAGAAAAGAAAACAGTGAAGTTTACTTTGGCTGCAAGACAATTATCTGTTGTAGATGATAAAGGAACAAGAGTGCAGGTAGCTGAGAAATTGCAAGTGTTTGTTGGTGGACAACAACCGACTGCTGCAGCGTTGAACAGCAAGAAATCCATTGCCAAGCCTGTCGATGTTAAAGGAAGTAAGATCGTTGTTGAGGATTTAGGATTGCACTAATTGCTCGACATTTTTTTTCACCACTAAGACACTAAGGACACAAGATTCACTAAGGTTCTCTGAATACACGGCAACCCTTAGTGCGGCTTAGTGTCCTTAGTGCCTTAGTGGTAAATCTTGAACGCTGCATCATCATGACTAATCAATAAGACTTATGCAAGCCCAAATTAAACTCCTTCTCTCGTTCCTCTTAATCTCGTGCATCACAACGACCAAAGCCCAAACCTATACTCGCATCGCAAACGGAATATCAATCAACATCAGCGGCATTACAACCGAACTTACATTCTTCAACAACAACATCGTTCACGTTAAAAAGCATCCCGTTGGTAAAGGTGCAGAGACAAAGAGTTTCAGCGTTGTCGGTAGGCCTGAAAAGCTGGCCTTTGCCATTAGCGAAGGCAAAGATGCAATTGATATCAAAAGCAAAAGTGTAAAAGTTATTGTCGATACAAAATCAGGCAAATTAAAATTTGCCAACGCCACAGGAACGATTCTTCTGCAAGAAAACAGCAACAGTTTTTCTCCGGTAAAAGATGGCAATGAGAATACTTTTAAGATCAGGCAATCATTCAACTTAGAGCAGGACGAAGCTATCTATGGCTTTGGTCAATTTCAGAACGGCCACATGAGCCAGCGTAATCAGCAGTTGTTATTAAAGCAGGAGAACATGCGCATCGCGGTTCCGTTTTTTCAATCAGTAAAAAATTACGGCGTCTTCTGGGACAATGCGTCTGCAACGGTTTTCAATGATGCTAATAACACCGCTTCGTTGCAATCCGAAATCGGCAATTGCATTGACTATTATTTTATCAAAGGCGTAAATGCAGACAGTGTCATCGCACAATATCGTTCACTCACAGGCGAAGTGCCCATGTTTCCCAAGTGGGTATTTGGCTACTTGCAAAGCAGGGAAAGATATACAAGCCAGAATGAATTGTTGGATGTTGTAAATCGCTATCGTGCGCTGAAAGTGCCGCTGGACGGCATTGTGCAGGATTGGCAATACTGGGGTGAAAATTGGGCGGACTGGAACGCTGTTCAATTTGGCAATCCCCGTTTTCCTGATCCGAAGAAAATGATTGACAGCGTGCACAACTTGAATGCCCACATCATCATTTCTGTTTGGCCATCTTTTGGTTATAAAACGAAAATCTACGAGGAGCTGGAGAAGAATAATATGTTGTTCAACTTTCAAACCTGGCCCGAGAAAAATGTAAAAGTCTACGATCCTTTCAATCCCGCTGCACGTGATATTTACTGGAGCCACATGCAAAACGACATTTTTTCTCTGGGTATGGATGGCTGGTGGCTCGATGCGACAGAGCCTGAAAAAGCGGGCCCAGACTCACTTATAGACGCACAAGCTACACATGCCGGTTCCTTTAAAAAAGTAGGCAATGCATTTCCCATTGCAACAACTGGAGGAGTGAGCGATCATCAAAAAGCATTCACAAAAGATAAAAGAGTATTCATCTTAACGCGTTCTGCTTTTGCGGGACAACAACGTTACGGAACAATGACATGGTCAGGTGATATAAAGGGGAGATGGGATGTCCTGCGTGCGCAAATTGCAGCCGGATGCAATCTTTCTCTAAGCGGCATTCCTTACTGGAACACGGACATCGGCGGCTTTTCTTCCATTGACAATTATCGCTTAGGTATTAAAGATCCGGCTTACAAAGAATTGTATGTACGTTGGTTCCAGTTTGGCACATTCTCTCCTATGCTGCGCTCGCACGGAACGAATACGCCACGCGAAATTTATCAACTCGGTAACAGAGGTGATTGGGCATTTGATGCCGTAGAAAAATACATCAACCTTCGCTATCAATTATTGCCTTACATCTACTCAAGCGCCTGGCAGGTAACATCGCAACATTCAACGCTGATGCGTGCGCTGGCGATGGATTTTTCTTCCGATAAAAAAGTGTGGGACACCAACAATGAGTATATGTTTGGTAAGTCTTTGCTTGTTTGTCCGGTAACAGATTCAATGTACACCAGCAGGGCAGAAGGCGCAGCCAAAACGGATTTCAGCAATGTGAAATCAACAACCGTGTATTTGCCGTCAGAGGCAGATTGGTTCGACTTCTGGACGGGTGAAAAAATAAAAGGCGGTCAGCAAATTTCGAAGCAAGTGCCGGTTGATGTCATCCCAGTGTTTGTAAAATCTGGAACCATTTTACCGGTTGCCAATTCAAAACAATACGCATTGGAGTCTGCAGACACTACACTTGAAATTCGCGTATATGAAGGCGCAGATGGCGAGTTTACTTTGTATGAAGATGAAGGCGATAATTACAATTACGAGAAAGGTGTTTACGCAACTATCGCGTTCAAGTGGACCAATGCAAAGCATCAACTCGAAATTTCAGATCGCAAAGGAAATTTTCCGGGCATGTTGCAAACAAGAAGTTTTAATGTGGTGCTGGTTGGTAGTAAGAAGATGAAATCTGTTGAATATCGAGGTATGAGACTAATGGCGCAATTTTGAACCCTTAGTGAATCTTGTGTCCTTAGTGCCTTAGTGGTGAAAAAACTGCCAAATCATTGGAGTTCGAAATAGTTACCACTAAGGCACTAAGGACACTAAGCGCCACTAAGAGAACCTGATAAAGTGTAATCGCTCAGAAAACAAATCTGCGTAAATCAGTCTAATCAGTGTCATCTGTGTGCCAACAAATTACTCGCCCACCGTCGCTAAAAAATCAAACAATCCTGTTTCATTCGGCAGATCAAGTTTTTTCCGCAAACGATAGCGGCTCGTTTCTACGCCACGTATTGAAATGTTTAAAAGATTTGCGATTTCCTTTGACGAAAGATTGATGCGCAAATACGCACAGAGCTTGAGATCTGTTGCAGTAAGCTGCGGATATTTATCTTTTAATGTTTTTAAGAAATCATTGTTCACTTTATCAAAATAACCGGCAAATCGATCCCAGTCGTCATCAGTTTCAAGTTGGTCATTAATGAGCTTAATGATCTTGCGAACACTTTTCGATTCTTTCTCCGATTCTAATTCGCGTAGTGGAACAAGCTCTTCTTTTATTTTATTGAGCACTTCACGCTTTTGCAAAAGCGTCATTGTGTTAGAAGCGAGTTCTGTGTTCTTGTGTGCCACTTCAGCTTCCAGTTTTTCATTTCGAAGCTGTATGATCTCTCGCTCATTTTTCTCAACAACACGCTGGTGCTCGAACTGTAGCCGCTCTTGCTCCGCTTCGTATTTCTCCTGCTGTTTTTGCAATTTTATTTTTTGATTCAGCAGGTATTTTTCCTGTTGTCTTTTGTAGAACCAATAGATGATGTAAACAAACAATAAAAGGTAAACAAAATACGCAACGATCGATCTGTACCATGGCGGCAATACAGTAAATGAAAAAGAGCTCACGGGAGAAATATTTCCCAGGTCATCTTTCGCTTTTACTTCGAATGTGTAATCGCCTGCAGGCAGATTCGTGTACGTTTTTTCAGCTTTCTTCGACCATGGCGACCATTCGCTTTCAAAGCCTTTCAGACGGCAACTGTAAGCGGCTTCCTGCACGAAGATGGGCGATGAAAATTCGAAGCGCACCGAGTTGTACCTGTAAGAGATGTTGCGCGAAAATTTTACTATCTCTGTAGAGGACGTGTCTTTCGACGACAGATAACCACCAAAGATCAAGCTGTCTGTTTTATCAGACACGGTTATTTTTCTTAAAAGGATACTTACGGAACGCTTGTTGTACTTGTATTTTTCATAGTTCACATTATAGAAACCTTCTTCACTTCCAACCAGGATATTATTGTTGTTGTAAGGATAAATGAACTCTTCTCCATTCGTCATCGTCACATTGTTCAGCTCAGGAATGTACACGAGCTTTGGCTTTTGAGGATCGCTCATATCAATAACGCCGGGCTTTTTATCCTGTATGAACCAGATATTGCCATTCGTATCTTCCTTTAAGTAAGACGCTGTTCCATTGCCGAAAATCTTTGTGAAGAATTCAGATCTTTTAAAATCGTCAATGGCAGGGTCAAATTCAAAAATCCCTTTGCCGGTTGTTAGCACAATTTTTTCCTGAACATCAAAAACATGGTTATGATTCTCTGATAATATTTTATTCTTATCGTCGTACAATTTGTTCTGAGGGTTGCCGGCTGCATCGAAATAGATTCTGTACAATCCCTTGTAAGGATGCGCCGCCCAGATGATATTTCCTTCAATTGCTACAAATTTTGCAGATTCAAAAGTTGTATGTTGTTTTTGATTTACAAATTGTCCATTCGCGAAATTATAAAAGTTGATGCCGTTGTATGTTCCCGCAAGTACAAGAGGAGAGGGCGTTTGCGAGCCAAGTGTTCTGAATAGCCAGAAGCCCGTTGACTCATCGAGCGGAGTAGCGGTGTTGCCATTAATAATGTAGGCGCCTTCATTGTGCCCAACCACTAAGTGGTCGTTTACAATATTCATTCCCCACACCTGACCCTGACTTTTTTCTACTGTGTTAAACGGTGCAGCCGTTTCATTGAGTTGATCCGCGTCTTTTAATGGAGCTCTATAAACACCCGACGCTGTTCCAAGGTACAAGCTGTTTTTATAGACGATCGCGGCATAACCCGGGCTTTTGTTTTCATTATCAGGATTGATATGTGTGATGGCATTGTCGTGAGCAATAAGGTCGATGCCATTGTCCAAACCGAGCCATAAATTTTTATCCCTGTCTGCAAAAACATACATAATGTTGTTTTTCTGCAAACCTTGTTTCTTCGTCAGGTGCTGAACAATTTTTCCCTGGCTGTTCATAACATACATGCCGTTGAGATTTGTTGCCAATACAGTAAGATTAGCATCTAAAACGCAGGCAGAATAAAGGTTTTCCTGGCTGATGGAACTGATGTCAGGAGAATTGAGTTTCTGTATGTCTTTGTCGTGGACAGTGTACAGCCCGCCTTTTAAAGTTGTTACCAGCGTTGCATTATCTGTGAAGTCTGTCGTTGCTTTTACGACGATGCTATGTCCCTTAAAACTTTCCGTGTTTGGCAGTGGCACCCATTTGCCATCAGAAAAATAGACAAGTCCGGCTTCGAATTGTTGCGCTACCAGCAAATTTCTTGTTACTCCCAGGAAGCTCCAGTTAATGCTTTCGTACGCTTTTATGGTATTGTCGTGCAGCCAGAATATTCTTTTTGCGGAGCGGAAAAAAATATCGTCGCCCCATTTGATTACGTTCCAAACGTCCGTGAATTCATTTTCCTTTGGAGGAATAATGCCTTTAAAAGAGTGATAAACCAGTGCGTTGTTTTTGTCAAAATAGAAGTATCCAAATTCCTGTTGTCCGCCAACATAAATGCGATCATTATCGATCATTAAGGAACGAACAATGCTTTTGTTCGGCAGTTGGTAGGTGTTCCAGTAAGTGCCATCGTACACGAGCAAGCCATCGTCATTGGCGAAGTACATGATGCCGCGTTTGTCTTGTGCAATGCAGCGAGTTTGTTTGCCACCTTCATAAATCTGTTTGGTGAAATTGGTAATTGACGGAACGCCAATCTGGTTTTGGGCAAAGATTTTTGTAACTAAAAATAGCAGCAGTGTGGTCGTCAGTATCTTCCTCATCAGCAAAGCAATCAGTTGGTTAAAACGTAAATATAACAGGTGTTTCGTGGATTTGGGACATCATTTTTACTTTTCGTAAAAATTACGCCATCGCGACGAATTTTTCAGTAGGGAATCCTGGATTTGTGTTCTGGGTAGGATTGTCCGGGCGTACACTCAACTCCGCCAAGACGTATAATAAAACTGCGCTAAATTCATCAAAGTGCTCCACTATAAACAATTCTTCCTCCCCTTCATTACTACGTCATGCGCAAAAAAAATAGCCAAAAACACTGATTTTAAGCGTTTTTGGCTACTTCACGATCCAATGTCGGTGTTACTTTGCGATTTTGTTTTTGGGATTACTTCTTCAGATCAAATTGAAGATCTTTCAAATTAAACCCGCCTTCATTGATTATTAACCTTAGCGTATGTTTTCCTTTGCTAAGATTGATTTTACCAAGCTCAACAGATTGCCAGGCGGAAGCCGCAGGAATTTTTGCATTCGCTGCCACATCTTTGCCATCTACATTGAGGGTAACATTCCCTTTGTCTGTCGCCGACATAATATTTATGAGTATGGAATAATTTCCGGCTTTGGCAACGTCGATGGTGTATTGCAACCATTCACCGGCTTCAGTGCTGCCTACATAATAGTTTTTGGCGTCAGCAGAATCTCTGAAAATGTCGACGCCGTCATTACGAAAACTTCTTCCGCGATTTCCTCCGCGACTTCCTTTAGATACGTGGTAGTCGGCTGTGTCTTTATCAAAATAGGCAAATCCGTTTCTGCCGAGGTCATACTCAACTGCATTTACAGCGGTTCCGCCAGATATGCTGTGTGTTTTGAAAGGGATCGTTGTCGAAGCAAACGGCTGCCTGAACATCGCGTCGATCACATCCGTATGAACAACAGTGTTGCCCGCTTTTGCCGCAGTCGCCAGTTTCATCAAACCGTTAAATGCTTCGGTAGCATCAGGCTTTGGACCATTTCCATTTATGTAGCTTACCACTTTGTCATAGTCGGCGTTTGATTTGATTTCTTCCGGATTGTTATTACCGATTTTTTTCAACGGCCACCATGCCCAGCCGATGTTTTGCGATTCCATTAAACGAACGGCTTCGGTGTACCAAACGTTAGAGTTTTCACCGGTTTCACCAATCCAAACCGGTACATTGTATTTGGCGCGGGTATCCAGAATATGTTTGATGGAATTGACATCATTGTAGTTCCAGTATTTGTGAAAACTCAGCACCATGTTATTGTCCCAGGTTGGCAAAATGCCGTTGTAATTGTTGCCCCAGCCGTTGCCTTCAATAATCACGATGTGTTTTTTATCCACTTCGCGAATGGCTTTTGTAATGTCCTGCATCAATTTTTTCAAAGGAACATTGTGTTGCTCTTTCGTTCCGTTCTTATCATTTGCCAGATCATCAAAGCCCCAGTTTGGTTCGTTGATGATGTCGTAACCGCCGATCCATGGTTCGTTTTTATAACGATCCGCCAGTTTTTTCCAAAGGGCGATCATCTTTTGCTGGTTGGCTTCGCTTTCCCACAAGGAAGGTTTTGAAGCATCGCGATCGGAAATATTCACGTCGTTTCCCTGTCCGCCCGGTGTTGCATGCAGGTCGAGGATCAGGTACATTTGGTTTGCCTTGCACCATGAAAGCAAACTGTCGGTAAGGGCAAAACCTTTGCTGAGCCACGTGTTTTCACCCGGTGTTTTTTCCTGCTCAATTGGTAGCGTGAAAAGGTTGTAATGCATTGGCAGGCGAATGGAGTTGAAACCCCATTTTTTCAGGGAATCAACATCGGCTTTCGTTGTGTGGTTGGCGAGCCATGCGTCGTAAAATTCATTCGTTTTTTCGGCACCGATCAGCGATTCGATTTTCGCTTTGATCAAATGCTGTTGGCCCTCTTTATTAACGTGCAGCATATAACCTTCCTGCAGCATCCAGCCGCCGAGGCCGATGCCGCGAAGCAAAACGTTTTCTCCTTTTTCATTTACGATACGTTGATTGTCGGCTCTCAAAAATCCCTGGGCAGAACTTTTTGCATGCAAAGCTGCTACAGCTAAGGCAATGCATAGGGGTTTGTGTAATTTCTTGGCTAGCATAATGCGCTTAATGTGGTTTTTTATAAATGTAGGAGGGGTGGAGGATTGTTTGCTTTTCGGTGCTACTTCATTCTTTCGCCAGCAAAAAATCTCTGCTCCGCCCAACTTATGGCTCCTTCATCTGTAATAAAGAGGGCGTTTTGCCCAAATGATACTCTATTTTTTAAAAAACTATTCACCGGTATCTAAACCTAGCGGTATGAAAACAATACTTATTGGTTCTTTTTTAGCGCTGCTTTTTGTAAATGTCCATGCTCAAAAGAAGCAGCAGGATACTCTGGCGATACTCATCATTGACAGAATGAGCGATATGATCGGCGACCTGGAGTCCTGTAGTTTTAAATTAAATGCTGGTATCGACGAATGGGATCCGTCAATTGGATTGGTAAAGCATTTTACCAGTTACGAAGTTTATTTGTCCGGCCCATCAAAAATGATGGTGAATGTACATGGCATTCGCGGGCACCGGCAGTTTTTGTACAATGGGGAGCAACTGTCTTATTATTCTTTCGACGAAAACAATTATGGCGTTATAAAAACACCCGGCACGTCGATAGAGATGATAGACAGCCTGCATAAGTTATACGACTTTGATTTCCCTGCAGGCGATTTTTTCTACCCGGCCTTCACGGATGACCTGCTTGAAAATGCTGACTCTGTCCGCTACCTGGGCGTTGTCGACTTTGATGGCAAAGAATACTTTCACATTGTTGCTGTGTCGAAAGATATTACGCTTCAGTTTTGGATAAACAATGATGCTTATAATCTACCGGCTAAATTTTCCATCACGTATAAAAACAAGGAAGGCACGCCGCAATATGTGGCATCATTTTCCGACTGGCAGATCAATCCAACCTTGCCCAATGCCATGTTTGATTTCTTACCGCCTCCGGGAGCATCACAAGTAAGAATCATGGCAAAAAATGAAAAATGATAATCTGTAAACCAACGATTATGTTTATTAAAAAACATCTCTATAATATTAGTTTGCTTGTACTGTTGATTGTGTTCACATGTATAGATGCATCTGCGCAGCGCATGGGACATAGCGCATCTCAACGCTCAATGGGTGGCGGCAACAGAGGAGGAGGAGGTGGCGGTGGATATAGCGGCGGCAACAACCGCTCGATCAATGGAGGAAGCGTTAAGTCGCAGGACAGAAATGTGCGCACCAGTCCGTCTACCGGTAACATGTCCAATTCTTCGAACAGAGCGCAAAGTAATAACAGCCGGCCGAACAATAGCGTTAACAACAACATGAATAACAACAGCCGGCCCAATACCAATAATGGCGTGAACAATAACATGAACAACAGCAACCGGAACAACAATAACAATAACAATAACAACAATAGAAATAACAACAATAACAACAATCGAAACAACAACAACAATAACAACCGCGACAACAATAATCGCAACAATAACAACAACAACAATAGAAATAACGACGTAAACATAAATATCGACAACAGTAAAAATATAAATTACAACAACCGCAACACGGCGGTGCGGGCAAACAACATCAACACATATCATCGTCCGCCTTATATGTACGGAGGACGGGCGTACTATAGTTATCACCCATATGCTTACCATCCTTATCATCCTTACTATTGGGGCCCGACCTGGCACCCATGGGGATTTTTTGTGGCCGCACTGGCGGTAACTGCGATCGTTGTTTCTGTTCAAAACCAGCAATACCATTATGACCAGGGCACATGGTACACACAATCAAGTAGTGGCTACACGGCCGTGCAGGCACCAGTGGGAGGATCGGTAACGAACATCCCCAGCGGGGCACAAACGGTGACGGTCAATAACACAACGAACTATTATTATGGTGGTGCTTATTATGAGAAATCAGGCGAAAAATATACAGTAGTCGCTCCGCCCGCAGGTGCGGTGGTGGACAATCTTCCGGAAGGTGGTGAAGAAGTGAAAATTGGCGATCAAACCTATGTGAAAGTTGGCGAAACATATTACCAACCGGTACAGATTGACGGCAAGCCAAAATATGAAGTGGCGCAAGTGGAACAGGCGAAATAATTTGAAAATTTGAGGATTTGAAAATTTGAAAATGGACAAAGTCGACAATTCATTATTGACACAATGCACTCAATTACTCAAATTAATTAACTGAAAATTCGGAATGTAACTGTTGTAAGGAAGCTTCGGCACCCAGCATTTTCAAATTTTCAAATCCTCAAATTTTCAAATTGCTCCCTACTTCAGCACATTCAGCACCTCATACATCTTACTCACCACTGAAGGTGACGGCCCATTAAAACCATTGATCAAAAATGCGACGATGTATTTGTTGCCGTCTTTTGCAGTGTGGTAACCACAAAATCCTTTCACGCCGCCTATGGTGCCGCTTTTTAGTTTCATGCCATTGTATTCGGGAAATGAATTGTAGTATGATGAAAACCACGGCTGCTGTTTTGCATATTGCAGCACCTTCACCAAAGCATTCGTTGTTACGCGGTTTTGTGGTGACAATCCAGAACCATCAATGATGTTTAGTTCTGTCTTGTCAATGCCTTTCTGTTGCCAAAAATCCTGCACAATATTTACACCTGCATCCGTTGCGCCAAAACCTTTCTTTTCATAGGCCAAAGTTTTAAGTAAAGCTTCGCCATAGAGATTAATACTTTTCTTCAAAAACCAATAAACAATCGAATCGAGCGAAGGAGAATAGTGAGTATAAAAAACAGTATTACCTGTAGGCAGACTATTAATTGAGTGAATATTCGCAAAGACTTTAGTAAGACTATTATCTGCATTTTGTTTCGAATAAAATTGCAGGAAATTTGAAAAGTATTTTGCCGGATCGGCATAAGTCGTGGAAATTTCAAAATTTTTCTCTTCGGCTGGTACAGAGCCAGTTATCAATATTTGTTGATTATTTGTTGGATCAAAATAAGCATAAGTGTTATCGCCGGAATGCTTTGCACCCGTTTGCAGCTCATCTATATTGATATTAATGTTAGCATACACCGGTAACAATTTTGAAACCTGTGGTTTGGAATCTTGCTTATCCGTGTTGAAAAGAATGTCAAATTGATTTTCCCGCCAGTTCAAAGCACCTTGTCCCGCACCGTAATAATTCGCAATATCCTGCCAGATCCAACCATCAGGAAAGAAACGTTTCGAGAAACCCTGGTCAACAATATTGACGGAAGAAATAGAATTGCTGTTGATGTTTGCCTTCGAAAATGCAGCCGCAATGTTTTTATAGATTACATCTTCTTTCGTCGAAGCGTAACGCCAGCTTCCAAAACTCGGATCGCCGTGGGGCACGACATAAATGTTTGCAGAGTCTCCGTTTTTGCTGAAAGCAAAATCTGTTTTGTAGCGATAGTCTTTTCCCAACAATTCAAAAGCGGTTGCACTCGTAACAATCTTTAAACAACTAGCAGTTGCCAAACCAATCTGAGAGTTTTTATCAAACACCACGTTGCCCGTTTTTTCATCAATCACCAAAAGACTATATACCGCATGTTTCATCTGCGTGTCCTTCTCCAGTTGATTCGTAGCTTTCGTCAACTTCTCTTTAACCGTTTGCGCATGCATACACGAACAAAGCAACAGGCATATGATTGATAAACAAACTTTTCGCATCTTTGAGTTTTAGAACGACAAAGAACGCAGATTTTCATGATTGTCATGATTTGTGAAGATTTTTTTGGAGGTCAACAGTGGAATAAGGGTTGATCGTTGTTGCGTCGCACACTTGTACGGTATAACATTTGTCGGCGATCCGAATCAAAAAATCAAAATCATAATAAATCATAACAATCATGAAGATCAGCGTTCCTTCTCTAACAACTAATAACCATCAACTATAAACTCAAATGATCCAGGCTTCAATTATCACGATCGGCGATGAACTTTTAATAGGACAGGTTATAGATACAAACAGTGCATGGATTGCCCAAGAATTGAATGCAATTGGTGTACCCGTAAAACGTCGCGTAGCGGTGGGCGATACATGGGACGCCATTTGGGAGGCTTTGGATGAAGAAGGCAAACATTCCGACATCATATTAATAACAGGCGGACTCGGCCCAACTGCAGACGATATTACCAAGCCGCTGCTTTGCAAATATTTCGACGGTAAAATGGTGAGAGATGAGAAAGTACTGGCACATGTAAAACATCTTTTTGAGCAGGTTTTCCGAAGGCCATGGTTGGAGCGAAACGCCCAGCAGGCTGATGTTCCGGACACCTGCACAGTATTGTTCAATAGCGTAGGAACCGCACCCGGAATGATGTTTGAGAAAGAGGGCAAAGTCTTTATCAGTATGCCGGGAGTGCCGTTTGAAATGCAAACCATCATGCGCGAACATGTGTTAAAGCTATTGCCGGAACGTTTCAAAATGGCGCACATCGCACATCGTACGTTGCTAACGGCAGGAATCGGAGAGTCTTTTCTTGCAGAAAGAATAAAAGACTTTGAAGAAAAACTTCCGTCAAACATAAAGCTGGCTTACCTGCCGTCATACGGCATGGTGAGGCTTCGTTTAACCGACACCGGTTATGATGTTGAGGCGATTGAAAAAGAAATCGACGAGCAATTTGCGTCACTGCAAACGCAAATTCCGGATGTTTTGGTAACCAATATTGACGAACCGATGGAAACGGTAGTCGGTAAATTGTTGTTGTCGAAAAATCAAACGGTCGGAACCGCCGAAAGCTGCACGGGTGGGTACATCGCGCACCTGATCACCAGCCATGCAGGAAGCAGTGCTTACTTTAGAGGCAGCATAGTAAGTTATGATAATGACGTGAAAACGGATCTGTTGGGAGTAACCAGCGAAACCCTGCAAACTGTTGGCGCCGTGAGCGAAGAAACGGTCACTCAAATGGTGAAAGGCGCATTGCTGCAGCTGAAAACCGATTATGCCGTGGCTGTGTCCGGCATCATGGGGCCCGATGGGGGATCTGCAGAAAAGCCTGTTGGCACCGTTTGGGTAGCTGTTGGAAATAATAAAAAAATTACCACGCAGAAATTGTGGTTCCGCTATGAACGCAAGCGAAACATTGAACTGACGGCAATAAATGCGATGAATCTTTTGCGGAAATTTATTCTAGAAAACTCTTAACGTGTACAAAAATTCAATTCATTACCTTTGAGCCTTCTGTAATAACTAAAACGCTGAAAGTCATCGTACAATAAGATACTTTTGCGATTGTTTTTGCGGAGTATTCTAACGATTGTTGACCTAATAAAT
>Ga0318567_10000545_pt1 | contig 15410 bp, 15 predicted proteins | sample GRESIP088b5f20_FD_203691 | JGI IMG/M metagenome (GOLD analysis project Ga0318567, IMG submission 203691) | Tropical soil microbial communities from Luquillo Experimental Forest, Puerto Rico - GRE.SIPMG.088b5f20 | ecosystem: Environmental > Terrestrial > Soil > Tropical forest > Bulk soil...
AGCGGCGATGTACTCGGGACATTCGTCCGCATCCGGCCGTACTGCTATCCCATCCGAGCCCAAGAACCAGCCTGACTGCTCGTTCCGTATCAGCGCAGAGCGCTCAACTGCCCCTTTCCGTCCGAAAACCACGTCTCCAGTTCGTAGGAGATACTGCGGCAGCCTCCGTTGCACGGCATCTGGAACGAGCGGTGTTTCTTCGGTGATACGGAAATACCCCTCACGAATTTCGCCCACGGAGATGACAGGTACGCCTTCCTGTTCGGAGTATTCGCTTGCCTTTAGCAGTGTCCCGAAGGGCCCGGTCCTAACCTTGCAGAAGTCAGCAATGCTTCGCACGGTCCAACCCGCAGGAAGCTTGTCCATCGTTGGCGGAGTCTCGGATCTAGTGCAAGGGCTCTTGGCGTTAGGAGCCTTCACTTCCATGCGAACCCCATCCTTTCCAAATGCGCAGCCACCCGTGTCGAGGTGTCGTCCACGCGCTGCGCCAATTGCGACACAGTCTGCCCATAGCGCTCTGCCAATTCCTTTACTCGCCCAGTCAGTGCATGGCTCACTCGGTCCAATTCACCATGGAGGGCAGTGCTGAGTGCAGCCATCCACTTCTTGTCCACTACCAGGGTCTGCACTTCATCGGCGGTGAGCGTGGGGTAGCGCGCCAGCGCCTTGGCATCCAGCTCGGCGTCCAGCGTTTTTAGGCGCTTCTTCAGAGCACCTGCCTGCTCTGACAAGGCGAGCCATTGCTTCAGCACCGCCAGTTCTTCAACGGCATCGGCGTCCCGCGCGATCTCGTTGATGCGCGACTTCACTTCCTTGTCGTTGATCTTGTCGAAGCCACCGAATACCGCGTCGTCGCCACCGTGCTCCTCCTCCAGCTCGGTCTGTGCGGCCTGGCCGCTTTCAAGCTCCGCTGCGAGCTTGTCCAACGTGGCTTGCTCGGCCGCAAAGTGGTGTTGCACCAGCAAGGCCTTGGGCACCAGGTCGCAGGCCCAGCCTTTGTCCACGGTCTTGCCTGGTGTGCCATCCTTGTTCTTCTTCGTTTCTAGCACGCGGTAGGTCTGTGCCTTCCAGCCATCTTCGGCGATCAGGTAGGCGTCGTCCTGCATGATTTCGGCCCAGTAGTCCATCAGGTGCTGATAGGCGGCATAGGGGTCGATCAAAGCCAGGGATGTTGGCTGGTGCTCGTAGTGGGATAGCAAACCCTCGGCCCCATGAATCAACTCCTTCGGATGGAAGCCCTTGTCTAGCGACTTCAGACGCCGAGCTGCGGCGTCACGCCAGGTCGTAAAGTGGGCGTTCATGGCCTGGATGAAGGCCTGAAACTCGGGGTGCTGATGGATTGCAGGCTTGATGGCCGAAGGCGCCACGGTCAAATGTAGATAGCCAGGGCGCTGGGGCCGAAACAGGACAGCTTGCAGCTGCGGGCACACAGCCCAGTAGCGCCTTAGGGCTTGCACATCGGCCTCGGGGATGCCGCCGTTCAGATGGGCGTCGATATCTTGCTGGTCCTCTGGGGTGCTTGAGTAGATGTAGCGCGGCAGGTTGAGGTTGAAATCGTGCTTCTCGATCTCGTCTAACCCCACCATGCGGGCGTAGCGCGGGTCGCTGCTATCCAACGTGGTGAAGGTGTCGACGATGCGGTGGATGTCGCGCTCGCGCAGCCGGTTCTTGGGGCCGTCCTTCATGAAGCTCTGGGCAGCGTCGATCATAAAGATGCCCTTACGAGCCGCGGCACCTGCCTTGTCGATGACGATGATGCATGCGGGGATGCCAGTGCCATAGAACAGGTTGGCCGGCAGGCCGATGATGGCCTGAATGAGTCCGCGCCGCACTAGGCTCTTGCGGATCTCGGCCTCGGCATTGCCGCGGAATAGCACACCGTGCGGCAGGATGCAGGCGGCACGCCCAGTGCTCTTGAGCGAGCGGATGATGTGCAGCAGGTACGCATAGTCCCCCTGCTTGGCGGGCGGTGTGCCGAACCCCTCAAATCGCTTGTATTGGTCGCCGTTTAGCCCGTTGCTCCAGCGCTTGTCCGAGAACGGCGGATTGGCCACCACGTAGTCGAAGGTCTTGAGTTGTTCACCTTCCAGGAACTTCGGGTCGGCTAGCGTGTTGCCCTGCTCGATTACCGCACCGGGGTTGTGGTGCAGGATCATGTTCATGCGGGCTAGGCCGCTGGTGACTTCTTCCTTTTCCTGGCCGTACACAGTCACCGGCGTGGTTGCGGCCTCGGCCACCTTGAGCAACAGTGAGCCCGATCCGCAGGTGGGGTCGTACACGGTGGTGTCGGGGCTCGTCTTGGCCTTGGCGATGCCCAGCACCTGGGCCATCACGCGGCTGACCTCGGCCGGCGTGTAGAACTGGCCTTTGCTCTTGCCACTCTCGGTGGCGAAGTGGCGCATCAGGTACTCGTAGGCATCGCCCAGAATGTCGTCGCCGTCAGCGCGGTGGCGCGAAAAATCCAAGTCCTTGGACTCGAAGATGCCGATCAGATTGGTGAGCTTGTCGACCTTTTCCTTGCCGGAGCCGAGCAAGGCATCGTCATTGAAGTCGGCCTTGATCCGCAGGCGGTTAGCTTCCTCCAGTGGGCGGACGATCTTCTTGTTGATCTGGTCGCCGATATCGGCTTTGCCCTTGAGGGCCACCATGTCCGCAAAGCTGGCGCCTTCTGGGATCTGGATGGGCGCGAAGGGCTGGCCAGCGTACTTGTCGCTGATGTACTTGATGAACAGCAGGACCAGCACGTAGTCCTTGTACTGACTGGCGTCCATGCCGCCGCGCAGTTCGTCGCAGGAGGCCCAGAGTTTGGAATAGAGGTCGGACTTCTTAATCGCCACGATGTGGTCTGAGTTTCGGGAAATGCTGCAATGATGACACTACGCATGAGCTACGCAGCCGAAAGCCTGGAGAACCCCGGAAGAAAGCATCATGAAAAGAAGCGAGCTTTACGAGCGGGTCTGGACGACCCCAATGTCCCACCTGGCGAAGGAGCTGGGCGTCTCCGACGTCGGTTTGGCAAAGGCCTGTCGTAGGAACGCCATTCCAACACCTGTGCGCGGATATTGGGCGAAGATCCAGGCGGGCCACAAAGTGCCGAAAGCCGCACTTCCTCGCCCAGAGCGTGATGGGGAGGTCGACCTTTCAGTTACTCCTCCCGAGGTGCGCACAAGGCTGGAAGCTGAGCGCGAGAAGCAGGCGAAGTGGGTGGAGCAGCACGCCGCGCCGCCGCGCGAGCAGCCTCCTTTGGCACTTCCCGAAACCCTGGACGGAGCGCATCCACTGGTGAGGGCTACCGCCAAATACTGCGAGCGCATCCCGGCTCTCGAAAAGAGGTGGGCGCGCCGCAGGCCCGGTGACTGGAGCTCCTGGAAGGACGAGGATCGCCCTCCGCACGCCGACCATGGTCGCTACTACCTGTTCCCAAAGGGCTGCCTGAACATCCGGGCGTCCCTTGAGAAAATGGACTGGATACTGCGATTTCACGCGAGTGTCATCACAGGACTAGAGGCCGCCGGGTTCAAGATCGCTCTGAGAGAGGCAGAACAAGCTGGCCGACACGGAACCGGAAAACCTGCTGCCGTGGTCGCGGCCTTGAAAGCCGAAAGCTTCGAGGTGGAGTTTTCAGAGGGTTATAGGCGGATCACCCTGACGACTGATGAGATCGCCAAGCGCACAAAGGAAACCGGACACGCGCCTTACTCCCTTACCGAAACGGTGCCTAGCGGCAAGTACACGTTCAAAGTCGCAGGAACCGAGTACCAAGCGCGTGGCGAATGGCAGGGGACAGCAGAAAAGCTGCAGGCGCGCCTGGACGAAATCGTGCGGCGGGTGATTGAGATGGCGGCCCTCCAGCCTCTGTTCCGAACGGAACGGGAACGGGCGGCCGCCGCTGCGCAACGCGAAGCCGAACGCCGGGAAGCAGAGCGAAGGACCGCTGAAGCCCGCGCCGACCAAGTGAAGCGCGCGTTCGCAATGGCGGAAGAGCACGAGCGGGTCGTCCGGCTGCAGGAGTTTCTGCGGTACCTAGACATGTACAGCGCCGAAATCCAGGAGCCGTATGCCGAACGTCTGAAGGTTTGGCTTACGGTCGTTCGGGACGAACTATCGAAGAAGCCACCGCTGGACAAGTCGCTGCTGGAGGTTCTCACCGTACCCTCGTGGCAGAAGTGGCCGCCAAGTTGGTGGCCCACAGATCCAATTTCCGCTTAAGTGCTCGCTGTGTGGGCAACCAGAAGGGTTACGTTCACCGGGTATCGCCGATGCGGCTATTGCCCTGAGTCAGCACAGCTTGTATCAGTGCATTGGATCTACAACGCGCGCAAGCAGGGTCTCGACCGACTTTGCCGGAAGCGCCGCTTCGCTCAAGACCGGTATCTCCCGAACATCGGGACGAGCGGTTAGCTCAGCCCAGAAGTCCTCAAGTTTCCCTGCCATTGCCTCGGGGTTATCGGCCGCTGAGAGGAGCAAGCGCGTAGCTGCATCTTCGCCGGCAACGTCGAGATCGAGGCGGCTGGGTGTCCAGCGCCGAACCGCGCACATGACCTCTGTGCATATCGCAATTCTTAGAGGGTGAGGCATCCACTGCAACCATTGCCAGTTGTAGATGTTTTCGGCCATGCGTTCGGCGATCATTCGATGTGCCGCGTCTTCGCACAGCCAATACGCTTGATGTGCGAGCAGTACCGCACCACCCAACGAGTCGAGACTTCCACTCTCGAGCAGCTCGCTCATCAATCGGTGAACGTAGCTAGTTGGCAGTCTATGATCATGTGCTTGAATGCACCTTTGCAGGTGACCATCCATCGGACCTCGCAGCGCACTCATCTTTGCGAAGACGCCCCTGAGAAACGGTACCTGCGAGTCTTCAATGATCATCCAAATGGGATGAAACAGAAGACGCATCGTCCCCGGGAATAGGTCGTCGGCCTTTAGGACAGGTCCAGGCTTTCCTTTCCGGTCCCACACATGCGGCGTTGGAAGACCAGTGGCCAGAATCTTGTATAGCAACGTCGAGTCTTGCCCCGTGGCTGTTTGAAAGAGGTAAGACGCACCTGCGCGCCGGCCGCCGTCCATCGCGATGATCGCCGCGGCCCACACCATGTTGCGCAGAATTTCCAAGCTCGAAGCCTTCGGCCTTCCCATGACTGCTCCTCACCGAAACTGATCTCAAACGGTGAAATTCTGGCCTTCACCGCCAAGCTCGGCAACGCTACGCTGCTGACCACGAATGTTCACCAGTAGACAACGTGAATCACAGAGGATCTGAGCGACGCACTGAGGTGGACCGGTTGTGTGACGCACTGGAACAACGATTCGGAACGTTCATGACGTCCGCGGAGGTCCGGATTGAATTGAAGTTCAGATCGCCCAGCGCATTCGCGATGGCACGCAAGCGTGGTCACTTCACATTACTGCCGACGAAGATGCCGGGCCGCCGCCAATTCTTGTATTCGACACGTGAGGTCGCCACTTTGCTGGGGCAGCTCGCCGAGCGCTCTGCGGAGCAAACACGGTCTGAGAGCGCGCGCAAGACGCATCTGTTCCGGCAGGACCAACAGGTGGAGGTGCCCATGTAACGCAAAACGCCGACATCTTTCGACGCCGGCGTCTCGCTGAGAGCTGTTGGAGATGCTCCCGAACTCAAGGTTCTTGGCGGTTCCTTGACGGCAGTATCTCTCCAGTGAACGGTGGGCGTCAAGCCCTTTGTCGCGCCGGGCGGGCGGGCTTCGCCCGGCAAAACTGGAGACAGACATGCCCGTTCGTGTGACGACGCGAGACCGCGCCGCACCTGTCCGCCCATGCGCGGATCACAAACCCAATCCGCAAAGACGAGCATACGACGGTGCGCCGGCCAGAGGGCCTGACGCTACGTCCGCCGACCGAAGGCCGTTGGCCACTGCCAGAGACGTACCGGGTTCGCACGATGCCGATCCGAAGACCGCCCCCGGCGCACGTCCGATCGTGCGCCGGGCGCCCCATCGTGAAGTTGGCATCGTTAATGCACCCTGGCTTCTCGGCCACGGCGTCGAGCACGAGTCCTGGCTTGAGCGCAGCTTCGTCCACGTGGCACTTGCCAGTCCGGTGGTCACAAACATCGACCACCAGCCGGAAACGATCGAGCTCACCCTGGCCGACGGTTCCTGCCGCTCATATACGCCTGACTTTCGGGTGAAGCTGGCCGACCATGAATCCGTCGTGTGCGAAATCAAGCCGGCAAAGTTCGTCAAGGACGAAGAGGCCGTTCACCTCGCGGCAGCGACCCACTACCGGTCGCGCGGCGTGCACTTCATGGTGATCACCGACCGGCAGATCCACCACAACTCCCGCAGCGCGCGCGCCATTCTGCTCATGCGATACGGGCGATTGCATTTCACGCCGGAGCAGGCGGAGGAATGCAAGCGGCTTCTCGAAGACGAGATGTCCGGCAGCACACATGTCCAGCACCTCGTCGAACGGGGTGTATCCGAGGATCTCGTGTGGCACATGGTGGCCAAGCACATGTTGCGCACGAAGGTCCAGCTCAGCATCAACCCGGTGGAGACCGTCGAAATCAACGAACCCGTGGAGAACTGCCTTGATCACTTTCAGCGCTGGCTTGGTCATCCGGATCGGTGATCGTAGCCTCCAGTTCGAGCGGGACCTCGGACCGGCGGGAAAGCTGCAGTTCAAGTACCTCGACAACTACGAAATTGTCACTTTCGGTTGGGGGCGCCTGTACGCCAGGATCCAGAGTGGGGAGATTCAGGTCGTTCATCAGAACGGCCAGAAGGTGCATTTGGCGGGCAGCGTGGACGGCAAGCCGCAGTTGCGGCTACCGATCGCACTCAGCGATGTCGAGGTCGAGCTGATCGAATACAGGCTCGGGTACATCAAGCAATGCATTCGGGCACGCATCGCGCGCTGCAGTTACCCCCAGATCAAGGACTTCCTAGAGAAGCTGCCCCCGCGTGAAGATGGGAAGCCGCATCCCCGCTCGGCGTGGACTGTTCGAGGTTGGATCAAGAAGTACACACGCTCCGGTGGCAACGCGTATATGTTGCTCGACGGCCGCTCACACGCGACGCACCACAAGCGGCTGAAATCAGTTCAAGAACAACTGATCGACACGGCGATCGTGCGCCACTACTTGCAGCGCAATGGCGCATCTGTCGCCGAAACGGTGCGGCAGCTGAAGACGGAAGTCGAGGCAAAGAATCGACTGGAGGGCGCAAACATCGAAGTGCCTTCAAAGAGCAGCGTCGCTCGCCGCATCAAAGAGATTCCACAATTCGTTCGCGACTACAAACGACTCGGACCCGAATATGCGCGGAATCGGTGGCGCTACAGCCTAGGTGGCGATACGAGCACGCGCGTACTCGAACGCGTTGAGATCGATCACACCTGGCTGGATCTGTGGGTGCTGGATCCCAAAACCGGTGTGCCGATCGGGCGACCGTGGATCACTGTCGTGATCGACCGGTTCTCTGGCTACATCCTTGGTTTCCACATCTCGTTTTACGGGCCTTCCGTTGGCACCGTAGCGGCGGCGATGCGTAACGCGATCCTGCCAAAAGATGAGATTCTTTCCGCGATCACCGAGCACAATCTGAATTGGACGGCCATGGGCAGCGGAGAGATGTACGTTGTCGACAACGGCCTCGAGTTCCACGCGAAGGCGTTCCTGCGGCTGGTCTGGCATCTGCGTGCCGATCTGGTTTTCAACGCTGTGCGTCAGCCGTGGCTCAAGGCCTCAATTGAGCGCTGCATGATGGAGGTCTGCCGGACCTTACCGGCGCGCGGGAAAGTCTATGCGCCGAGAAAAAACATCAAGCCGCAGGATCCGCGTGAGGGCGCGGCGATCCTGTTCGATGACTTGTGTGTCGGCCTGCTGATCTGGGCGGCCGATAGGTTTCCCAAGTCGATTCACCCCAAGCAGCTCGTACGGGCACAGGACCTGTGGGAGGAAGGACGGCTTGCGTCGCCGCTGCCCATGTTCCCGCTCACGCTGAGCACGTTCGATATCGTTGGCGGCGTCGGCACGCAGCGCACAATCGACGGAGACGGCGTGTTCTTCCATTACTTGCGCTACAACAGCCGCGAGCTGCAGGAGTATCGGCGCTCGCACGGTGAGCGCTTTCGGACCGAAATCCGCTTCAATCCCGACGATCTCGCAGTCGTGCATGTACTGCTGCCAAACGCGAAGTCCTGGCTACCCGTCGAACTGCAGCGCCCTGGCCAGGAATACGGTGCCGGGCTGTCCCTCATCCAGCACGAGATCATCCGTGCCGAAGCCGGCAAGAAACTCACCAAAGCGAATGCGGAACACGAACTCGACCAAGCACAGAAGCGGCTGAACGATTTCTGGGGCGAGGCAATTTCGCGCGGCGTGAAGATCCGACGAGACGGCAATCTGATTCGCTTGCAAGGGCTGACCTCGGCGAAGGTGTTTGCCGAGCGTGCCGCCGCGCAATCGCAAACCGCAGGTCTCCCCGTAGCCAGCCCGGCGAGTGAGCAGCACTTGGCCGATGTGATGCCGTTCAAGTCCTTCTCGATGGATGAGGAGTTCGCATGAGTGGCGATCACTACGCGGCCGTGCGCGAGCTCAAACAAACGATCGTGATGCACACCGAATTCGAGCGCGTGCTCGACGCGGCAGACGATCACATAGACATGGCCGTGAAGGCAGGTGACCCGATCAGCATTCTCGTCACCGCCGCCCCGGGGATGGGAAAGACCGCATTGCTCGATCTCGTCGCTCGACGTGTGCGGCAGCGCTTTTCATCGCTGTCGAATGACGATCCGCTGGTGAGCCTGGAATTCGGTGCTATGGTCGATCCGCACAAGCTGGCCGCCGAATTCTTGGAAGCGCTCGGCTTTCCAATCACGCCCGCGCGAACGAACCTCGAAACGATAACGAGGATGATCGACACGGCTCTCGGCCGTATAAAGCCCCGCGTCGGCCTCGCGGACGAAGCACAGCATGTGTGTGAGGGGTGTCGGGACACAACGGCAAGGGCTGTCACTGATTGGCTGAAGCTGCGGATGGATCGTCACAGTCTCGTGTTCCTGCTGGCGGGCACTCAGGTTCTTCAACGGCTTCGAGAAATCAACCCTCAGTTCGCTTCACGGGCGCCCACGGATCTAGTGATCAACACCTTCACGTACGGACCCGCCTGGCACCAGTTACTCGATGGCTTGCGGCTCAACGTCAAGGCGGTGGACATGGCGATCTTGTGTGATCGGCGAGTGGCCAAACCCGTATTCGACGGCGCCTTTGGAAACCTCCGACGTCTGAAGCAATGGTTGGGTTGCTCCAGCTACTACACGCTCTCGCAGCAACGCAGCGAATTGGCGCGAGCCGATTTGCAGCAAGGTTTTGAACGAGCGTTCGGTACGAATTCCAAAGTCCCCAATCCCTTCGGAGAGGGAGCATGAGCGCGCGCCGATTGTTCTGTGACGTTCCTGCCCCGTTTATAGACGAGTCGCCGGCCTCCTGGCTTCAGCGAATCTGCGCGCGCAATGCGTTCAGCATCACAAGGCTTAAGGAGACTTTGAAGATTCGTGGTGCGTTCGACTTTGACGTTGATCTGCGTGAGCACCATTGGGCCCGAATCCATCACGCCATGGGATTTGAGCGCGAGTGGGAAATTCACAGGGAACGGCTCCGGCTGTTGCGTCGGCCATGGAGCCATGAAACATTCGAGGACGTCGCGAGAGAGCGCGAGTACAGCTGGTGCCCCCTCTGCTTTTTCGAGGACAAGGAACCCTATTTCAGGTGGTCATGGCGATGCGGAGAGGGCCTGTGTAGCGTCCATGGCACTGAGCTGCGCGCGGGCTGCCAGCACTGCGGTGGCGTACCGAACCTCACCCACACCTTTCACGTGCGCACTCTCAATATGGCGCACTGCCAAGGTTGCACCCGATGGCTTGGTATCGATCCTGAAATGCTGGCTGGCAATCGAATGCGGCCGACATGGATTCCGAATCTCGAGACCCGTCCCGCGCGAGTCGCGCGTCTGAGTGAGAGCTTGCGACACCGGGTCGACGCGATTGTGAGCGGGCACGAGCTACCGGACGCTGATCCGCGAGCATGGTGCGGCAGTGGTCCAACGCGACCGATGTCGCTGCGTCTCGATTGGAGGCAATTCGTATGGCCGGAACGAGCGTTGGACCATCGACGGAATTGGTCTCGGCTGACTCCAAGGAATACCGGGTCCCGTGCGCGGTTGGCCGCCGCGCTGCGTTTGGTGCGACTCGAGTTGAGAGTGGCCAAACGTGCCGCTGCGGCCAAAGAAGCAGCGGGGCATACCGACGAGCAAGTCACGTTGGGAGAGGCGCGGTGACGGAGCTCGGCAAGTTTCCGGTGCGCGATGAGATTCGCGCCGCCGAATCGGGGCATGGTTACGCCCTGCGCATGGCGAGTGCGAACGGCCTCAACGGGTTAGCTGACGTCAAGAAGATGTTGGGGAAGACCCGCTTCGCTGTGTTGGACGCAGCCGATGCTGGCGAAATCTCGCGCTGGTTCGGCGCCGAGCCGCTGCGGCTGGCGCTGGCGTTGGGGCATACAGGAATCGGCTCAGAGCCCGAAGCCTACGAACTCGGTGGCCTCAGGCTCTCCCGCTCCTACTTCATCAATCGAAGTCAGCCGCGCATATGCTGCGCGTGTTTGGCCAAGGACGGCTACTGTCGCCTGGCATGGGAACTCTGCGTAGTGACAACGTGCTCGCTTCACTCTACAACACTTTGTCAAGCATGTCCCAATTGTGGCCAAGCGCTTCGTTGGGACAGACCGCATCTGTCGCAGTGCCGCTGCGGCTGGGTGTTGGGATCCGTGGCTTGCGAGACACCGGTAGCAGAGGAGATTGATGTCGCCTGCTGGATCGAGAGGGCCTTTAGGATGGACGCACGGCCAAGTCCAACCACACCGCTCGGCCGACTGCTCGATCCGCTCAGTCTGGACGCAGGCCTCCACATCCTGTCGGCCCTTGCGTCGGTGAAGCATGGCAGGACGCGCCACGCGACAAGTATTCAGCCGCAACTGCGAAAGCGAAATTCGCTGGCGAGTGCGCGCGAGGCAATTGCGAATGCTGCCGTAGCTCTCGATCAGCTCGCCAGAGGGCGTCAAGGCCACTGGAGGGTACCGGTCAGCGCGATGGAACTGTTGGCAGAGGCCTGCGCATCATCGTACGCTGCAGCGGATCGGCAACTGGCCATTTCGATTCTCGCCAGTCTTCGCTGCAAGCCAGCGACAGCGAACTGGGGCAGCAGGTTTCCCCAAACGTCTCAGTTGCCCCTGCTTTGAAAAAAGACGCAATCCCGAGTGTGGACAGTGGCGCGATTACTTTGTCACAGGTGAAGGGCGCCGCGTAATGGCATGCATCACTCGAGCATTGAACGAAAAACAGGCGCTGGAAAAAGTCGGCGTACTCGTTGACGGCTACTTTGCCCGAGGCGCGGAGAGTCGTCAATGAGCTTTCTCTTGAGCGAAGCGCTGATCGCCTAAGGCATGCGAAACTCAGCTGAACAGCAGCCATTCAAGGTCTCGGGTTGCCCTGATCACTGGCTCAGACGAAGGCGGCGAATGAAGAGATGTGCGCCATCGCAGGTAATATTTGCGCTGGCCTGCAACTTCGGCGAGGGACCGGCGAATGACGTCATCGCTGCTTAATTACAAGCGCATCGCACGCGACAGCGTGCGCCTCTACTTCGCGCCGCTGGTCGGCGCCTACAAGGGCATCTGCCGCGAGTACCGGCGCCTGGACGCGCACGCCAGGCGCGAGCGGATGCTGGAAGCACGGGCGCAACGCGTCGCCGGTCCACTCCCGTAGGTCAAGCTGCTTCTGGCCCTGAAGCAGGTTATTTGGGGTCACCGGCGGTGCCGTCAATGGCGATCACGGGGGCCACCAATCTGCACGCCGGTCCTGCTGCCGCTGACTGATCCGTGAAAGCTTGTCTTTGCTCTGGGGCTCTCGCATAGCAATTCTCACCCCAATCATTGATGCGCTGCTTAACTTCGTCCCGGGGAAGGCGGCAGCGCACGTCTTCAGAAACCAGCCTTAAACCCTCGGCGAGTTGGCTTGTCTCGACGCCGCGACTTTCCATCTCGTCGAGAAGCCAAAGCAGCCCGTAGGCCGCCACGCCTCTCAATCCACATTCGCGACGCAAGTTCCCATCGCCCGTCAAGAGGGCATGCTGTTGACGCGTAGCGAGAGCCAACGCGAAAGCGTCTGACAATGAGAGCGCCGGTCTCGCGGCCCGTATGTCTTGGACTAAGCCCAGCTCCGTCGGTGTGAGGCTGAGGACGCCGAGGCCCAACCCGCGAAGATAGGCGCCGTTGAATTGTTCTAGTTCATCCTCGTAGAGCAGGTCAGGGACAACCAACTGCAGACCGCAATTGAAAGCTAGAGGCAACAATGCCCCACGCTCAAGGTCAATCAGGACTGACGTGTCTGAGACCAGGACGAACATGCGGGGCCTAGCAAGTTCCGAGTGCTAGGCCCCTGAACTCTCTGACGCTGATGCGCAGAAGTTCTGCCGCCTTGGATTCGGAAACGACTCCTTCGGCTACAGCCCTTAAGCACAATCGTTCCATTCGCTTTGGGCGTTCGGGCTCAATGTTGTGTGGCTCCCTGGCGCCCAACGCATTTAGACCAAGCGCCCTGATCTGTCCCCAAAGCTTTCCGTAAGCAGCCTTTGACAAGAGACCGAGCTGGGAGCATCGGACAACCAAGCACGCAAGGCTCACCTTGAACAGTTTCTGAAGTTCAGAAAGTTCACCGAGGGAGATCACCGTCCTGTGAGCACCCAATAGCCGAACCATCATTTCCTTAGCCATCAGGAAAGCTCCTGCGAACCGGTCAGTTGCCTTTTCCTCTTCTTTGTCATCGAGACCTGTGCACTGAATTACCAGGTGCGCTAGCTCGTGAGCAAGCGTGAATCGCTGGCGAAGGCCGTTGTGGACATCGTTGACGACGATCACAGGCACGGGATCCGCGCCTTTCCTCTGCACGAATGCCTTGGAACCTGAGACGTGCTCCGGGAGTTCAAAAGCGATGACCTTTACGCCCTTTTCTTCCAGAAGATTCGCCATGTCCGGGATGGGATCAATCCCAAGCTGCCAAAGGCTCCTCAAGAATTCGGCGGCATCTTCCGCGTCTTCTACCCTTTGCACTTTGAGTATGTCGCCCTGAGGCGATGACCAAGCCGCGTTCGTATCGGGTATGAATTCTTCGAGCTCCAAGTACCGCTCCACGCGGTCAAGCACCGCAGCCTCGACGGCCTTCTCAGACTTTGCATTCGACTGAGGCGCCTTTCGGAAGTCCACCCCAGTCAACTCGATTTCGCGCGTGCTCATAAGGTATTCCGGTCGGACACTCAGCGCCTTGGCCAAGGTGAGCAGCACGGTCGAACTCGGCATCATTTCCCCGCGTTCGTACTTTCCGATTGCTTGAGCCGAAACTTGGCCGCCTATGGCCGCTTCTAGGTCGCGCAACGAGAAGCCCATGGCCTCCCGTGCGATCTTTAGTCGGTGTCCGATCATGGCGTCTCCAGGGGTGGTGGTGGTTTACAGATTGACGGCATGAAGTTTGATCTGTAAACTTCATGCCGTCAACCTCAACTAGTGCTGAATTTGGAAAGGAGCCGAATGGAAGAGGGCAAATAGAAAAGCGGCCGAGAACAAGGTTCTCGACCGCCGGGGTGTACACGTAGCTATTCGCAACGGGCACGGTGTGGAAGCCGCCATTGTGTTTGCTACGCGCTCCGGTCGTCAAGGCCTGCCCCGAAAAGGCCGATTGGGGCACACGGAAATCAAATTTCGAAGTGAGCAAACACTATGAGTGCAATTACTCCCGGCGAGAAACTCGCCATCAACGCTGATCTGGTGCTGCGCGTGCGCTATGCACCGGTGAAGCAACCGTTCGTGCAACCCCAGACCCCGGTCAGCACCACGCTGGCAGCGGCGAAGGCGCTGGCCCTCACGCACTTCGGCTTGACCGAAGGCGCGGTGGACGGTGGCACGAAGACCTACGAGGTATCGGTCGACGAGATCGTGCAGACCAACCTCAGCCTCACGCTCGGCGAGCTGGCTCCCCACGGCAAGCAAATCGAGCTGCTGCTGATCGAGCAGTTCCAGCAGGGCTGATGCGATGGCAGCCGAGTACGACCTGGCGATGTTCCAAAGGGACTTCGCGGAGGCGCTCGAACTGCCGGCTGCATCGCGTTGGATCCTCGAGAGGGACGAATCCGTCCCTCTCGGGGCTTTTTGCACGATGCATCCGCGCCGCGCGCCTCAAGAAATCTACAAGGTCCGCTTGCGCTGGACCGACTATGGCACGCCGTTCTCCATCAAGTACTTGAGCCTGGAGAACGGCTCCGAATGCGACCCGCATGCCTGGCCCAATATGGATGGGACGAGGCCGAGCAGCTTTTTCCTGTGCGCCCCGTTCAGCAAAGAGGGCAACGACCACCATCCGGAGTGGGATCGCTCTGCGTGCGTGCGCTATAAGACGCCCGACCAGCCGCTGATCTTCGCCTTGCTGCAGCTGCAATTCCTGCTCGACAACAAGTACGTCGGGAGAGGCTGAGATGGCGCAGAAAACATGGGACCTGCCACGCGACTTAATCGCGCAGTCGGTCAACGTGATGCGCCCCTACGGCGCGATCGGCCACGAAGGGTTGGCGCTCTGGTTCGGTGACGATCATGGAGACACGGTGCAGATCACGCACCTGATCGTGCCGCACGGCCCCGGCCTGGTAACGCATCCGTATCACCTGAGCCTGTCGCTGCGCGCGATCGCGCGGCTCACGGGCTTGTCGGGGCGCCTGGAGCGCTACTGGGCCGGCCAGATCCACAGTCATCCCGGCCGGGAAGTCCGCCTGTCCGATCTTGACAAGACGATGGGCGTACAAGTGCAGGACTACCTCTCCATGGTCTGCCCGCACTACGCCCAGTACCCCGTCGAGGACGTGCGGCAATGCGGCGTTCACATCTACGACCACGGCGCCTACAGGCAGTTCGCGCCCTCGGAAGTGGTGTCTCGTATCCGCGTAATCAATCGCGCAGTCGAAGTTGTCACCGTGGAGGTCCCGGCATGAACGTGCAAAACAAGAACCTGGCCGCCAGCCGGCCGATGGGCGTGGCTGGCGAACTGGGTGCCCCGGTGCTGGAGCCAGCCGTCATCTTTGCCCGCCGCGTAATTCTCACGGGCGAGGCGGCGAGCCTGCGGCAGCAAAACGGCCGCTGGTGCTTCATCGACAGCCTGCGCCTTCTCTCGAGGGTGGTGGGCGACCTGTCGGTCGTCGTGCCCGATGAGCTGCCCAACTTTAAGGCCGAGGTCGACGAACTACTGACGGGACTTTGGTCCCAAGGTCGCGTGAGGCGCATCGCTGCGCAGGCCTGCGATCTAAAGAACGCAACTGCCATCTTGAAC
>Ga0318567_10000549_pt1 | contig 15370 bp, 11 predicted proteins | sample GRESIP088b5f20_FD_203691 | JGI IMG/M metagenome (GOLD analysis project Ga0318567, IMG submission 203691) | Tropical soil microbial communities from Luquillo Experimental Forest, Puerto Rico - GRE.SIPMG.088b5f20 | ecosystem: Environmental > Terrestrial > Soil > Tropical forest > Bulk soil...
GAACATATTGAAGCCAACAGTAACAGGCAATTCAATGAAATGATATTTGTTGTGATAAGTATACTCCTGGCCCGCCATGTAGAAAGTATTGGCAGAAAGCAAGCTTCTGTCCTGCAGTCTAACGACCGCAGTGCTATCTGTTTTCGCACCTACTTTTACAGATGCTGAATAGTAGCTGTAATTCAATCCTACTTCTACAGATGTTTTTCTGAATGCTTTTTTCATAAACATCCCAATGGTAAATGCCGCACCGTTATTGGGTTGCGAATAAGGAATCACGTATGAGTTGGCTCTTTGGTAAGGGCCAGCGGCAAAGCTCATCTGGGCGGTATTCATGGCATCTTTGTCCGCATTAGCATATGTTTTTGATATGTTGGATGCCCCCGGAGTTATCTGTATGCCCCATTTCCATGAACTTGGACGCACCACCTGTATTGGTTTAGCCTGGGCCATAGATATGGCTGGTGCATTTACTTTTGGCGCAGCATTGAATGCAACACCTGGAACCAGAGCATGACGCAAATCTTCATCAACTAACGCATTGTCATTTGCGGGCACAACCAATACAACGTCGTTCGCGGGATCAACATTATTTGTCTTGTTTGCCGCATTATTATTTTGATTGTTGTGATTTGTTTTGCTTTGATTCTTGCTGTTATTTTTTGCAGAAGAAGCAACACCATTATCAGTTGCCAATCCGTCTTTGCCTGTAACATTACCAGCCGTTGAAGGTCTTTTTCCTATAGTGTTTTTATGATGACTGCTTCCGGCTACAAGTGCTGCACCTGAAGCGATCCGGTTAGCGCCAGAAGCGTTATTACTATTCTTTCCCCCTGCATTTGGCGCATTTGTTTTCGCAGTAGCTGATGTATTAGATTTTATGTCTGCAGGTACATTTGTAACGGATGTGCCTGTAACAGGTGTGCTTGATGATCTTTGTTTTAGGTCTGATGCACTATTCGCATTATCCGTTGCAAGGGCATGTTCGCCTGCAGCATTTTTATCTGCGTCTTTAACTATAGAGCCAGCATTAGGTTGAGTGTAAAGATTTGAGTCATTCAAATGATTTTGGTTGTTGGTTGACTGGTTTGCGGGTGCCTGCGCTTTTCTTTCGCCGTTAACTGTTGAAGTTGTTTGCGCCGTGTTAGTTTTCTGAGCCGGATTAGTGTTATGAACAAAAAGTAAATAGCCGGGAACAAGCAAAAGCATGGCCGCAGCGGCCGGAACGTATTTCCAGAGCCTTCTGCGTTTCTCCTTCCTTATGCCGTCCTGCACATTCATCCAAACAGCGTCAGACGGAGAGAGCTTGAACTCCTCCATTTGCTGCTGCACCTTCCGTTCAAATTCGTTATTGTGCATAAAGCTGTTTTTTAATATCTTCTTTATTTCGGTTGATCCAACTGATCAGCAAACCTCTTGCCCTTGCATACTGTGATCTGGACGTGCCTTCATTAATGCCCAGCATCTTTCCTATTTCCACGTGGCTATATCCTTCCACAGCATGTAAGTTGAATATTGTTTGGTAACCTGTTGGGAGCTGTCGTATCATTTCAGCAATTTCCTTGGTGCTCATTTGCATTTCAGGGTCATCGTCTGTAACGAGGTGGATGTTGCTGTTTTCAAAAACCAGGTCGTATTTGTATTGACTATTCTTTTTTAAGTAGTTAATGGCTGTAGTAACCATGATCCTCCTGATCCATCCTCCAAGCTCTCCTTCACTTTTGTACTGGTGCAAGTGAAGAAATACTTTAATAAAGCCTTCCTGCATTACGTCTTCCGCATCTGTAATCGACTTCGTGTACCGGTAACAAATACCCAACATTGGCTCAGCAAAAAGCGAATACAATTGCTTTTGAGCAACTGCGTTCCCTTTCAGGCAATCCTTTATGAGTTGTCTGTGATCCGTCATTCTGGTTATTTATGTTGACAACAAACGATTTGCGTTCGTTGCACAAAAGAAGTACTTTATTTAAAAAACTGTGCACCGCTGATCATTTAGCTACACTAAATAATGATTATCAATAAAATATAAAGTATGAATAAATTTCTACGCTGAACTACTCTTTGATCGGCCCATTTTTTAATAATTTTCTTTTTTAGCCATTAACCACCAAACCGTATGAATTTCGAACTTCTGTATCCTGCCACCCCGGCAAGCGTTCCGGAGGAGGTGACAAAGCCGTCACCAGCCTTTAAAAAGGAAATTGGGAAGGTAATTTCCTCGATCATTTTTTTCATGATCGTTTATGTGTTGCTTGTCATTGCAGCTGTGATCCTGTCTGTTTATTGTATTCGTTTTGGTTTTCTGATCATCGTAACAAAGCCGATGTTCCTGACCATTGTTGCCGGACTGGGTATTGCGGGCATTGGAATTGGCGTGCTGTTTTTCCTGGTCAAATTCATTTTCGCCGTTTCAAAATTTGACAATTCCGGAAGTGTTGAAATCTTTGAAAGAGATCAACCCGAACTCTTTGCTTTCATCAGAAAACTGACAGAGGACACGCAAACGAGGTTCCCAAAGAAGATATTTCTTTCCTCCGATGTAAATGCCTGCGTTTTTTATAATTCAAGTTTCTGGAGCATGTTTCTGCCGGTTAGAAAAAATCTGCAGATCGGACTTGGCCTCGTAAACTCGCTTAATGTAAGTGAATTCAAAGCCGTACTGGCGCATGAGTTCGGACACTTCTCCCAAAAAAGCATGAAGCTGGGAAGTTTTGTTTACAATGTGAACCGCATTATTTACAACATGCTTTATGAGAACAACAACTATTCGTCGCTTCTCGGAAGCTGGGCAGGAGGACATGCAATCTTGTATTTTTTTACAATGATCACTGTTAAAATAGTAACGTTCATTCAATGGATATTGCACAAAGTGTATGCGGTAGTAAATAAAAGTTACATGAGCCTTTCGCGTCAAATGGAGTTTCACGCAGACGCAGTAGCAGCAAGCGTTAGCGGCAGCGAGCATTTGATCACTGCATTGAGACGCATCGAACTTGCAGATCTTTCTTACAATACGGTGATCAACAAATATTCTGATTGGTACCGCGAAAAAGTTGCGAGTGCAAACTTCTACCCTAACCAGCAAACTGTTCTACATTTTTTTGCGAATGAATACAATTTGTCGCTTGAAAATAATTTGCCCGTTATTACGAATGAGTTTGTTGAACTGAGCAATACATCGCGAATCAACTACAAAAATCAGTGGGCCTCTCACCCTTCAAATGAAGACAGGGCAAATCATTTAAGAACGATCAACATTCACACAGAAACAAATACAAATGCTGCGTGGTTGCTGTTTAGAAATAAAGAGGAGTTGCAACAATCGCTTACCAACAAACTTTACGAAAAATCGCAGCTGGCCGACATCAAAGAAAAATACGATCACGAAAAATTTGAAGAAAGATTTAGAAAAGAGGTCTCTTCGAAATCGCTTCCTGTTTTTTATAAAGGCTATTACGACAACAGGTGTATTGCAGAAATGGATATTGAGAAATTGGTAACAAACCCTGTGTCTATAAACATTTCGGCCGATTATTTTTCCAGCGAAATCCTTGCGCTTCCTAAAAAAATAAAATCGCTGCAAACAGACATCGAGATTTTAAAAGCTATCATCGCAAGGCAGATTGATATTAATACATTTGATTTCGACGGCAACAAATACAAAACAAAAGAAGCACCGGAAATTTTAAAACAATTGGATGGCGAACTGGAAACCGCTACCCGTCAATTGAAGGAAGCGGACGAAAATGCCTTTGTTTATTGCTTTTACAAGGCTTTAGCAAAAGATCCGGCGCTTGCAAATAAAATCAAGGACACTTATGCAGACTTCTTTGCGGGCTTAAAAAGCGACGAACAATTCTACAAAACATGTGGTCAAATTTTCGATCTCTTCAAGCCATTATTTCGGGGCGAAAACGTTACAATGGAAACGCTAAGAGTGGCTGTTAATAAATACGAAAATGAATTTGAGGATGTTTTCAAAGATGAATTAAAAAAGATGAAAGCGCAATGTTGCTTCGCTTCATCATCTTCATTGGAAGCAGATGTTGACAACTTTGTAAATGCGCATTTCTTATACCTGCAGGACAAAGGCATCATCAATAAAGATTTCGATCTCCTGTTTATAATGCTCACGAAGCCTTCGGAAATGATTTCAGGCAGACGGTTTGAAGATTATAAGGCGCTGCTCGAGGGGCAAATAACTGAGTAATTGAATAACTGAATAACTGAATAACTGAACTTGAGTGTGCAATATTCGCTCAATAGTTCAGTTATTCAACAATTCATTCATTCAGTTACTCAGGTATTCAGTTATTCCTCACCTCTGCACTCCGTCCTCCCCTTCCTCTATCATCAAATGCTCTCAGCTTAATCGTGCCTTTGGCAGCAATTGGTTCCCGGTAAATATTGCTGGTCGCGGTTGGTTCTTTGCCATCGATTGTATAGCGAATGGTAAAGCCCGGCAATTGAATATTGGCATATACTTTTCCGTTTTCCACTTTCGCACCGGGTGATGGAATTCTGTAATTGAAGCCACCTGCGTAATAATTCAATCTTGGCAATTCTCTTTTGCCCACCACGTTTACAAATGTAATCCACGCGTCTGCATACAAAGCCGCAGATTTTGCGCTGTCTTTTTCTGTCGCCCATTCAGGATCTTTGCTCCATGCCCTTTCTGCGAGGCCCAATAATTTAGGCAACAACATGTATTCCATTCTGTCGCTGCTTCTCAGCGTTTCGGCCCATAGCAGGCCTTTGATGCCTACGATGTTTGACTTGCCATAATCTGTAAGGCGTTGTTTGCCTACAAAAATTGATTTGTCGAGCGGGTTACCGAATTTGTCTTCCCTGCTGTTTTTAAAGTAATCAAAGGGTATAAAATAAAATAGCTTATCGATGTCCACATAACCGCCCCAATAGTAGCCAGGCTCTTCAAAATCTTTGTAATAGGCCATGTCGAAATATTGATTGCTCACGCACGACAACACCACTTTGTAGCCGCTATTCGCCAATTGATAAGCGAGGTCTTCCGCCCCCCAGCCCAACACATTGTTCCACACATCCACCTGGAAATGTTCATTTACAAAATCAGGATTGGGGATCATTTTTTTACCGCCATCCTGCGTTGTTTTGCGAAGCGCCGCTTCTTCCCAGCCGGAGAGGAACAAACCTTTTGCTTTCAATATATTGTTTATCCTGCCGAAATAATAATACCAAAGATCATCTGTGCTGCGAATGTTTTTTTCTTTTTCTTTCAATGAAAGATAAGCTGGCGATTTTTCCCAAACGCCTGCCGGCACTTCATCACCGCCCATGTGGACAGTTTTCAAAGGCGCATTCGCCTCTTTATACATTGCGATAAGATCGTTCACTACCGTTTCCATAAAATTGTAAACAGAAGGCAGTGCAACATTCATTACGTTGTCGTTGTAAAACTGTACCCCCATATATTTTGACGTGTCTTGCAAATCATACAGCAGAAATTGTTTTGCTTTTACTGAGTCGCCGAGTTTCATGTATTTTTCATAGCGTGCATTCATTGATTTTATCGCTGCTCTTGCGTGTCCGGGACTTTCCATTTCAGGAATCACTTGTATGTGGCGTTCTGTAGCATATCGCAGTATTTCAATAAAATCTTGTCTCGAATAATGTCCGCTTGCCAGCGTATTTGTATCGGGACCGGAACCAAGCGTTGATTGCAAAAATTTCTTGTTGTCGGTTGTATATCCACGCACAGCACCAACCTGCGTAAGTTCAGGCAGAGAAGGGATTTCGACTCTCCATGCTTCATCATCACTAAAGTGCAAATGCAAAACGTTTAGTTTGTACAACGCAAGCAAATCAAGCACTTTCAGCAACTCCTGTTTGGTTTGGAAGTTTCTCGCAACATCCAGAAAGAACGCCCTGTAACCAAATCGTGGAGCATCTTCAACCTCTACTGTAGGTATTGCAATTGTTTTTTGTGTGTTTTTAAAAGCAGTGGGCGAAACCAAAGAAAGCAATGATTGAACGCCATAAAAAATACCTTCGCCACTTGAAGCTTCTATTACAATCGTGTTGTCTTTTACATGCAATGCATATGCGCCTTCCGGTAAATTGTTTTGCTTAAGCTCAATACTGTTCGTTATCTCTGCAAGCTTTTGTGTAGGCGAGCCAACAACCTTTGACGTTTGTTTTACGAGATAATTTAACTCAGGTGTAAAAACGTCTGGTGCTGTAATTTTTGTGGCGGTTGATAAATTGAAAACGCTATTCGTTTCTTTATAACTCACCGGCGTTGGAAAAATTTTCGGTAGTTGCGCCTCTTCGATATTTTTAATAGAGGCATTTTTTTGATAGATATCCTGCGGTGTGATCAATCCTATTTTGTCTCCTGCAAAACGCAGGTATTGTTTAGGTTCTGTTGAAGGAATTGCTTTTACATTATTCAACGAAAATCCCTTTTCCGCACCTTGCCACACAATGTAAAAACCGGTTGGTGCATCGGTAAAATTCACCACCCAATCACTCGAAACAAATGAAACTTTAAAAGACTTTCCTTCTGCCAGCGGCTGGAAATTTGCCGCAGGCGTTATTTTAAAAAGATCACCGTTTACATGGTCAATCTGCACATCACCGCCGGTTGCAGAACCGGGCACGATTATTCTGGCAAAATTGAAATAGATCGTCCAGCCGGTTGGCGGCAACTCTTTTTTATTTCTGTTAGTAAACTCAAATGAAGTCAACGATTGAAATTTTCCGCCGTGCCCGTTTTCCTCGATCTGCCAGGTCACATCAATATTGTTGAGTGCATTTTCCATTTTCTTCTTTTGAGCATGAAGCTGAAACAATGTCATCGTTAGCAGGCAAAGCGTAAACAATGTTTTCAAGAGTGTCTTTTTATTCCGGGCTTTTGTATGCATAAACGGCGTTTGAAGGATAGTGTCGTGAATGGTTTTATTGTAACGAAAGATAGGGACAATGTGCGATGTTAGATGTACGATGTACGAAATATTTCACTTCCGCCTGAATGACGCAGTCGGGTAGGCAAAGCTGCAAAGGAGTGAAGGCGCAAAAACATTTGTTGGAGTTTGATAAGTTTCCGTCAAAATGAGAAGCAAAGGTTGCAAAACACACCACTCACATCTTACAATCTTTGCGTCTTTGCTCCTTTATGCCTCTGCGTGAAATGTATTTAGACGCCTTTGCACTGTCCGTTTTCCCCGAAATATAGTATTATTGCAGACAGTTCAAAATTATGTATAAAATCACGCTGGACATTGGAGGCTATTCGGAGATAAATATTGGGGCCCGGCCATTGCTTGTACTTGAAGTGGGCACAACGGCGCTTAATTACATGATCATGCAGTCGGACAGATCGTTGCAGAAATTAAGGTACTACCAGATTGACAACAACAATCCTGCTGATCTTTCCGAAACACTGGAAGAGATATTGGCAAGCGATGATTTACTGGGCAAAAATTTTTCCAACTGCCATATCATTTATAATTTTTCGTCCAATCAGCTGGTTCCCGAAAAATATTACCAGGAAAGCATCAACAAACAATTGCTGGAAGCTATTCATGGCGATCTTGTAAAAGGTGTGGTGCTTAATGAAAAAGTAGATGATCTGCATGCGCATAACATTTACCGTATACCGAAAGACATTCACCAGGTATTATCGAAAAAATTCCCGTTCAATACACAGCACCACTATTACACGCTTCTGCTAAATCATTTGTATAAAACTGCCGGCGTGGAAAGCGACAAAGTGGTCGTTTCTTTTTACAGAAAAAATATCATCGCCATTGTTGTAAAGGACAGCAAATTGCAATTAATGCAGCAGTTTGGCTACCAGACAACAGAAGATGTTGCTTACTGGCTGCTGAACATCTATAATCAGTTTAACCTTGAACAACTATCGACGCCGCTTGAAATATCGGGAATGATCGATGAAGATTCTGCGATGTATACGGAACTATTGAAATATTTCTCGAGAATTGACTTCGAAAGTCATCCGGATTATATTAAAGAAGGCGTTTTGCTGCAGGGTTATCCAAAGCACTTTTTTTCACCCATTCTTAAATTGGCTACATGCGTATCATAGGAGGAAGCCTGGGTGGCAGGCGCGTAAATCCACCCGCAAAAATGCCGCACACAAGGCCCACCACCGATATTGCGAAGGAAGGCCTGTTCAATATTATCCAGAACAATCTCGAGCTGGAAGGCTTTAAAACGCTTGACATTTTCGGGGGAACCGGAAGCATCAGCTACGAGCTGGCTTCACGCGGCGCTACGGATCTTACCATTGTGGAAAAAGATCCGGCGATGTATGAGTTCATCAAAAAGAACAGTGAGTCTTTGGGCATAAAGAATTTCAAAGTGGTGAAAATGGATGTCTTCAAGTTCCTTGAACAATGCAATGAACAATTCGATTTCATTTTCGCCGGCCCCCCCTACGCACTCGAAACCATCGATGATCTTCCACGCATCATCGCTTCCAGGAAATTACTGAAAGAAAACGGATGGTTCGTTCTTGAACACACGCCCCGCAACAACTACGAAAAAGGTTTCGAACTTTTCGTATCTGAAAGAAGTTATGGGACGACGTTGTTTTCGTTTTTTATAAACAGATAGAGAGTAATTAATAATTAATAATTAACAATTAATAAGGCAAGATGCATTCAGTGATGTATCTCGCAAAATGTTCAAAACTAAGGTTGCTCGCTTTTTTCAACCACCCTACTAATTCTTAATTATTAATTATTAATTCCGTCGATCACGTTTTTAACCATCACTCACTAATTACAACCATAATGCAACCTGTATTTATAACGGGCATTGGCACCGGCATCGGCAAAACACTTGTATCGGCGATGGTTACAGAAGCGCTGCAGGCAGATTACTGGAAGCCCGTGCAGGCTGGGTTCGACGATGGTACAGATACGGGCTGGATACAGGAAAGAATTTCCAACGATAAAACAACATTTCACAAAGAAGCATACAAACTGGCATTACCTGCTTCACCGCATATTGCCGCCAAGGAAGAGAATATGCGCATAAGCCTGGATGTGATTGCAGATGCATATAAAGCACTGCCTTCGGCAAATGAATTCGTGGTGATTGAAGGTGCGGGCGGCATTTTTGTTCCGCTGAATGAGGATGAGTTTGTGATCGACCTGATTGCAAAGCTCAAAGCAAAAGTCATTTTGGTGAGCCGCAACTATCTTGGCAGCATTAACCACTCCATTTTAACGGCAGAAGCCTGCAAGGCAAGAAATTTGGATGTTGCCGGATGGATATTCAACGACCAGTACATGCATTACGAAAATGAGATCGCGAAGTGGAGCGGCTATCCATCGTTGGGTAGTGTTCCGTTTACTGAAAATCCGGATAAGGCTTTTGTTCAGCAGCAAGCTGTAATTTTGCGCTCAGCGCTACAAAATGCTTTATGACTAAAAAAGAAATAAGAAACGTATACAAACAAAAGCGACTTGAGCTTGCAGAGAAAGACAGGTTGAAACTCGACGACCTGTTGCTTATCAATTTCCAGCAGTTGTGGTTTGACCACGTGCACGTAGTGATGAGTTACTGGCCGCTGCAAACGATGGCTGAGCTGAATACACATATTTTTACCGATTTCATGGCCTTCCGTATGCCGGGCATGCAACTAGCCTACCCCGTTATAAAACAGGGCAACATGGAAGCCGTAGTGGTGGACGACGACACGAATTATCAACTCAACAAATACAATATTGCGGAACCGGTTGACGGGACGATTATTGTGCCGGAAGCCATTGACATGGTGCTTACGCCTTTACTCGCATTTGATGCAAACGGCTACAGAGTGGGCTACGGCAAGGGTTATTACGACAAATTCCTTGCGACGTGCCGCCCGGATGTATTGAAAGTTGGTTTCTCGTATTTCGACCCAATCGATAGCATTGCCGATGTTGACGAATTTGATGTACCTTTAAACATATGTATCACACCGAACCAAACGTATGAATTTTAACATCCCTCTTCTAAAGACCATACGCATTTTATTGTTTCCCGTTTCGCTGGTTTATTTTCTTGTTGTTTGGCTGCGCAACAAGCTTTATGATAAAGGCATTCTGAAATCTGCATCGTTTAATCTTCCATTGATTTGCGTCGGCAATATTGCTGTAGGTGGAACCGGCAAGTCTCCGATGGTGGAATATTTGGCGAAGCTGCTTAAAAATGATTTCCAGGTAGCTACTTTGAGCCGCGGTTATAAAAGGAAAACAAAAGGATATGCACTGGCAAACGACTCAACCACAGCTCTTGAAATCGGCGACGAACCCATGCAGTTTCATTTGAAATTTCCGGATGTGGCAGTGGCCGTTGGCGAAGAAAGAATTGTTGCCATTCCGCAGTTATTGCATGATAAACCAAATACGGATCTTATCATTCTTGATGATGCTTTTCAGCACCGCGCCGTGAAAGCGGGGTTTAATATTGTGCTGACAGATTGCAGCAACTTGTACACGCGTGACTGGTATTTGCCATCGGGCGATTTAAGGGATATAAAAAGCAGTGTTGAACGTGCCGATGTGATCATCGTTACCAAATGCCCTGCTGACCTTTCGGTAGAAAAGAAAAACGAGATCATTGCAGAACTGGCGCCTTCGAAAGATCAGAAGATTTTCTTTTCCACCATACGCTACGGTTCGTTGTACCACATAACGGAGAAAACGCCTTATGAATTGAACGAAGAAATGGAAGTACTGCTGGTAACGGGCATTGCTAACCCAAAACCATTAAAAAAGCTGCTGAACGAGCAAACAAAATCCTATACGGAACAGGCTTATAACGATCACTATATTTTTACTATTGATGACCTGAAGGATATTCAAAAGAAATTTGCTGCCCTCCACGCCGATCATAAAATTATTCTGACTACCGAAAAAGATGCTGTTCGCCTCGCCAAGTTTGACGACCAGCTGAAAAGCCTTCCCTTTTACGTTATACCGATAGAAATGCAATTTCTATTTAACGAAGGCAATGATTTCAATAATTTAATTACTACATTTATTAGAGCGAACAAAAAGAATGATGAATTATGAATGATGAATTATGAATTGGCTTCAGTGCCATAATTCTCACTCATCATTCATCACTCATCATTCATAATTACCAATTACATGAGTAGAAAAAACTCAAAAACAAAGAAGAAAAAGCCGTCATCCGATACCCGTCAATACAAAGGCGTGCTTGATATTACAAGATCAGGCGTTGGATTTATTATTGTTCCAAACCTTGAAAATGACGTACTGGTAAGGCCGAACGATTTTAATACTGCACTACACGGCGATACAGTACTGGTAAAAATCACCAGCGATCCACACAGAACGGGACGAGCAACGGGCATAATCACTGAAGTAGTGGAAAGAAAGCAAACAGAATTTGTTGGCAAAATAGACCTTAATAAAAATTTCGCCTTCTTTATAGCAGAGTCGCAAAAGCCGATGCCGGATGTTTATATTCCATTGGACAAACTGAACAACGCAAAAAATGAAGACAAAGTAACAGTGCGCATTACCGGCTGGGAAAAGAATAAGAAACCAACCGGCGAGGTAATAAAGATCATGGACGCGAGCGACGAGAATGAATTCGCCATGCGTGAGATCATCCTTGAAAACGGCTTCCCTATTGGCTTTAGCGAAGAGATACAGGAAGAAACCGCACGTATGCCGGACAAACTTCCAAAAGCCGAGATCAAGAACCGCAAAGATTTCCGCGATGTATTTACCATTACGATAGATCCCGCAGATGCAAAAGATTTTGATGATGCCATTTCTTTCCGTGTATTGAAAAACGGACATTACGAAATTGGCGTTCACATTGCAGATGTGAGTTATTATGTAACGCCGGGAACGGAGCTGGACAAGGAAGCTTACCAGCGTGCGACATCAGTGTATTTACCAGACAGGGTAAATCCGATGTTGCCTGAACGCATTTCAAATGAGTTATGTTCTTTGCGTCCTAAGGAAGACAAATTCACATTTTCCGCTGTATTCACAATAACACCAAAAGCCGAAGTAAAAGACTTTTGGCTGGGTCGTACTGTTATTCACTCCAATCACCGCTTTGCTTACGAAGAGGTGCAGGAAATAATTGAAAAAGAAGATGGCCTTTATAAAGATGAAGTGCTCATCCTAAACAATATCTCGCAACGCTTGCGCAAACAGCGTTTCAAGAAAGGCGCAATCAATTTTTCATCCCAGGAAGTGAGATTTAAACTGGATGACAAAGGCAGGCCGATCGGCATCATGATCAAAGAAAGCAAAGAAGCACATCAATTGATTGAAGAGCTGATGTTGCTTGCAAATAAGGTGGTAGCAGAAACTGTGTCTAAAGTAAAAGTCGCCAAGAAACCGGTTCCGTTCCCGTACCGTGTACACGCCACTCCCGATGAAGAAAAGCTGTTGCCATTTGTAGAGTTTGCAAAAAAATTCGGTCATAAGTTCGATACGAAAACGCCGGAAGGCATTGCCGAATCGTTCAACACCATGCTGAAAGATGTTCAGGGCAAACCGGAGCAACATGTGTTGGAGCAATTGGGTATACGCACAATGGCAAAGGCTGTTTATACATCTGACAATATTGGTCACTATGGTTTAGGATTTACGCATTATGCGCATTTCACCTCTCCTATACGTCGTTACCCGGATGTGATGGTGCACCGCGTGTTGCAGGAAGTACTTGACAGCGCTGTGAAGCCTGACAAGGAAATGGAAGCAAAATGCAAACACTGCAGCGAACGCGAACGTGCCGCGATGGAGGCAGAACGTGCCGCAAACAAATACAAACAGGTTGAGTACATGCAAAACTTCCTCGGCGATGAATTTGATGGTGTGATCAGCGGCGTGGCGAGTTTTGGTTTCTGGGTAGAAACGGTGGAGCATAAATGCGAAGGACTTGTCAGCATTAACAGCCTTCTTGATTACGATGATTTCCGCCACATGGAAGGCGATTATGCACTCGTTGGAAGGCGCAGTGGTCGAGCATTCCGCATGGGCGATAAAGTGCGCATAAAAGTAATTTCAGCAAATCTTGCTAAACGCCAGCTTGATTACGAATGGGTACTTACTGGCACCACGAAACCTGAGGAAGGCGAAGTGATCGCTCCGAAGAAAGAGAAAAAGAAATCGTCAAAACCTTCGGCTAAAGAAGCGGCTCCTGTTAAAGGCAAAAAGAAAAAGAAGAAATCCTAATTTGAAAATTTGAGGATTTGAAAATTTTCAAATTGTAAACATTCGAAACTAAAATGAAAAAGGCCGGAATGCAACTCAGCGTTCTGGTCTTTTCATTTTATATTCCGAATTACTGTATTATTTTATCAATCTTAAAATTTCAAATATTATAAAAGTTAATTTCATTTTCCCTTTTTCAGTTGTTTGTTGTAATCAACACTCTATTGAAATTTCTATTAGCAAAATGTAAAAACAAAATATACCGATGAAAAAAAGTATTGCGATTGGATTGCTATTATGCTGTTCGTTGTTTGCAGGCGCACAGGAGAAAAAAATATTTAAGGAGACGGATGCTCAAAAACAAGAGCGCCTCAAATGGTGGACCGATGGCCGTTTTGGCATGTTCATACATTGGGGATTGTATTCTTTGCCGGCAAGACATGAGTGGGTAAAGATGCGGGAGCGTTTTACGAATGAAGATTATCAAAAATATTTTGACAATTTTAATCCCGACGAATTTGATCCGAAAACATGGGCGAAAGAAGCCAAAGCCGCGGGCATGAAATACGCAGTGCTTACAACAAAACATCATGAGGGGTTTTGCCTGTTCGATTCAAAATATACCGATTATAAGGCAACGAACACACCGGCGCATCGCGACCTGGTAAAGGAATTTGTAGATGCATTCCGGGCAGAAGGAATAAAAGTAGGTTTTTATTACTCGCTGCTTGATTGGCACCATCCGGATTATACTGTTGATGATTGCCATCCGCTGCGTCCGGCAGACAGCCTTAGCAATGAAGAAAAAGATGCTTATTATGAGCGTGTAAACAAAGGCCGCGATATGAAAAAATATCAGCAATACATGAAGGACCAGATCACGGAACTGCTGACAAAATACGGAAAGGTCGATATCCTTTGGTTAGACTGGACGTGGGGAAAAGAAAGTAAACATGGTAAACATCCGGAGGACTGGGATGCACTGAACCTGATAAAACTGGTAAGAAAATTACAGCCCGGAATATTGGTGAACAACAGATTAGGACTTGATCAGGATGGATATGCAGATGGCGGCGATTTTGTGACACCTGAACAGGTAAAACCATCACAGTTATTACCGTATAAAGGAAAATATTGGGAAACCTGTCAAACTTTCTCCGGTTCGTGGGGATACTACCGTGATGAAAATACATGGAAGAACCAACGTCAATTGCTTGACCTGTTGATCACCTCTACAGCCAATGGTGGTAACCTCATATTAAATGTTGGCCCTACAGCTCGCGGAGAGTTTGATTTTCGCGCTAAAAGAGCGCTGGACAGCCTGGCATATTGGATGCATGAAAACAATCAGGCTATCTATAATTGCACCTTTCCTCCTGCAGAATACGATATACCAGAATCAATGGGTGAAAGGTTAACGTACAACCCCACTACAAAGAAGTTATATCTGCATCTCTTTAATTATCCGGCAGATGGCGAACTCGTATTGCCTAATTACAGTGGTAAAATAAAGTATGCACAATTGCTAAATGATGATTCTGAAGTACCGTTTAAAACTGGTGCTAACAATTCAGATTTGATTTTGAAGCTTCCTAAAAACAAGCCACCTTATGAAGTTCCGGTGATTGAATTTAGTTTGAAATAAAAATGATGGAACCGAATCCTGGATTCGGTTCTTTTATGTTCTAATGGGCATAGATTAGTGATATACTGTAGCAGAAACAAGTTTGTCAACAATAAAATTGATGAATAAATGGTAATGGGCAGTCTATAACTGCCTTTTATCATATTATTATTAGTGTAAACCTTTGTGATAAGAACCATTTCTGTCAGCCCAAAAGTCTAAAGAAGCCTTTAGTTAGCGCACTTGTCTATACATCTTTTAGGCTTAAAGAAGCCGGTCACTACTAGCAATACGCCAAACAATATAACAGGCCAGTTCGCTTTATCTTCATACAAAATGCCTGTAAGGATAAAAGCAACTCCCAATCCCCACCGTAACAGCCTGCTGAACCAGGTAACCAGCTTTTCATCTTTATTCATTGCAGCATGTGTGTTTTACATTATAAATATCAGCCTTTCATTTGATCCATATCTTAAGCCTTCTTAAAAATACCATTCTTTTTTTGCGGTACGATGGGAAATAAAAAAAGCCAAAACACGATTAGTAT
>Ga0318567_10000550_pt1 | contig 15358 bp, 18 predicted proteins | sample GRESIP088b5f20_FD_203691 | JGI IMG/M metagenome (GOLD analysis project Ga0318567, IMG submission 203691) | Tropical soil microbial communities from Luquillo Experimental Forest, Puerto Rico - GRE.SIPMG.088b5f20 | ecosystem: Environmental > Terrestrial > Soil > Tropical forest > Bulk soil...
CCTTCCCGGCACCCACCCACAGTCAAGAGAGTTTGGTCTGGGACAAGTGGATTTCCGGGGACTATTGGAAACGGCACAAGCTGCCGATGCCCGCAGCATCCACGATTACCCCCCAGGAAGCTCGAATCGTCGCAGCGCTGCGTAAAAGCGGACGTCGCCCAGCGGAACAAGCTTGGCTGACATGTCGAGACGCTTTCGTCGGACTTGGCGAGCCGAGTATCCGACACGACATCGTCAATCATCTGTTTCAGCCCGGTGCGCGTAGCTATCCGGGACACACGGGAAGTCCAATAGATGAACCCGCGAAGGCCTTAAAGGCCGGTGTTCATGGCGTACCCGGTGGCGAGAATATGCTCGCGCGTGAGGACGGTAGCGTCCGGTATTTCAGCGTCCGCGAAGCGGCCCGGCTACAAGGGCTACCGGACGGCTATGAATTCCCCGGGTCTTGGGGCGAGTCGATGCGCCAAATTGGAAACGCCGTCCCTGTACAGTTAGCGGAATTCATCGGCGAATGGATTGGCTCGGTAATTCTCCCACGCTCCAGGTCGAGCAAAGTAGCTTGACAAGGGCAATGCAGTCATAATCGGACTGACTATTGTCCCCCGATACGTTTGATAATGAGCGACGCCCAAGAAGAACTGTTCGACCCGGAAGCCAACGAAGAATCGAACAATGACGATACGACGGCGGATGCCGCGCCGTCGTATCGTCTGCTTGAAGAACCGAAAGACTTCGCTTGGAAACTAACCGACCCGCTCTTGGGCGGTATCAGAGGGACGAATCCTCATCCAGGGTTCGGCACCTTCGAGCTAAATCTGAACCGTAGTCTCGCGGAACAACTTGGTCCATTCTTCGACTCGCTCGAGACAGCGCCATTGACCCTGGCGAACATCGACAAAATTCAGGATGGAGCAGAGGGCGTGTATGCGCTTTACATTGCGGGAGAGCTCTCTTATGTCGGTAAATCAAACGCGCAGAGAGGTCTGAAGCAGAGGCTGAAGCGACACCGCCGCAAGCTGTCGAACCGCAAAAACATTGCTGTCGACGACGTTCAATTCAAAGCGGCACAAATCTATTCATTTTCCGCCTTCAACGTTGAAAGCTTGCTTCTATTGCTCACGCGCGAACGTGCAGCAGATATAGCCCAAGAAAAGTTCCAGAGCGATATGGCAGCATGGGAGGCGGAGCAACTTGCTATCGATAGCGCCCAACCGAACAAGCCAGCCGGAAGAGTATTGACGGAAGAGCAGCGGGAAAGTCGCAACGCCTATGACGCCGACCACGCAGCCTGGAAACAGCGGCGTCGAGAGCATCGCGGGCAAAAACCGAAGGCGCCGAAATTGAAAGACGTGAAGCCTCCGTTTCTCAATAACTCAGGCTTCGGCTCAAACGACACTGGCGCTGAAAGAGATACTCAGAAGACGTCACTCTTCGACAGAACCTATCCCTTGGACCTTGATTGCTTGGTAGATGCGGACTCTATGTCGAAGGAACGGGTCCCCGATGAGGCCCGCCGCCGACACCTGCCAAAAACCGATACGCTTCTATCAGCGCTTGACTGGTTCGGCGAAAACGTGTCCTTTACGTTCCGCGTGTCTGACGAGTCAAAAGAGTTACTTAGGAATATCACCGTCGATACGAGTGAGCTATTCGCGCCGGCATCCATGAGAACGTTATTGGCTCGAATAAGCGAGCGATGTCCCGATGACTGGACAGTTACCGTAATGAAAGGCAAGGTACTAGCCTACAATGGTCAAAAGAAGCTGAAAGATGTAGAGCTTCACCTGAGAAGGGGTATGGAGGTCGAACCCAATGAAGGCGAAACTGCCCCAGAGGATTGACCCGCTCTCGCCCAGCGAGCGAAGCGCCCGTATGGCGCTCGTGCGCGGCAAGAATACTAAGCCCGAGCTGTTGGTTAGAGGTCTTCTTTACGGTCTAGGATACCGCTATCGCCTGCACTGGAAGACCATTCCCGGCCGCCCCGATATCGCATTCCCAGGGCGCAAGAAGGCCATTTTTGTTCACGGCTGCTTCTGGCATCAACATGGGTGTGGTCACTACAAAATGCCCCAGACCAGAACCGAATTCTGGGACAGCAAACTTGCGGCAAATAGAGCACGTGACGAGGAACGTATACGGCAATTACATCAGCTGGGATGGGAGTCCCTTACAGTCTGGGAGTGCGAGCTTCGAGACTTGGACTCCCTCGCCGAAAGGCTCGTGCTCTTCCTTGGCTCGCCTCGAGCATCGTGACTCGAACGCTTAGTAGGGCGAACACCACATAGTTGCTCCGCGAAAGTCCGGCGCGCTGTCGACGGTCGTAACCTGGGCTGGCGGCCCAGCGTCGCTCCCCGGAGTCTTACGGTTTGCCAATGCGCCATCTCCATCAGTGCCTATACACGATTGCAGGCCATCCACCTGCAATCACTTAGGCACGAATATGCAAGTCAAACATCTACTAGAGACACTAGGCTACCTAGACCAAGAGCTATTGATACTTGCGGATGGCGACAAGGCCCCGCGTCTCAGTCTGTCCAGCCGCTGGAAGGTCGAAATGAAGTGCGGAAGCGGAGATAAGTGTCGGTCGCACATTGAGTATAGTCCAAACGAGGCTGACGCAAAGCTATTCGCGAACGAATTGGCAGCGAAAGGACACCATGATTTAGTAATTACTCGGGTTGATGTCTTAGTTCTTTCTTAAGCGCCGCATCTGAAGGATTGAGGAGGTGGATGTTTCGCCTCTGTAGGCTATGCCGAAATGAGGCCCACAGCACTTTGCGCCTCGCTCCGTTGAGCAATACCTCGGTTGCTATACGTCGTGAGTGATTCGCTCAAGGACATTAGCAAAGACGAGGACACATGTACTACAAAGGCCTGATTGCACACAACGACGTAGTAAGTGAAACAATTTTTTGCGTCGCCGAGAACTTCCACCTAGCCCGGAAGGGCACTGAGCTCGCGTATCCGGATTCGCGATTGGTTTGGCTGTTCCCAGTCGACGAAGACGACGTCCCTGACTACATCAAGGGCTCCAAAGAGGAACCGGTCGGACGCGAACTACTTGACATCGCGCGCGCACCGGAGAAATGATTTCCGCGCCGCTTCTCTTCGCAGAAGCGGCTTTTTTCATGGCAACAAGGACCTTCCGCCCGTGATGTGATGCGGGCCGGGCAGTCGAGCGACATCCATGTCTTCCTCTACCGGACTGACCATACCCTTCCCTACCGCTTCCGCGACAGTCGCTCGCACATCTCCGTCACCCATCGCCGGATAAGGTCGCGGTCGCTATCTCCCAGCTTTTCAAGCATATCCGCAATGTCTGCGGCCTCGTCCGCCGCGCGATTAGTGGTCCCGCGCAGCAGCACCTCGAGTGGTAACTCGAAGACATCCGCGAGCTGAATCAGCCGAGGCAGCGGCGGCAGCGTAAGGCCGCGCTCGAAACGACTGATGGTCTCCTGTTCGACGCCGAGCAGTTCCGCGAGCCGTTCCTGGGTCAGCTCGCGGGCGACCCGTTCCCGCGCAATCTTCTTTCCCAGCTTCTTCGCCACCCCGGCCGTCTGTGTCGCCATGTCCACGTGTGTTGTCGCAAAACGACATGCAGTGTGGTACTAGCGCCCGAACTACGTAACGTCATAGAATATGGTTAAAAGACATATTACGTATAAGCCAGCATCCGTAACGCGCTCCCTTCCGGTAGATGCGCGGCGCCGGCCAAGAACAAACAGACGGGGAAAGAATGAAAGACACGAGGGGTTCTGCAACTACTCCATCCGCGCGTGGCGCCTTGCGGAGGAGCGCCGGCGGGCTCGCCGACCCCGAGCAAGCCGTCGCCGACTGGCCGCTCAGAACGTAGGGCCACTGGGTCAACAAGACCAGCACGGAAACAGTCCGCAACATCGCATCCGCGTCTCATGCTCAGTTTGTGCATCTGGGAATTCCAGGTGGCCAACTCCCGTGCCTGGACCCGGTTTCCGTCCACTGACGCTTTCCTATCCGTCTCAACACATCAAAAAATCTGGTTCGATTCCGCGCGCACGAGCACGGCCTCAGCCAGCTTTGCATTTCGACGGCCTCAGTCTCCAATCACGCGATTCTCTTGATTGTTCCCAAACACCTGAACACGAAAGAGAGCGGAACGAGATGCATACAGCCATCGTATTCATGACCTCCACGCGCCCTCGTCCCACATCAACCCACGGACTATGCGGTGCCAACCCACAACGAATGAGGAACAAGTGAAAAATATCAGGATTGCACTCGCAGCAGCTTGTCTCGCTATGTTTTCCCACGCGACCTATGCGTGGACCGTCATCGTTTCAGGCCCTTACATAGAAAACCTGCCCCATCATATTGGCCACACCTTTTATGTGTCAGCTGTGTGGTCAAGTAAAGGCTCGGCAGAGAACGAAGCATGGAGGGCCTGCTTACAGAACAACACCTACCAAGAGCAGTGGAAGGAGTGCAAGACAATCGCCGCATATGATGGCCCAACCGCAATCGCTATCGTCACTGGTCAGGACCACTACTGGGCAGTGTCAGCGGACCCAGACACGGACGCGGCAGTACGGAAAGGGCTCGCCGCTTGTCATCGTGCCCACACCGAAGGGTGTGAGCTAACCGACGTCTATTGGGATTTCGGGCACAACCGCCTCGATGCGCCGGAATCCTTCAAACAACTGTACATGAAGCTTCACGACGGACGGTATTGGCGCCCGGTGGCGGGCTACTGAGTCGACTAAGTCCTGCACTACGAAGCCTTTATTGCTCGGCGCAGACTTCCACTGCTTACGCTGACTTGCTGAACAACGCCAAACAAGTGGCCATCCGATGCCGGGTGGCCACAGCAACTACTGACCGACAACGACAGTTGAAAGGTGTCGAATGACGAATTTTCTCAAATGCCTGATGTATGGTTTGTTTTTGAGTTTCCTTGCAAGCATGGCGGGGTGTATTGCGCCGTTGTCCGCCGATAGGAATAGTGCGGATTTTGCTGCGAGCGGCAAAATGGTGCGCATGTTCGTGGTGGCCGGCGAATATGACAGCAAGACGCTGCCGCACGCACTCGGAGCAGGCGGGCCGACGTTTAACCAGTCCGCCAGTCAATACCGATGGGTACATGTCGCAGCTCTGAGTCATAAGGGGTGGAAAACCACGCTTTGGACAATCGCGCTTGTGCCTGACCAGGTTCCGAAGCTGCGTAGGAGTGATTATGTCGAGGTTAAATTCCTGACTATCTCCGAGTCTAACTACGACCATCTCCAGACTGCCGTCATCACGAAGGTATTGTGTCCGGCGGATGGCCCGAACGAGTGCAGGAGGCAGTTGTTGAAAACTTCAGGCAGCTGGAGCAATCCCCTTGGTGAAACGGATGACCCGGTGCCGGATATGAGTGGTTTTACTTTTTCAAAGTACTACGACACGGATGGCAAAAAATTGTCGGGGACATCTATTCCGCAGTAGCTATTCACCGGCTAGCGAACCGCCCATGTCAGCATTTAACAAACCAGAACGAAAGTACTGAATATAAGTCTCTCTAAAAAGGATAAAAACATATGAACCACGGGCGAATCACCGCGCTTGCCATTTCCACATGCTTCGCGGTTCTGACCACCGGATGCGCGACGGTAACCGGCGGAACCACACAAACGGTGTCGGTGAAGACAGTAAAAGACAATGCAGACGTTGCAGGAGCGGACTGTGTCCTCTCAAACTCGAGGGGCACTTACAAGGTTACGACGCCCGGTAAGGTGACCGTCCACCGGGCAAAAGACGACCTAACTGCTTCGTGCGCGATGGAGGGCCAAGCACCTGTATTGACTTCGGTGAAGTCGTCGAATCGCGGAGGAGCAATGGCCGCGAACATCGTCATGTTCGGGATAGGCGCCGTCGTTACTCACGGCATTGACAAGGCTACGGGGGGTGCTTATGCCTACCCCGATGACATCACGGTGGCGTTTGGCAAGGAAGCTGAGCCGCAAGAAGCCGCTGCTGGTGGGGCAAGCGCCGGTGCTTCTCAAGCTACTCAAGCCAAGGTCGACGCAACACAGTGACGGAGAGCATTCCGAATTCGACCAGTAGACTTATCCACTTAACAATACTTGGACGTAGCCTATACTTTCTCGACTTCAAAGGAAGAATCATGCGTTACGCAATTCGAAAGGCGTTAGTTCGACTTCTACTACTGGAGGCCCTCCATCCGGTCCTTCTTTGTATGGTCGCATATTTCGTCCTGGATGACTTCACACTACCGCACGTCGTGGCAGAATTGGGTAGCTTATACGGTGCATTCAAACTTATGCACGTAGCCTATGTGATGGCAGCCTTGGCCAAGCTCGGCGTGAAAAATCGCACGATTCTTTATACCTTGAGTCTGTCCGCTCTCGTCGCGGCACTGTGTCCGTTCTTGCTGTTTTGGATAAGCGGTCAGTTTTACAGGGAGCCTTCTATAGACGGCCTCCTGTATTCCATGCAGCTTAAGGACCCGGCGTGCTATCACATGTCGTGGTTTTTTGCCGGGGCTATTCTTTTTGTTGGGCTAATGGCCGCCATTGGGGGCCAAGGGAGTGGACGGAAAGTCGAATTGTCCGACGACTTCCGCAGCCCGGGGCTTGCTGAGATAAATACGAATGGTAGCCAGATGTCAAGTCCGGGTTCGGGAATCGATGTGACGGGACATACTCTCGGCGACACTTCAATCTAAGCCGGTTCTAGCGCTAAGGGACGACGCTATCGAGTGATAGCGTCGTTAAAACCGGAAAACTGCCAGCGTCATCGGCACGGGCGTTTCTGTCGTAGGGGCGCTGGGCAAACGGTGGGCTACAAGATTTCAGCCCACTCTACCGTTTCGAGTTTTCGCATCTGACGTGCACCGACAAAATAGCTGGAGATGCCTTGGTCGTAGGCAGCATCGAACATCCGTTGCCCGCACAGCGCCATCAGGTCAACCTTTGCCGCCCTTGTAAAATCGTCCGCGCTTGAAAACCAGAGGGCGAAAACCTTGGCTCCGTCTCGTGGTTCGGCCAAGCCTGCAATCGCTTCGAGGCGATACGCAGGTGAACCATCCGCTTTTCGCGCGGATGCGAGCTTCTCATAGTCGGCCGCAACCCTTTTGTGTGCCGCGCGGTAAGCGGAAAAGGCCTTCGCCTGGAGGTCCGCAGGTGTTTCATCACCGACTGTCATGCCCGCGAGTTGGTACAGGAACGCGACGTCGACTCTGATTAGTTTTGTGGTGCTTTTCATGTTCTCAATATCGTACGGATGCCGAGCATTCCTGGATTACTCTGCGCTCGCAATGGCGCACGTCGCGTAGGTGTTCGTCGCCGCCGTCGGCGAAGTACCCGCGCATCATGGACTCGGAATCACGGGTCCTTTTTAGACGCGCGAGGACATCGGCAAGCACGCCGCTTGTCGAAATCACGGGGCGAACAACAGCAGATAAACAAAGCCCGGCCGAGTCATCGGCACGGGCTTCATGAATCACATCGGAGTCACGCGTCGCCTCGGTGGGCGCGCCGACTCTAGCACCATGGGTAGTACACGAACTTATTCTGGTTCCTCAATGCCTTCTTGAAGCTCTTCGGCTCAGGCTTGGTCGGACGGACCTTTACGAGTTCCGGTGGGAGGTGGTGGATTGCCGTGCGCAAATGAATGTCTGCCCGAGTGTCCATCGGGTCAGGGTTTGCGAAATCAAAGCGCGAAAAGGTACAGAAATGGCTCATCCAGTGACCCATGGCTTGGTCGAGCATGAGTTGGCCCAACGCGTCGAGCTCTCCCGTATTCACCGGGAACTCCATCTCGAAACGGCCTCGCTCCGTCTCGACCCGCACACTGTACTCTTCCATCGCGAAAATTGCGGCAGCAATGGTGGCCGGATGGGTCGTCGCCAGCAACCTGCTCTCGTCCCGCGTCAGGTCACCAACCCAAACGCCGCTGCAGTTCTGGTAAAACATCAATGTCAGCATGTCTGTTTCCTCAAAATTGTCCTGTATGAGCCGTATAGCAACCCAGTGGACGGGATTCGGCTCGAGCGATAGCCTCTGCCGGCGACGGGCAGGCGGATTTTTGAAAGAAGTCCCGCGCCAAAGAATCGGCGCGGACCTCATGAATCAAGCGTCGCCTATGACGACGGGCGGACTCTAGCAATACGGGTAGTAGATGAACTCATTCCGCTTCTCCAACGCTTGCTTGAAACCCTTCGGCTCTGGCTTGGTCGGGTGAACTTTCACCAGTTCCGGAGACAGGTGATGAATTGCCGTACGGAAATGGATGTCCGCCTGCTTATCGTTCGGATGCGGATTCACGAAATCGAATTGCGAGAACGTGTACAGTGAGCACATCCATTGAGCCATCTCGGCGTCGAGCATGAGTGGGAGCCACGAAGGGAGTTCTGCCATGTCCAGCGGGAAGTCCATGTCGAAGCTGCCCTTCTCCGTTTCCACTCGCAAGCTGTACTCGTCCATCGCGAAAATTGCGGCAGCGATAGTCGCGGGGTGAGTTGTCGCCAGCAACCTCGTCTCGTCGCACAGCAGTTCACCAATCCAAACGTTGTTGCTGTTCGGGTAGAACGTCAATTTCAGCATGTCTACTTTCCTCAAGTTGGCCTGTATGAACCGTATAGCAACTCGGCGGATGCACTTCGGTTCGAGCGATAGCTGCCGCCGACGGCTGGCGGGAGCACGTTTTCAAGTTTTCGATTGGAATGAGAGGGCGTTGCCGGGCGCGACAGCGCAATAGGAACGCAAAGCTTGACGCGGACGTGCGTGACCACAGACGGCGCGACGACACCGGCAGTCCCGACAACCCGGCAAGCCGCTTCCTGGAGCAGCGATGCCGCGAGGCTCGGCGCCTGTCTCATGTGCGGTTGAATCCCGACGCTGCCCAAGCGTCAGCTTCGGCAGCGGAAAGCGCTTCCTCGGCCGGCACCCAGCGCGGCCCAGTGGGCGTGTGCAAAGCCACCGACAGACGGTACGCTTCGAGGGCAATGCCGATGTACGTGCCAAGGCGGCCGAGAAATGGGTGGCTGGCCCAGATGACCTTGCGGCCCGGGGCGCCCGAGAGATTACGACGACGGGATTTTCTGCTGGATGCGGAGCTCTGCTTCATGTGTACCTCGGCGCTGTGCGCGAACGAATCCATCGACCGGCGACAAGGTCGCTCGGAACTTATAAGGATTCGCTGCAAGCAGCGAGGTAACAGAGCTCGCGAAGATGTGCGAACGCTCGAAATCTAACCGACTACGGTAAATGTCGTCAAGAACAATCGGTAGGTGACGCTCGGGCCGGCCGACTGGCTGAAGGACCCGACTCGACGGCCGCTATCGGGGAGCCGCAAGCCCGCAGTCATTGAAACTGAGACGGCGGCTTGCGTATCGCTGAACGCCGCCGAACCGGTAGCGTGCTTCCTTGGTATTGACCTCGGCAAGGACCTGGCGCGAGGTCGTCCCCCAACCAAGGGTGACTAGTGGCGACAGCCTTGGCCAAGTTATATCCGTCAGGTAGTAGGCGCCTCAATAGCGGCCGCATCGATTAAAAACTTCGAGCGGTCATCGGCAGCAGCGAGCCATGCAGGTGCCGGACCGCGTCCACTCCAAGTTGCTCCAGTTTCCGGATTGAGATATTTGGCTGGCTGCTTGCTCTTTGGCTGTCCCTTTCGAACGCGCGATGTCGGAGTCGATGATGCCTTGCTTTTCGCCTTCCTTAACGTCGTCTTAACGGTCGCCTCCGCCTTCTCTTCGGCGACAACCGAAAATTTTGAGCGGTCCTTCGCATTAGCAATCCATCCCGGTGCGCGACCGCGACCTGACCACGTAGCGCCGGTCTTCGGGTCACGGTACTTGGCGAGCTGCTGCCCTCGAACGTAGTTGCCCTTCCTTTTAGCCTTGTCTCCGGCAGACGCCGACGTACTCCCTGCATTTCCATCGACAAGAAAGCGGTCACGATTCTTTGCGTTCACTATCCAACTCGGAGCCCGTCCACGCCCGCTCCATGTCGCACCAGTCTTTGGGTCCATGTATTTCGCCGCAACGGTCCCAGCGCCAGAAGTCCATTGCTTGCCGGGCCTTCCACGCTTCCTGCCACCAAGGTGAGCCTCGATATCCGCAACCGTGACACCGCTGTCCTTCATGAGCGCGACGATGCGGTCGAGGTTAGCGGACGTCTTCTTTGCCTTAATGGCTTCGGCTTGTTCTTGCAGGCGCTTTATCTTGGTCTCGATTGCTTCCAGGGTGGGCATGTAATCCTCCTAATTATGAATTTGTCGCACTATGCCATGCCGTTCTCGAAGACACTAGCGGACTGTCGAAACACCCCTCGCAGAGGAGCGGGGTTCGTCTCCGGAGAGGTGTCGCGCCAGTTCGGTTCGTATCAATCCCATACGGAACGTCATCGACTCAACTGGAACCAATGTCATCTGCGTCAGCAAGAAATCCTTCAATCGGCTGACGCAAGACTTTAGCTCGGCTTCCAAGGCGTCGCAGCGAACATACTGTTCAATTTTTGGACTTCCGTAATTGACACCACCGCGTCGTTCCCACCCGCTTGCGTAGAACCTTCCTTTGCAATTCCAATCAGCCGGTTTGCCTCGTCCAACACAGGGCCACCGCTGTTTCCCTTTCGTATGTTTTGCGCTATCTCGTAGTGCAAGAAAGTCTTCTCGTTGTAGCTGTTCACTATTGATGTACCGTACCTCGACAAGGTCTTGCCGGCCGAGTGGTTCGGGTATCCACAAAGTTGAACTGGCACTCCGGTTTCAATCGTTAACTCCGATACATCTAGGTGCTGGCACCTTTCAGGAAGTCGACCTTTGGGTCTCAGCAACGCAACGTCCGGAATCGGTGACGACCAGACTATTTCGAGTTCACAAACATCTTGCATCAGCCGGTCCTGCAAAAAAATGCGCCCGCCATGCACACCAAAATAGCCCTGAGGCTCAACGTCGTGCTCCTCAATCGGACGCTGGACGACGTGGTCACACGTGACGATTCCTAAGCCGTTCATCAAAAAGCCTGAGCCTTCGCTGTATTTCAATGCACTATCGTCTCTGCAATCGATTCGATAAACGGCCCGTTCGAGCCCAGCGACATCAAGGCTATCCGTTTCAGCGACCCGAATTGGTGGTCCCGCCACTGCACTGTCGTCCATTACATGAGCTCTCGCGGCGTCCATAACGTCCGAGGCTCCGAGCGATTTCTCTGCGGCGTCTAACGTAGAAAGTGCTTCCGGCGACCTCCCGAGTCGGGCAAAGGCCACCGATAAGTACGCTGCTACCCGGTCTGTCATGCGAGTCAAGAAAATACTGCGTAGGACCTCCTCTGCTTGGCGGGTATGGCCAATCGCCAATAGAAGCAGAGCCTTATTCGTCAGGTAAGAGTCGGCATTCGACTTCGCGAGGTCATATGTCGTCTCCATTTGCACGGCCTCGCCCAGAAGCGTCCTGGCGCGCACAAGGTTCTCTCCTTGCAGTCGAGCGAAGGGTTCATCTCCGACTAGACGAGCCAACTTTGCGGCGAATAAATTGAATCCGTATTCGGGTACACCGCGATGGCGATGGTGTAGCTGGGCGAACACTCCTTCGGCCGACTCGATGTCGCCCCCCTCCTTGGTGAATTGTGCAACTGCGCGATAGAAAAGGAGGGTATCGCGCGCGGCATCAATATTGGCCTGTGACGTCTCAGGTGGAACGGTGGTGTTCTCTAATGTTTCCCAATCTTTTACCGCAAGGGCAAGTTGCAAGCGATGTCGCAAACGAACGGTTTCAAATTGGCCAGCTACGGCGCTCCGTGGCTCGGGCACGGAGTCCATGTATGCCTTAGCCGCGCTGTACTCACCGGCTGCCAACAGTTCGTCAATTCGGAATTGAATATCCGTGAGGTACCACGCGCTCCCGGCCTTCCGAGGTACTAGGTCCCTGATGCGCTCCCGTATTACCGACTGCATTGTGCGCGGAGCCAGTCGGCAAAGCTGCGCCAGGAACGCAGGCTCGTCTATCGCCAGCATTTCCTTCAACAATCGTGCTCCGTCAGCGTCAGATAGGCAACTCAAGGCACGTCCAAAGTCCATGGCTAACCCACTTTCGCGTGGGGTACCAGTCGGCGGTCGCTCGAATCGGGCAGAAAAAGCTGCAACACGTCCTTTTTCGCAGTTCGCAAAAGCGCCGGAGTACACTGTGTCGGCAAGAGCGTCTACCAATTCCTGCGGTATTTTGCCTCGCTGTCCGATAACCACACGCGCAAGTACACGCATGTGTGCACGAAGGGCGCGTGCCAGGTCTTCCTTGACGGTGTATGAGTTCTCATCCGATGTAATTGATGAAAGTCGAGCACCGATGTCTACGGGAAAAAGAAACTCCCGTTGCGTCGTCTGGTCCAGTTGTTGGCACATACCGTAGAGTACGGCTGCCCCATCGGGGCTGATGCGCGCCGTCGACAAGCGATAGTTGGGTTCGCGTATAGACCGGATATACGCCCCCACAAGCGGCAAACAATTGACATCCGATATCAGTTGCCCGGCGTCGACGACGTCAAGCGCCGCCGAGAATGCCGGAAAACCGACGTCGGTTTCGAAGTCACCATTCACAAGCGCATCGTGCATCGAAATGAGAAATGCGCGCTGTAACCCGACCAGCTCGGAGCGAAGAGCAGCGAGCATGGTATTGCCTGTTGACTCCACATCGTCGTCTTGCAACGCGTTCGCGTGCAATTCGTGAAGCAGCGCTGCAACTTCGGGCGGCGCGAGGCGACCGGATTTGGCGTGTTGGCACATGACGGATAGTGCGTCGTTGAATGCCTCAGTACGAGCGGCCTCACTGTCACGTACGGTCAGCGCCCTATCCCACGCTCCCGACATCACTCTCCACTTGGATATCAGAAGGCAAGCGAGAGCGGCGGTCTCCGGATTCAACGTCATATCGGCAATGAGCGACGGCCGCTGTTCAACCCCAAATAGCACCGTTGATAAGACCTCTGGGTGCTTTAGTGCAAGGTCCAGCACCCTCTTCGCAATCGGATGTGGCGCTGGTGCGTTGTCAACATACTCGACCTCGGCCAGGAGCAGGCTAACTAGGCCGGCCGCGTGGTTCCACGAGCCGTTCTCGTAGCGCAGACGCTCCATCTGATTGTCAACTAACCACACTGCCCTAGAAACGAGCGTTGTAGGGACTTCGGGCAACGACGAAGCAAGGAGGTCGCTTTCGACTTGCCGTGCGCGAGCGAGTTGAAGAATACCTCTCTGTCGGTAGTCGCTCCACGAAAGAGGGTTCGCGTCATTTTCGAGCACCGCGAGGGCCGCGATGATGAAGTGATTACGAGCATCCTCGCCCCATGCTTCTGATGGAACGACCTTGGGATAACCAAGCATCTCCCAGACACAGAGCCAGTCAAACAAATAGTCGGCGTCCCCCGTGTGGTGACGGGCGTCTCGGTCCCAAAGTCGGGCAGAAACCCATGTAGGTGTCAGACAGGCAATATGAGACGGCGGAACCGTCTCATTCACGACTGATTCAGCAAGCGCGACCAACTGTTCGTCTGCGTCAGACAGGTTTCTGATTCGATATTTGCTGTCATGCCGGACATTCAGCCACGCTACGAACGGTGCGAGTCTGCTGGTATTTTCGTTAGCAGCAGCACGTGCCACATCGAATGGTACGCTCATACATTTCCAGCCGGATGCAATCCATCCTTCTGTAATAAGCTCGTCTAGCATGGGAGCGCCTTGAGCAGGCTCGCATGCCTTTTCATAAAATTGCCTCGCTAGCCCCGGAGCATTGTTGCTAAGGACTATGAGATTCTGGAAAAGCTTCAACACCAGTTCGTCGTCGAATACGCGCTCTGCTTGTGTCGGCGCACGCTGTTGCCGGTGTACGCTTAGGTTCCGCTCATATCTTTCCCGCAATATTTTTCGTGTTTCCGCAGGGGCGTGATTCAAGCTTTCGAAGCGTGTCATTATTTCAGTCGACGTAAATGGGACCTGCTGTCGTTCGCTCCGGTTATAGACGACCTCCGCCGAAAGTCGCCGCAACAGGCCATGACCGGTGCAACTATCCCAATCAAGCACAAAAACGCTGACGGGTGGTGGCGTCAACCCGAGCCGAGCAATCTCACTGCACAGTATGCCATTCTCGACGAACGGGAGCGGCGGTACTAAGAGCATATGTTGGCTGCATAAAGACCCCACACAAACGGACGACGGGGACAAGCTTACTTGCCCAAGCCGCGTTCCGATTCACGGCTCAGCAGTCGGCTTGACAGAGGACAGGTCACGTTCTCTAACAGGCTCCCGACGAGTGCCTATACTCGGAAAGCCTGCCCAAGACCGCATGTCGCCCAATCTTCCTGACTACCACTCGCCCCCTCCAGACTTTCAGCGATACGTTGCCGTCGACCCTGGACGAAAAGGTGCCGTCGCGGTGCTCGATGCATTTGGCGAGCTAATCAGACTGGAAGACGCCGGAAGCGCTCATGAGCTGGGAGCGGAGGCCATCAGCCAAGTGCTTCGTGAAGAATCAGCGCATGGTCCGCTTGCAGTTGCTATCGAGCGCCCGCTGGCATTCCGCATTGACAATGCTGCGTCGCTCGTAACGCTCAGCCTAGCGGCAGGAAGCGCATATGGTGCAGCAGTGGCACTTGGGGCGTCCGTCGAGTTTCCGACCGCATCGGTATGGAAGCGGAGCATCGGAGTCACAGCTGACAAGACGACGAGCCGAACGCGTGCGCGGGAGCTGTTCGGCGATGCCATTCCCACGAGGTGCCGCATCGATAAGTGCGAAGCGGCGCTGATTGCTTACTGGCTTCACCGCAAGTATCAAAACCCCGTGGCAATCTAGGCACCCGGCGGAACCATCAGTCTACGATGGGTCCGCGACGTTGGCGACGACTCTGCGACGGCGTGCTGTCGATGACATCGCAGACTTCCCGAAAGCGGACTAGGTCGATGCCCATCGCAGCCAGTTGAGCGCGGCGCTCCGCGCGGGACCTGGCCTTGCTCGGCCGCGCAGCGTTGTATGCGCGGATTGCCTCTCGGCGCTGCGCCGAGCGATGCGGCCGAATATACGCGCGAAGCGCAGCGATGATGTTGCGCCGAATCTCGAGTCCATCGCCATCCGCCACGAGGCTCAGCTCGGTTTCGCCACGAGCTATCCGGATACCGTTCTCTCTGAACGCGTCGACAAGCGCATGCTCATCGTAGTCCGGCACGGCTGCGGCCTGCGACACGAGTTTCAATCCCGCGACCCGAGCACGAAATGCTGCTTGCTGCTCGTTTTTTGTTGCGCCGGACAGACGTGGCGCGTCCTCGACGCGTGTAGCAATTGCTTGGAAAATCTCGCTCTTCATTTTTCGATGCAGTTATGTCGACCGGCCACACGA
>Ga0318567_10000553_pt1 | contig 15318 bp, 14 predicted proteins | sample GRESIP088b5f20_FD_203691 | JGI IMG/M metagenome (GOLD analysis project Ga0318567, IMG submission 203691) | Tropical soil microbial communities from Luquillo Experimental Forest, Puerto Rico - GRE.SIPMG.088b5f20 | ecosystem: Environmental > Terrestrial > Soil > Tropical forest > Bulk soil...
GTTACAATCACAGGCAAATGCAATTCGTGTGTGCTATTCATTTTCAATTTGCAATCAAGGGCGAATGCAATTCGTCTCTAGTCCATTTTCAATTTTCAATTTTCAACTACCTCAAAACCATCTGCCTGTCGGCATCAAGGCGAATAAGAATGAACAATATGATTGTAAAGGTAAGCAATGATGTTCCTCCATAACTAATGAAGGGCAATGTAATACCAATTACAGGCGCGAGACCAACGGTCATGCATACATTGATGGCAATGTGGAAGAATATTACGGAAGCCACGCCATACGCATAGGCGCGGCTGAAAACACTTCGCTGTCGCTCGGCTATCGTTACGATCCGCATTAATAATAAAAAGTATAACCCGAGCAGAGCAAAGCTTCCAAGGAATCCAAAGCCTTCACCGATGGTACAGAAAATAAAATCAGTCCGTTGTTCAGGAACGAAATCGTATCTCGTTTGTGTACCCTTCAATAAACCCTTTCCAATTAAGCCACCACTACCAATGGCAATTTTACTTTGCTTCACGTTGTAGTCGCCGTCATCTTTTTTCTTTCCGCCGTTTGCTTCAAGGTCTGCAACATCTGCTGCATTTTTTGGTACGTATTCTTTACCAATCGTATCGTAGATACGCTTTACCTGATAAGGTTTAAACACATGGTCAAACATGAATGGCACCGCAAAGCGTTGCACACCAACACATCCCACCCAAATGCCGATAATAAGAAACAGCGTTCTCCGCCTGCGTTTAATCTGTTTCCTCATTATATAAATGCATAGCAATGCAATGGCGGTTAAGATGATCGCAAGAGTATTAGGATCCATGACCAACGTTGCTACTACCAACACAGCAGCAGAGAACCCTATGATCAAAATGCCCGCTGGCAATCCTTCCCGGAACATTACAAGGAAGAATGAAAAGTATACAAGCGCCAAACCTGTTTCGTGTTGTGCAATGGAAATGAATCCCGGCACAAGGGCGATGGCTGCGGCGATTAATTGTGATTTCGTTTTAGAGAAATCTGTTTCTACACGCGACAGATATTTTGCCAGTGCTAGACTCACAAAGACTATACACAAGTCGGCGGGTTGCAATTGAAACGCACCGCCGATTTTTATGATGGATTCCGTTCCCTTAATATTTGTGTGAAACGGAAACACAAGCAACAGCAAGAACATACCCGCAGCATACCATAGATTGGCTGTTGCGGTAAAGAATTTACTATCTGTCAGAAGGATGAAAACGGCGACAACGCTTGCAATACCAAAGTATAATGTTTGCCTGCTATAATCTGTTTTTAACGAAAGAAACCCCTGTAATACGTTGTCCCCTTCATGATAGGTAGCCGCGAAAATACTCATTATGCCAACGCCGGTAAGTATGATGAACAACCATACCAGCAACCAATCTATACCTTTTGAAATCTCTGGACTATGCTGATTCATTGCGGCGGTTTAAGGATTTTGGATGATTTGTTTTTTCTGGATCTATCATGGGATTCAGTTGTGTAACCGGTAAGCTTTCCTTTTTAGGTAATGGTTTCACCGGTGCTTTTTTCGTAACTGTATCAACAATAACCGGAGGTCGGTATCCTCCTTTCAAATACTTTCGAATTGTTGCGCTGTCCTTTGTAAGTGCGAAGCGAGCGTATGCGCGAGCAGAATCGGCTTTATATTGTTCTCTCGGCAAATAGGCTGGTAAAAGATTGGCGTTGGAGATACGATCCGCTTCTACCTTCCTGTCTGCACGTAAACTATCGGTGAGGTATTTTTCAACCAACAAATATGCCATCGGGCCCGCCCATGTGGCGCCGAAGCCGCCGTTCTCAACAATTACAGCAACTGCTATTTTGGGGTTGTCTCTCGGCGCGAAGCAAACAAATACAGAGTGATCCTTCAATTTCGTCCTCTTTCCATCAAGACTTTTATAGTTCTCGGCTGTACCTGTTTTTGCGCAAATGTCGATGCCCGGTATCTTGGTAATTCGAGCAGCAGTACCAACGATAGTAACGTCGTTCATTCCTCCAATTACCGTATTGTATGCACTATCGGAAATATGTGTTAACACTTCGTGTTTTTTTCTATACAGATTCAACACAGTATCTTCTGCGGTTTCACCATCATAAGTTTTTACAAAGTGCGGTGGGTAATAATACCCTTTGTTTGCAACGATGCAAATGGCGTTGGCAATTTGCAGAGGTGTCGTCAACATCTTATCCTGACCAATTCCTATCGTCACCATTGTGCAGGAGTTCCAGGAACCTCTGTACTCTTTATCATATTGAGTTGTATCGGGGATGTTACCTCCATCTTCGCTTGGCAAATCAACACCGGTTCTATGACCATAACCAAATGCGTTGGCGTAGTTTTTCCATTTTGTTAATCCTTTACGAGGACTGTGGTATTCAGGATTATCAACGATCAGTCTGAAAGCATTTGAAAAAAACGAGTTACAGGAATGCGCAATCGCCAGTCTTAAATTAGCCGCGTGTCCAGGCCACTTTTCTGTACATTTTACAGGTCTGTTACACCCATAGTAAGCGCCTGAACAAGCGATTCCACTTCTTGGAGTGATCACGCCTTCATCAAGACCGATAAGTGCTTCAAGAGGTTTATAAGTTGACCCTGGAGGATATTGCCCCTTGATCGCTCTATTCAACAAAGGCCCACTTACATCCAAAACCAGCTTAGCATAGTTGGATCTTTTTTCCGGGCCGGTCAATAAGTTAGGGTCAAAATCAGGGCCGGACACCATTGAGATAATACCGCCGGTCTTTGGCTCAATTGCAACAATTGCGCCGACTTTATTTTTCATCAGCTTTTCTGCAAGCTGCTGAACTTCGACATCCATATAGGTCCGCAAATTTTTCCCTGCAATAGCCGCCGTATCATAAATACCATTTTCATATCTGCCCACCAACCTGTTCTTATTGTCTTTGATCATGTATTGCACCCCACGTCTTCCCATGAGCGTACTTTCGTAATACTGCTCAAGACCGCTTCTACCCACGTAGTCACCGAGTCTGTAAAATCCATTCGAGCGTTTGATGATAGAAGAATCCGCCTCGCCAATATAACCGAGAACCTGCGCACCGGTATTGAAAGGATAAACACGCACGGGCCTTTCCACCAAATCAAAACCCGGAAACTTCCACATGTTTTCATCCAATTTCGCATACATGTCTGCAGGTAAAAGGTCCCTGAACACAGACGGGCGATATTTACCATTTTTAAACTTAGCATCTGCCATTCGCTTGTCAAACTCTGCGGTATCTATTTGCAACAACATGCAAAGCAGCGACGTGTCAACGTTCTTTACCTGGTTGGGCGTTACCACCAGGTCATACATAATAGTATTGTTGAGAATTGCTTTTCCTTTACGATCGTAAATAATTCCACGACTTGGATATACCACTTTTGCAAAGACGGCATTGTTGAATGCCAGCTGCTTGTACTTGCCTGAAAACAGTTGCAAGTTCATAAGCTGGGCAATTATGACGATAAATATACCTAGGAAAATTAAGCGGATTATTGTGCTTCTGGACTGGTTAAACACGGACATATAACAAAGGTAAATGAAGGTTTGATCTGTTATAAACTTAGCACAGTTATTATTTTTTAACCCCGGAGCAAGTTATGAGTTTTGAGTTATGGGTTTTGAGTAGAACGCCTTATAACAAAGCGTTTCCAGCTTTAGATTGATTATCAAAAGAGCGTCAGAGAAACGGTTGCTCTTTCATTTTCAATTTTCAATTAACTCTCAACTTGTCGTTGAGGGCAAATTCAATTCGCCCCTACGCTGTATTCGTTCTGAACTTTTCCTTGCGATTAAAAAGCAATTCTGCTATAATGATTAACAACAGGCTCATTGCGGTGGTGGCCAGAATTTTTCCCAGGAAATAAAGGAAGTTTCCAAACTGTAACCATTCCAACAATACCAGGTAGATATTGTGGAGAAGGGTTAATATCACGACATATGTTGCATAAGGGGCCCAGCCCATACTTGTTATGGAAGGCGACGAATAGTTCATGTCTGCACCTTCCTGGGAGATCAAAATATTAATAAGGAACGGTCTTATGTAAGCGATCAAAACACAGGCTGCTGCGTGAAGACCGGGACATTTCAAAAACCAATCTAGCGTTAACCCAAATAAAAACGCCACAAACATTACTGCGGCTCTCGACATTTTGAAAGGCAACCACAAAACGTAAAGAAAGTAAACGTAAGGAACAATGTATTCATGCAAAGGTGGCACTTTGTGAAGAACGAATACCTGAACCAGTATAAACAGGACAAACCTGACAATATTTTTAACGGTTATACTCATTGATTTTTTTGTGTTGCGTCTTCCAAAGCTTTGCGTTCATCCAGCTGCAAGTTTTCCACCACATTGACGTATTGGACGTTGAAAAAGTTGGTAGCTGTGTTTAATTTTAATGTATAAAAGTTACTGCTTGGATCATTTACAATTTCTGCAACCGTTCCAATCATAATGTTTGGAGGAAAAATGGATGACAGATCACTGGTAAGCACCGAGTCGCCTTTAGCAATAGCAGCGCTTTTAGGGATGTTTTTAAGGAAAATATATTGAGGATTGGCGCCATCCCATTCTACGCGACCGCGATCTCCGCTTTTTTTCAACTTGGCATCTACTTTAAACTGGCGGTTAAGCACACTCATCACCGTGGAGAAATTGTCGCTCACATTCACAATTCGTCCCACAATTCCCTGTGGACCAATAACGCCCATGTCTGCGTGAACGCCTTGTTTGGCGCCTCTGTGGAGCATGAAGTAATTCGTTTGCGTAGTTACAAAACTACCCACCACTTTAGCTTCGTAATATTGATATTTCTGGTATTTAAGAATGCTGTCTACTCTTATTGAGTCTACCACAACTTTTCTTGTGGTATCGTAGCTTTCGTAGTTTTCCTTCAGCATTTTGCGCAGTTCAAGGTTTTCATGAACAAGCGCATCATTCGTTTTCTTTAACTGGAAATAATATTCCACGCTATTGTATTTCTGGCTAACCCTGCCAGTTACCTCGCTGGAGAAACCATTGAAAACAGCTTCATGATACTTGTTGAAACGAAAAAGAAAGGATAATGCAATTATCTGTAGCACCAGGAACAGTAAAAAGTTGGAGTACCTCCTAATGAACAGAAAAATATTACGCATAGAAGAGGAAGAATATTAGAAATTAGGAACTGGGAATTAGAAATTAGGAACCAGGAGCTAGCTTATAATATTTCTAATTCCTAACTCCTAATTCCTAATTTCTGAGTGTTATCTCATTACAAATGGGTAGCGATCGTAGTGTTTCAAAGCAATACCTGTTCCACGAACAACGCTCTTTAACGGATCATCTGCAATGTGTACAGGCAATTTGATTTTTTGAGCAAGTCTTTTATCAAGACCGCGAAGCAGGGCACCACCGCCTGTTAAGTAAAGACCGCGGCGATAGATATCTGAAGCCAACTCCGGAGGTGTTGTTTCAAGTGCTTTTAAAATCGCTTCTTCTATTTTGAAAATGGATTTATCAAGCGCTTCCGCAATTTCCTGGTAGCTTACCATAATTTGTTTTGGAATACCTGTTACAAGGTCACGACCGTTTACAGGTAAATCATCCGGTGGATTTTCAAGATCTTTCATCGCAGCACCGATCTGAATTTTGATTTGCTCGGCAGTACGCTCACCAATCAGCAAGCTGTGGTAGCGACGAAGCGCTTCCATAATGTCGGCAGTAAATTCGTCACCGGCGATACGAATACTTTGGTCACAAACGATACCTGCCAATGCAATCACGGTAATACCAGTGGTGCCACCGCCTATGTCAATGATCATGTTACCAACCGGCTCTTCCACGTCGATACCAATACCGAGTGCAGCAGCCATCGGCTCATGCAGCAAATAAACTTCTTTTGCGCCTGCTTGTTCAGCACTGTCACGAACCGCACGTTTCTCAACCTCTGTAATGCTTGAAGGAATGCAGATCATCATTCTCCAGCTTGGTGAAAAGATTGGTTTTTTTGGATAAACCATCTTGATCATTTCACGAAGCATTAATTCTGCCGCGTTGAAGTCAGCGATTACGCCATCTTTCAGCGGACGAATGGTACGGATGCTTTCATGCGTTTTCTCGTGCATCATCAGGGCTCTTTTGCCAACCGCAAGAACGTTCTTAGGGTTATTCCTGTCCAGCGCAACAATTGAAGGCTCGTTTACTACTACTTCATCGTTGTGAATGATAAGGGTATTTGCAGTACCCAGATCAATTGCAATTTCCTGTGTAAAAAAATTAAAAAGGCCCATGTTTTAAGAGTCAGAATTTTGAAAAGAATAACGCATGCAAATTTGATGCAAATAATTCGATTGACAAAGCAAAACCGCTTTGCTTCTCATCATTTTTTATTTTAAAGCAAAGCGGTTTGCGTTTTTCATGATTCTTAAGCAAGATAAGAAAAATGAATATATAATCATTTTATAAATCCAAGTCGCGATTCCATTTCCGGACTTAGCTCTGGAAGTTTTCTTCTTTCGATTAAAAAACTGGTGAGCCGCGCAATTTCTTTGAAAATATAATGCTTGTCCAGCGCGGCTTTCAGGTAATCTCTACCGGAACTGCCTCCAGTTCCCAACCTTGTTCCGATGATTCTTTGCACCATGCTCATGTGTCTGTATCGCCAAATGCTTAGTTGTTCGTCTATTTCCAGTAAGCTATTCAATAGTTGAAAAGGTAATTGCAAAATAGGATAACCACGATACAGCATGATGAAAAGCGCAGCTCTGTTCGCCTTTGCTGATAGTGTTCCATTTTCTGTTTTTGATGTATCGCCTTGCAGAAAAATATCATCGAAGAAAGCAAGGTTGCCAAATTCTGCTTCTGATAAGCTTTGGCGGAGGCATTCTCTGTAAGTGGCCCAGTAGGTATACGTTCCGTTTTCGCCTTCAAGTCCTTTAAAGTTTTTCCAGTTTTCCGGTTCATTGAAAAACGGCATTCTTTCCAGCCAGCTATTCACCAGCTCCAGTAAAGATTTTTCGTGTTCTGCAGCTTTGATTATTTCAACTTGCCGGGGTCTTAATTGCGCAGTGTAATATTCTTGTCCATGGCGATGCTCAAACTTCAGGCCTAGCTTGGCTTCTATCGTTTTGAATTGCCAACTCTGAAAACCGGATGCAGGTCGCAGCATGTCCCTGAAATCAAGAAAGTCCATGGGCGTCATCGTTTCCATGATGTCGATTTGATGGACCAAAACTTTTAAAATGGTTACGCAGCGGTTGAAACGGTGAACGATGGTTTGCAATTCAGGCGAATTGTCGTTCATGGGTTGATGCATGATGGCAATGGCAGAATCAATTTCAAAAAGCACCTGTTTGAACCATAACTCATACGCCTGGTGGATAATGATGAAAAGCATTTCATCATGAGCGTGCAAGTTAAGTTTGTCGCTTTCGAGTTCTTGTGCATTCAGGATTTTATCTAGTTGCAGATAATCGCTGTAATGCACTGCTTTGTTGGTCATGTTTAATTTAGTTTAGCAACGAAAATGTACGCTGTACGATGTACGGTGTACGAAATACTTTACTAATATACACCCAAACGACTTTCGTACATCGTACATCAAACATCGTACATTTTCCACTACATGAACTCATAACCTATATCCTTCCTGAAATACATTCCCTCAAACTCAATGTCAGAAAGGGTTTGCTTCGATTTATTGATAGCGTCGCTTATTGAATTGCCGTAAGAAGTAGCGCAAAGAACGCGTCCGCCGGCCGTAACCACTTTATGGTTTTGCACTGCAGTGCCGGCATGAAACACCATTGTATCATGGGAAACGGGTTTTCCACCCAAACCTTTTATTTCAAAACCTTTTTTGTAATCGCCGGGATAGCCGCCACTTACAGCCACTACCGTGCAGGCAACGCGGCCATCATGCTCGATTCTTTCGCTGCTCAGCGTGCCATTTTGCGTAGCGATAAAAAGATCTACCAGGTCATTTTTAAGTCTTGGCATTACTACTTCCGTTTCCGGATCGCCCATGCGGCAGTTGTATTCAATTACAAAAGGCTCGTTTCCAACTTTGATAAGGCCGAAAAACACAAACCCTTTGTAAGTGATATTATCTTTATAAAGCCCGTCAATAGTGGGTTTTATAATGGTGTCAGTTACTTTTTTCATGAAAGTTGCATCTGCAAATGGCACCGGACTTACGGCGCCCATTCCGCCTGTGTTCAGTCCTGTATCGCCTTCACCAATTCTTTTATAGTCCTTTGCTTCAGGCAGTAGCACATAGTTTTTGCCGTCGGTCAAAGCAAACATGCTCAATTCAATTCCGTCCAAAAATGCCTCTACTACTACTTTTTTGCTGGCATCGCCGAACTTGCTTTGCTGGATCATTTGCTCAAATTCTGTCAATGCTTCCTCATGTGACTGACAAATGAGAACGCCTTTTCCGGCAGCCAAACCGTCTGCCTTCAATACGATGGGCAAAGAGTGGTTTTTAAGATATTTTACGCCTTGTTCATAATTATGAGCATCAAACTCAGCATAAGCGGCGGTTGGTATATTATGTCTCTTCATGAAAGCTTTCGCATAAGCTTTGCTGCCTTCGAGCTTCGCGCCTTCGTGGGAAGGACCGATCACGGAAATGGAAGAGCTGTTTGTTTTAAAATAGTCGTACACGCCTTTTACCAATGGATCTTCCGGCCCTACAACGATCATTTCCACGTTATTACTGTCGCAAAACTTTTTAATGGCATCAAAATCTGTCGCTGAAATGGCCACGTTGGTACCGCATTGTGCCGTACCGGCATTTCCCGGAGCGATAAACAGTTTTGAGCATTTGCTGCTTTGAGAAAGTTTCCACGCCAGTGCATGTTCCCTGCCGCCTGAGCCTAAAAGAAGAATGTTCATTGAGTTGAGCTATTATATTTTAAGTAAATATGAGGCTGAAAAACGGAGCAAAAGTAGAAAATATATAAACGAGGCAACTTTATTTTGCTAAAATGGTGCCTGATAAAGGTCTCGGTTGATTACATGTTACAATTAATCTGTATTTTGGGCACTTTATCAACCTAAATTAAACGAGAACAGAAATTACGCCGTATGGATACAGCAGTAGCAACCAAGACCAGTACTCCTGGTACAACTAACAAAAAACACCCAAAAGGGCTCTATGTTTTATTCACCACGGAAATGTGGGAAAGATTCAACTTCTACGGTATGCGAGCCCTGCTTACCCTTTTCCTTGTAAATGCGTTGGCTTTTTCCGATAAAGACGCGGCAATTGTTTATGGCGGTTTTCTCGGCCTTTGTTATTTAACTCCTATGTTAGGCGGTTACATTGCCGATCGCTATTGGGGCAATCGCACATGTATTATTGCCGGAGGTTTGATTATGGGTGTTGGGCAGTTATTATTATTTGGTAGCGGTATCATTTACCAAACAAATGTTGAAACTGCCAAACTACTGATGTGGACAGCTCTTTTTGTTATTATTATTGGAAATGGTTTTTTCAAGCCGAATATTTCTTCAATGGTTGGTCAACTGTATCCAAAAGGCGATTCACGGCTTGACTCTGCATTCACGATTTTCTACATGGGCATCAACATTGGTGCATTTTTGGGAATATCTGTTTGTCCAATATTGGGCGATGTGAAAATTGGCGATGTGCGTGTCGTTGAAGCTTTCAAATGGGGTTTCTTAGCAGCGGGCCTTGCCATGTTCTTGGGAACAGTTGTTTTCTTTTTCCTGAAAAACAAATATGTTGTAACTCCTGACGGAAAGGCAGTAGGAACGAAGCCGGTATTAACTGCTCAAAAAGATAATGTGACTGGTGAGTCCGAAAAAGCACACTTTACATCAGCAGCAGTTGGCGGAGTTGTTGCGTTGTTGGTTGCGTTGTTTTTTACCTTCCATTATCTTTCTGCGGATCCTAACCCGATCAAATCGTGGGTTTATCCATTCATATATGCATCGGGTATCAGTTTAGCGGTCCTGATTTTAACGGACAAAACCATTACAAAAGTGGAGCGTGATCGCATATTGGTAATGTATACCGTTGCGTTCTTTGTAATCTTCTTCTGGAGTGCTTTTGAACAAGCCGGTTCGTCTCTGACATTCGTAGCCGATAAACAAACAGATCTTCATTTTTTGGGTTGGCAAATGCCTCCGAGTTTTGTGCAAAATGCGAATTCTCTCTTCATTATAATATTTGCACTTCCATTTAGCGCTTTGTGGATCTACCTTCAAAAAAGAAACCGAGAGCCGGGTTCGACGGTTAAACAAGCAATGGGTCTGGGTCTGCTTTCACTTGGGTATTTGATAATTGCATTCAAAGTAAAGGATATCGGTATCTCAGGAAAAATTGGTGTTATTTGGTTGATCGTTATGTACCTGTTCCATACGTTAGGTGAACTGTGTCTATCTCCTATTGGTTTGTCACTCGTATCTAAACTGGCTCCAAAGCGATTTTCTTCATTGTTGATGGGTGTTTGGTTTATTGGAAACGCGGCGGGTTATGCTCTTGCCGGAACTCTTGGTGCAATATTGCCGCCTACCGGTGACAAGTTCGCAAAAGCTGCTGAAAAAGGAATAGACCTTGGCGCTGTATTGAATGGCAAAGTGATTGCCAATGCTGAACAACTTGCGTTTCTCGCGAAGGAAAAAATTGAAACGAGCTATCCATCTTTCATGGGCTTCACAATACATAATCTATACGAGTTCTTTATGGTGTTTGTAACACTGTCTGGTGTTGCAGCAGTAATACTATTCCTAATTTCAGGAATATTGAAAAAAATGATGCATGGTGTAAAGTAATCCGTAGAAATCTATAAATGAAAAAGGCGATGTTAATAGCATCGTCTTTTTTTATCGCGCGAAGGATTATACAAAGTTACAGCCGCCATGAAATACTACCGACGAAAGTATTGCGACGCAACGATGATGCCCATCGATCCTATGTTTGGCTCAAAAAAATGATTGAATAGAAGAAAAGCTTTTGCACCAATGAAAGCGATTCGCCTTTCTAATTCCTAATTTCTAATTCCTAATTCTTAATTGTGTTTAAACGGCACGATCATTTCAAACGCCGGAATGTTCACATCGAACTCTCTTTTGTTGCTGAGATTTAGCATGGAGTAGGTGCCGTACATTTTGCCCATTTCGGTGCGGAGATTGCAACCACTTACGTATTGATAGCGTTCGCCGGGATTAAGTGTCGGTTGTACACCCACAACTCCTTCGCCTTCTACCTCACGGTATTGACCGTTGCTGTCGAAAATGTGCCAGTGGCGGCGCTGTAACTGAACGGGGAAATTATTGTGGTTTTCAATGCTGATGCGGTAAGCAAACATAAACTCTGCCGACATTGGATTTGAGTAGTCAGGCTGATAAAAGGTCTCTACACTTATTTCTATACCTTCTGATATCTTGCTTACCATTGACCAGGTTTTTGATAAAAATAATGAAAATAAGCTAAGGTTTTAATTTTTTGTTACCGATTTATGAAGGCGAAAGCAGATCGTCAAGATTATCAGGATTTACCAAGATGTTATTTAAATGTCATTATAGACCGTAAAAAAGATAATAATCTGCATTTCTTTCTTAAACTAAAAATTATCTTTGCGTCTCCATTTTTTTATTGACATCTGTTGCTCGCCTGAGTAGATTCTTTTAAACATTTAGACTAAAAATTCAATTATGAATATTGCTGTTGCAAAAGGTGATGGTATCGGTCCTGAGATCATGGATGCCGTGCTAAAAATTTTCGCTGCCGGAAAGGTTCCCCTTGAGTATGAATTTGTTGACATGGGAAAATGGGTGTTTGACAAAGGATTCAGCAACGGTATGACTCCTGAAGCCAAAGATACCATCGAGAAATTGGGTATTCTCTTTAAGGGCCCGATGGAAACCCCAAAAGGTAAAGGGGTAAAAAGCGTGAATGTTACCGCACGCAAAACATGGAACACTTATGCTAACAAACGTGTGTTTCAAACTTTACATGGCGTGGATACTGTTTTCAGTAAAGCAGGTATTCCGATCGATGTAACCATTGTTCGCGAAAACATTGAAGATACTTATGGCGGTGTGGAGCACATGCTTACACAGGACGTTGCGTTGAGCCGCCGTTTCATTACCCGTCCGGGTAGCTTGCAGGTTATCAAATACGCATTTGAAATGGCCAGCAAGAACAACGCTAAAAGAATTACCTGCGGTCACAAGTCGAACATTATGAAAATCACTGACGGCTTGTTCCTTGAGTGCTTCTATGAAGTAGCGAAGGAATATCCGCACCTGAAAGCTGATGATGTGATTGTGGATGACCTTTGTATGAAACTGGTTACGCGCCCGGATCTTTTTGATGTAGTTGTGCTGACCAACCTCCAGGGTGATATCGTTTCTGACCTTTGCGCAGGTCTTGTGGGTGGTTTGGGTTTTGCTCCTTCGGGGAATATAGGTGACCACATTTGTATTTTCGAAGCGGTTCATGGAACAGCTCCGGATATTGCGGGTAAAAATATTGCGAACCCGACGGCTCTTTTGCTGAGTGGTATCGCGATGTTGCGTCACCTTGGATTGATGGAAAATGCTGCAATCATTGAAAATGCATTGTTGTATACATTGGAAAGCGGTGTACACACGGGCGATTTTGGCGATAAGAGCACGCCTTCTGCAAACACTACACAATTCGCAGAGGCTATCATAGCAAACTTTGGCAAACAACCTCAACACGGCGCGAAAGAAATTCTTCCAAATAAACCGATCACTCCAACTGTTTTCAACCTGGAAAAAAATCCAATGTTGATCACTGAAGAAACATCAGAAGAAAAAATCGTTGGGGTTGATATGTTTATTGAAAGTGAAGAGCAACCTGAAGTGATTGCACAAAAATGTCTTCGTCATGCAGGCGTGAAATTTAGCCTGGTAAACATCAGCAACCGCGGTACCCAGGTTTGGCCAACAGGTTCTAAATTCACTAACCTTGTGAACCAATACAATGCACGTTTCGAAAGTCTTGATGGCACTGCGTTGAATCAACAAGACATCATCGGTTTGTATGTGAGCCTTAGCGGAAACTTCAAGATCTGCTCGCTGGAGTTGTTGAATATGTGGGGAGACAAGAAAGCGTACAGCTTAGCGCAGGGACAGTAATTGAATAACTGATTAACTGAATAACTGAAGGTTGATCACGATACACAATGACTGAATAATTGAGTAACTTTAACAACGTTAATTCTCAGTTATTCAGTCATTCTTTTTTAATTATTACCTATGTCAGATGAAATAAAAAAATACAGCAACGGCGAAGTTACTGTCCTCTGGCAAGCGCATCTTTGCCAGCATTCTACCCTTTGCTGGAAGGGATTGATACAGGTTTTCAATCCAAAGAACAGACCCTGGATCAACATGGATGGCGCCACTACAGAACGCATTATTGAACAGGTGAAAAAATGCCCGAGTGGTGCGTTGAGCATTGCTCAAAATTCGGATGCAATGCCGAACGCTTAAAGCTTAACGCAGCATGCAGGCCGCCGCGTTGAGCGCTAGGCCGATTTAATTTGTTTCAGTAGATGCGAGCATATTAAGAAGTATCAAACCCGCGATGCAAAAAAGTGTGAGTGCTGTAAAATGAACTTTTTTATAGAGCTGTTCCTGCTCTTCGTTTTCTTTCATTCTTGCCTGTGAGTAAAGAAAAAAACTGATGACAGAAATGATTCCACTTGTAATGGTTAAGAACTTCATCAAGGCAAGAAAAAAATTGAACATGTGAGTTTAGTTTAACAACTACTAATGTGGAATGAAGACATGATATGTACAGAACGATTGCGCCATTCTGTACATCGTGCTTATATTTTTTTCGCTTTGGTAAATTTGTTTTTCTGCAGCCACTGCAACACTTTATCCCTTTGATCTCCCTGGATAATCACAAAGCCATCTTTTACCGACCCACCTGTCCCGCAGAAGTTTTTCAATTGTTTGCCGAGCACTTCGAGGTCCTCATCTTTTCCCACAAAACCCTCGACAAGCGTAACCGCTTTGCCGGCACGTTGTTTTGTATCGAGTTTTATTTTCAATAATTGTTTTTCCGGCGCCAGCGTTTCGACTAATTCATTTTCTTCTTCAAAAGAAAAACCGGGATCTGTTGAGTAAACAATGCCGTCTTTGTTGTTGGGTTTCTTCTTGCTCATGATGGGGTAAAAGTAAAAAAATTATTTCGCGGTGCGGCACATCATGCCAGCTTCGCCTTCAAACTCAAATCCAAACTTCTCGCCTGGTGTATCAATCCGCCGACGCTTACATAGTCGACGCCGGTTTCTGCATAACTAATAATGGTATCAAGGTTAATACCACCGCTGGCTTCTGTTTCAAACTTGCCATCGATTATTTTCATCGCTTCAACAATTTGAGCGGGAGTAAAATTGTCGAGCATTATTCTAAACACTTTTCCTTTTGCGAAAGCCACGACTCTCTTCACGTCATCGAGCGAACGGGTTTCGACCTCTATTTTTAGTTGAGGAAATTTTTCCTGCACATAGTTGTGTGCCTTTTCAATTGCTTTTTCAAGACTACCGCAATAATCGATGTGATTATCCTTCAGCATGATCATGTCGTACAAACCCATTCTATGATTTACCCCACCTCCAATTGCCACTGCTTCTTTTTCGAGTAAACGGAAATTGGGTGTTGTTTTGCGGGTATCCAACACTTTCGTTTTGTAGCCGTTCAGCTTCTCAACATATTTATTAGTAAGCGTTGCAATGCCGCTCATGCGTTGCATACAGTTAAGCACAACACGCTCGCATTGCAAAATGGTTTGCACATTGGCTTCTACTTCAAAAGCATTTTCGCCATTGCTCATTTTATCGCCGTCTTTCTTAAAAGCAGTGAATTTTGTTCCGGGTTGCATGTGATTGAAAACAGCTTCTGCCACTTTCATTCCAGCCAGTATTCCATCTTCCTTGATCTTCAGGATCGCATGGCCCCGCACGTTTGCAGGAATGCAACTGAGCGTGGAGTGATCGCCATCGCCAATATCCTCTTTCAATGCCTCGTCTATAAGATGTTGTAATTGCTGTGGAGTAGTTAACATGGGGCAAAAATAGGAATTAGGAATTAGGAGTTAGGAATTAGAATTTTTTTTGGTGCAACTTGCAGCCCAAGTGCTTTCTCGCCGACAGTGCAGGTTAAATTATTTGCGACGATCTTGTCCCGCAACTTATTCCTAATTTCTAATTGTCATATAGCAGTACATAGGTTACACTTTTTCGGAACCCCTAAGAACTAGCGGGGAATTCACCAGCCCTTAAG
>Ga0318567_10000554_pt1 | contig 15280 bp, 9 predicted proteins | sample GRESIP088b5f20_FD_203691 | JGI IMG/M metagenome (GOLD analysis project Ga0318567, IMG submission 203691) | Tropical soil microbial communities from Luquillo Experimental Forest, Puerto Rico - GRE.SIPMG.088b5f20 | ecosystem: Environmental > Terrestrial > Soil > Tropical forest > Bulk soil...
GCCTCATATATTTCATACTTTACAATTTCCCAGTGCTTTCCTCTCAAACAAATCGGATCGAAATCATCATCTGCAATTGAAAAATCATTGAGTTGAGCAATCAGCTTTTCATAATCATGCAAATACTCGTGACGCTCTTTGTGAAGAAGGACAAGCTCCTGCAGCGAATGACGGTTTAATAACTCATGAATATCCCAAAAATCTTTCTTTCTTCCGCCACGCAAAACTACATCCATTTTCATGGCAGCTATTTCTTCTACACTTGCCAATCTTATTCCGTCACTTATTTCAGCTTGTCGTATAAAATTATCGTTTGCGTAATAAATGTCTAGTTTAATTGCATTGCGTGCATTTGATCCTATCAAATAAGAACAACCCATACCGATCAATCCCGTTCCATTAGTTTTAAAGAAAGGAAAAGTTTTATCTAAAAAAATTTCAATGAGGGTAAAGTCAACAGATCCATACGCACTGTCAGTAAACAAATCAATATCAACGGACATTCTGTGCCCCAGATGTAAACTTAATGCGGTCCCGCCTACAAGTCTAAACTGAACCAGAGTATTACTTTGCATTAAAATATCAAGACTTTTTCTTAGCGCCGGGTCCACGGTATTCCATTGCAGCATTCTTTCCTATTTATAATTCGTTTAAAATCTTTTCAACTTCCTTGCTTCCATAAAATTTACTGATCTCCTTTTTCTCCTTCTCAGTTCCTCTTTCAAATACTCTTTTAACGATCGCTTTTTTTTGCTTTTGCCAATCAATACTTTCAATCGAGGTATCCCAAAAAGTAGATTTCTGAAACTTCGCAATGTCGGGCTTGGCTTTCGTGAGTTTACTTTCCTTTATCTTTTTATAATCATAAAAAACTTGCAGTATCATAAACAAGCCTTCTTCCAATTTTAATTCATTTTCAATTTTCATCGCAAGCGCTGTATTCATATCTCTTTTTCCATTGGTGATCGCTCCCAGCGTTTGCGGATATTCGTTAATCGACAAAGCAAAACGTCCCTTTGGAAGCTTTCTTTTCTTCAATTCATGATCAAGAAAAATCCCAGGATGTATTCCTTTTAATTTATCAATTGCCGCAAGATTCATAATCAAAAATATTTGGTCACCAATGATTACTTAAAAATAACTAAAATATTTTGTGTAAACAATTTTGTTTACTTTAAGCCTACAATTGACTGATAATTAATGATAAAACAATGAGACTAACTACGACGTCGTAAACTCAAGAAGCCGGGCCACCACTAGCCCGGCTTCTTAACACCACGAGAAAGAGTAAATATGTCAGTGCCCAAGTCTCTAATCAATACTCTTCGCTAGACTCGGTCCACCCAACACTTCTTGCAGTTTGTCGGTTATTGCTTTTTCATCGCCGGAGTACACCAAAATTTTTCCGTCCTTATCAAGCAATACGTAAAAAGGAATGAATGTGGTCATGTACAAACTTCCTACTCTTGCAGGCATGTTCTTTTCCGGGAACTCGTCGCAAACCTGTGTCCAAGGCATCTTTTCAACGTCCATTGCTTTTTTCCATGCATCCCATTTGTTATCGTCTGAAACGCTAACAATTTCAAGGCCTTTCGGATGATATTGTTCGTACACTTTTTTCCAGTGAGGAATGGCTTGTCTGCAAGGATGGCACCAGCTTGCCCAAAAATCGATCATCACATATTTTCCTTTTAACGCAGAAAGCGTGAAAGCGCTGCTGTCTCTTTTCAGCAATGTAAAATCCGGCGCCACATGGCCCGGTGTTAATGCCACACGTTTACCATGATTCTCTTCTACATACTTGTAATAGCCGGATGCAGCAGCATCTCCGGTGAAGTTGTGCATCATAGAATCAACCTGGGTGAGACGTAGATTGCTTTCATTATAAAGATATAGTTGGCTAAACATGTAAGCGCCTGTTACCGATGATGGATTTTCTTTCGCATAATCATTGATCCACTTCAACTTCGCTTCAGTCTGTAATGTTCTTACCGAATCGGCTTTGTCTCTGTATGCATACTCAGCATCTTTATCTTTTTGGTGTTCAGAGATTTCATAAAACTTAGCAATAACAGAATCATATTTTGTAATGGAAGGATCGCTTTCGTATTTCTTCCAAGTCTCGTTGCTGGCAGAACCTTTCACGGTGTAGTTCCCCAGCATCGCAAATTTTGATCCGCCATATTGGGTTTGATCAAAATATTTTGAGCCCGTAGTGTCGCCGTCGATCGTGATGTCTCCATTTTCTGCAAACACTTCAAAATTCCACAAGGCTGGCTGCACCTGTATAGCCAACATTTCAGGCTGGTTCAGTTTTCCTTTGAAAACAAACTGACCATTCTTAACGGGTACGCTGTCAATAACTTTTGAGTTGCGGAAGTTTGGACTGCGGTAAATCAATTTTGCAGTTCCGTCGCCGATGTTTTTAATATTCACTTTTATGGTGAAACTGTCTTTATTAGCTGCAGCTCCGGATACAGACTGATTGTTATTGCAGGCAGCGATACCAATCACCGCTGCTGCGCAGGCAAATAAGGAGAGGGCAGTTTTGTGTGTTGTCATGAATAGCGTTTTAATTATGTAGCAGACTCGCTAATCAGGAAATGTGACTATCGAAGAATGAAAAAAAATTTGTTAAAGGAGATCAAGTGATCTTGTAGGAAAATGGGCGAAGTCAATCGATAAAAAAAACCGCTCATTTGAGCAGTTTCAAATTTCTTAAACGCCTTTTTCGAGTTGTGAAATATCGGGTGTCATTTCTTTTAATAAATTATACACCGATAGTCTGGGGTCATGTGGCATGTAGTCAACATTGTTATCCAGCAAAAGCTGTAGCAAATCGTTAGTCAAAAAACGTAATTCTTCATGTGGGCTCGTGGTTGAAATTTCAATGTGTAAGGTGTTGTTGTAATGCGAACCATAAGATTAGATTTTCAAAAATGCAAAACCCGCGCTTTAGGTGCTACACGCTTAAGAGGGCGTTGGCGTCCTTTCGAATACGCCCACCATTGCACGGGTATTGCAGTTGTAAAATTTGTTTGCATTAGACTCTTAATTTGTAGGCGCTAAAGCTAACATTGTCTTTTGCAAATCACTTGTTGAAAAAGTCAAAAGTTCAAACCACGATCTTCTCAGTAGAGACCATTTCGCGTAGCGGATCAACATCAATAGAAAAATTCGGCTGCGGAATTAACGCTAAATTCATTTATGTCCTACAGACAAAAAAAGTGATGCTAAATTTTCTATTGATATATAATCCCTACGGGCTATGGTGCCTCTTGATTAATCTTCTTCTTAATCTAACAGTCATCAAATTCCTAATTCCTGATTCCTAATTCCTCAACTAAGCATCTGGAATTACCGGCTCTACAAGCTTTATCAATTTGTCCAGCGATTCCTGCCAGCCCAAATAACACATTTCAGCAGGTATCATGTCCGGAATGCCTTCCTGCGTAACTTTTATTTCTGTGCCCACCATCACTTTACGCAACGTTATAGAAGTGATCATCTCTCCCGGCAAATTTGGATCATCAAATTTATCTGTGTACTTCAAAAACTCATTGGGTTTAAGTTCCACATATTTTCCTCCAAAAGAGTGAGCATGACCGGTTGTAAAATTGTGGAAAGACATTCTAAATGATCCGCCAACTTTTACATCCATTTCATGAACGGTGCAAAGAAATCCATAAGGAGGCAACCATGAAGCAATGGCAAGCGCTTCAGTAAATGCACGATAAACTTTTTCTGGTGAAGCTTTAAGCACTCTGTGTAAGGAAACACTATTTGGCATAAGAAAGTTTTTTAGCTCCTACTCGTTTGGCTTTTCGGTTCCGCCCGTTTTTAAAGTGTTACTGCTCCACTTGTTTTTATGGTGTTGTTTGGTGTTGAAATCAACACAACAAAGATGCCAGTAAAATTTGATTTGGAAAGAGGGCAAATAAGACAATGTGAGGGCCGTTTGCGACGGGGATTTAATTGGCACGCAGATGACATTGATTGGATTGGACTGCACAGATTGATTGCCGTTGTGCAAGAGCAGAATCTTACGTATGCACCAAACAATGAAACCGAACTAAATCAGCGCCTTGCAAAAAAAAGAAAGACCCAGACATTAATATGCCGGATCTTTTCCTAAGGCTTAATGGTACGTTATTACGTCCGATCAAGACTATTCATTTATGAGTGAGCAGTTCCTTCCAACAGGGCTTTGTCAATATATTTTTTTAAATCTTCTTTTGCTTCCGGTTTAGGGCAACGGATCTCGATCCATTTTCCTTGTCTGTCGATTAACATAAATCGAGGGATAGCAGTCAACTGATATTTTCTACCGAATGCTTTCCCCCAATCATCGATCAGTTGTACTCCACCAAGCTGTTTCTCTTTTACCATGTCCAGCCACTTTTGGTGAGCCTCCATTTTGTCAAGTGAAACACCTACAAATACGATGTCTTTATTTTGTGCATACTCTTCTTCTATCTCTTTCAGGAATGGCATCTGTGCTTTACACGGGCCGCACCATGTTGCCCAAACATCTATTAAAACAACCTTGCCTTTGAAGTCTTTCATCGACACCATTTTACCAGCTGTGTCAGGCACGGAAAAATCCCAGGCTGACTTGCCGATATATGCTGTATCGCCTGCAAATAAACTGTACGCACCCTGGTATGTTTCCTTTGCCGGAGAAAATTTTGCATACTTGTTCAATGGCTCAAACGCTTCGCGGAACTCGCTGAGATTATTCACTTCAATCTCGTCCATTTGATCTTTAAAGAAAAATGATTTCAACGTATCGTTTGTGATCGTGTTCATCATTAATTGAAGCTTCTCTCCTTTCGACAGTTGCGCTCTTTTTTCTTTCGGCAACATTGCAACATTCAACAAGGAATACAACTTCATGTATTGCCTTGTCTCTCCATTTTGTAAAAGAGATGCTGATTTGAATTTTTGCGGCTGAATGAATTGTTTGCAAAACTCAGGAACACTGTCAAAATCCTTTGGTTGAGCCCTGAATGGACCAAATTTCTTGGCCGACAGCTGAAACAATAAATTCATTGGCGCCAGCTCTTTATCAATACAAAGGGCATTTTGAATTTGCGCTTTTACACCGTTATCTTTTATTTCAAGATCTTTCACAAATGCATCCATTGCAGGCTGCAACTTTTTATAATTATTGATATAAGATGGAAGATCGATCTTGTCAAGATTTAAATAAGCTGCGCGGTTATATCCATAACTGGTTATTGGCAATGTTAATTGCTGCCAGTTGTAGAGTATCTGATTAACTAATGATCCATTAACAGAAGAAGCAAAACCTGTGCGGCTATCAACGTCAACCTGCAATTTATCTAATGGCTGCAGGTAATACCGCAATTTCCAATTAGGTGATGACAAATAATAAAAACCTTTCGATTTAACATTTACCGGAATGGCAAACTCGCCTTTGCTGTTTGTCGTTACAGTACTCACATTCTTTAGCTCACCGTCTGCAACCGAATTCAGTGACACATTAGAGCTTATTACATTTGTTACAGAGCCTGTCACCAAAGCAAATTGCGGTGATGTGGAGAGTTCTTTTACCTCCCATCCTTTTTTCCCTGCAGAATCAAACTTGGAAGGAGTAAACGACAACGAATAATTTTTATCGGGATTCAACAGCAACGAAAGCGAACAAATTTTATCGTTCGTAAAATGGCGGCCGTGTGGTTTCATTACATTCAACTGAAAACGATAAAGTGCCGCAGAATCTTTCGGAATCGCAAACATAAAATTTCCGTCTGATGGAGTAATTTTGTATTCTGCAACTCTTTGAATTTTGTTACCGCTCAGTTTATTAACCCACAACTCAGCGTTTGCTTTTTCAGTAATCACACCGCTTACAATATGCGTGGCGTTTTGGCCCCATGCAGATATAGCAACGAACGTTACCATGCCCGCTAAAAATTTCTTAATGATTGACTGCATTATCACTCTTTTTCAATGTTTCTTCAATAAGTTCTTTCAATGCCGGATTTGACGGACGAGGTGCATCTACAGTAACTATCTTTCCTTCTTTATCAAAAATCATGAAGCGTGGAATACCGCTGATGTCATAGTATTTTGCCATCTCATCATTTGGTTCTTGCAACAACTCAATACTTGTGTATCCTTTCCTTGCAACAAATTGTTTCCAGGGTTTTTTTTTCGCTGCGCCATCACATGAGATACCCACAAAAACGACGTCGCCGCGACTTTTAAACTCCTCTTCCAGTTTTGTAAAATTTGGTTTCTCGGCAAGACAAGATGCACACCACATCGCCCACATGTCGAGAACTACAACCTTCCCTTTAAAATCTGCCAGTGTGCGAAGCTTATCATTTGTATCATAATAAGAAAAGTTATAACCTGGTTGGCCTTTGGTAAAGTGTGATAGTTCCTTGTCTTTTTGCTCATAGGCTTTCTGAAAGCCTCCACTAAACATTATTTGCTTAAATGGCTCTATTTCGGAAACAAACTTTTCATAGGTTTTTATTCCTTCCATGTGCTGAGCAGCATATGCAGCGCGCAATGCATCATTATTTACCCTATTGATTTTGTCAAGAAATGGCGTTGCCAACATTTGCTGCGCATTTCCATACTGATGAAAAAGCTGATATCCCAGTACATAATCCATCGTTGTAATGCCGTATTCTGATTGAAGAATATCTTTATTATCCAGCTTCAGATTGTTCAGCGATGCATAAAACTGTTTGTGGTTAGCAGCACTGTCATATGCCGAATTCATCCGTTCGCCAAAATTGAAAAAGGAGCCAGCTTTCAGAAGCACCAGTTCGCTTTCTATTTTTGCAATAAACAGTTTATTAAAATATTTATTGGCAGTCAGTCCGTCCTTTTTGATCTGCGCTGCTTTTTTTACCAACTGATCGTAAGCTTCAAAAAAAGCTTCTTTGTTATTTCTATTATTCCCTTTTCCAAATGTTTTATTGAAAGCATCGGCCCAGTCTTTCAGGCAAACAGTTTCTTTATTTGCATTTGATATCTTAACACTGTCGAAATCAATACCCTGACTGGAATAAATCTCAACGTCCTTTTTATCACCTGCTTTTAGATAAACAGGATTTGCAAATGTAAACTGATGAGCGCCTGCTTTGCGCAGTAAATAAACGCCTTCCTGCTGTACATCGAAAACAAAGGAGCAATTGCTGTTTGCATCCGGTCTTTTAAAACCCATACTTGTTGCTTGTCCGTTTTCTACGCGGTACAAGAACACTGCGCTTCCGTTATATCCATGAAAATGGCAGGATATGGTTGCCTGTTTTACATCAGCAGCCTTTGCGCCCAGAAATATTGGGACCATTAAAAACGGAGCTATTATTTTTCTGATCACTTCAAAAAAATTTAAAATTGTTTTTTCAAACCTGCTTCAATTTGCTGCGCAAGGTATTGCAAATGAATTTTCGTGTCCTTGTCCTGCATCATAGGAATAGCCGCTAATATTTCTTTGCGAAGATTATCAAGATGCATTGCCAGGTAAGAACCTATGTCTGATGACGTAGTTACAGGCGCCATTTCCGCCATCGGTCCGCCCATCAATGCGCCCATAATGTTTGCACCCACTTCCGCTTCTTTTATTGAGGCAAACATGTCCATTATGTAATTCTTCTGGATTGCACGACGATAAATGTCAATTGGCTTTTTTGTTTTCAATTCGCTCCACACTCCCGCTTTCACGTCATTCAACATCTCAACCATTGTGTAACAACTGTCTTTACCAAACCTTCTTTCATGCATCAATAAAGTATTGTACACTCTGTCGCTCAACAATTGATCAAGCACTCTTGCCTGAACAGTACCAACACTTCCCAAACGAACAGGATTGCTGATCTTGTTGAGTATATTATTATCAAGCAACCACTCAGGCGTTGTAAATACTTCTTTGTTCAAAAACACGACTGCTTCTTTTTGCACTGCTTTTGGTGCCGGTGCATATACATTGCCTGGTTGCTCAACTGTTTTAAAGGTTTCGTAAGTACTTGCAACGTTCTTAGCTACATGCAAGGCATAGCGCATATATTGCATAATAACCTGGCTGTACATGGTTCGCAAATTAACGTACAAATCATTATCTTCTTTGGTCCACTCCGGCAAGTGAGCAATTACAAATTTTAGATTTTTAATACCATACTCATTTGCTTTCATGCTATTGTCACCAAGGTCCTCTGTCTGGCAACGGGCATCATTGTTCATGCCTTCTCCACCGAACCATAGTCTTGGGTTGGCTTTCAAACTGTCCACTACCCACTGGGAAACAATTTTTCTATCCGCATCATCATCTTTGGCCTCGGTCCATGCGTATCCCCATTTGATCGCCCATTTGTCATAGTCATTTATACGTGGCATCAAACCTGCTTCACCAATGCTATCGCCGGGCTGGGCAACGTAGTTAAAACGTGCATAGTCCATGATTGAATTTGTGTGCCCATGAGCTTCCACCCATTTTTTATCGCGCAGTTTTTCAACCGGCGTCAAACTGCTGCTGCCCATGTTGTGGCGCAAACCAAGTGTGTGGCCCACTTCATGCGAAGACACAAAACGGATCAATGTTCCCATTAGTGTGTCACTGAATTTCATTGTACGGGCACGTGGATCGTTTGGACTGCACTGCACCATGTACCAGTCGTGCACAAGACTCATTACATTGTGATACCAACCTACATAGCTACGCAATATCTCTCCACTACGCGGATCGTTGACGGTGGAAGATCCATATGCATTGGCAACATCAGATGGGAAATAGCGAATAATTCTGTAGCGTGCATCTTCCAGGCTCATTGTTGTATCGTTCTCCGGCCACTCTTTGCCGATGATCGCATTTTTGAAACCAGCGGATTTAAATGCTTCGTTCCAGTCGTTGATACCTGCGATAATATATGGTCGCCATTGTTTTGGCGTAGCAGGGTCAACGTAGTAAACGATTGGTTCTTTGGGTTCAACCAATTCGCCTCTTTTGTATTTTTCGATATCTTCTGGCTTAGGCTCTAAACGCTGACGAATAACATAAACCTTTGTATCGATTTTTTGCTGATCGTCGCCAAATTCATTGTATGCACCGGCAAAGTATCCCACTCTTGCATCAAACCTGCGCGGCATCATTGGTTTCTCCGGCATCAACAAAATAGAAGTTGAAATTTCCAGCGTTACTGCTCCACCGACTTTTGCAGCCTCAAGCGGCGCAGGGGCCGGGCGACCAATCGGAGCTTTTCCACCTGCAGCTGATGCAGAATACGTACGCAACATTTTTACCTCTACGTTAATAGGATAAGCCGCAATACTTTTTACATAACTACGGTCCTGAGCGATGGCTCCGAGGGACAAGCTGTTCTTTACTTCAGAATTTAGTATGGTAAAAGAATTCTCCTTTTGAAGAAAATCCGTAGCATCGATCACAGATGATTTTCCGTTTGCACCACGCGCCTTAATGTCAAACAACATGGCGAGTGGATTGACGTTTGAATTTTTTACCGCTGTTGAAATAGCTTCTGTGCTGTCTGCCTCCTTCACTGTGGTTACCACTTTCAAGGCGATCTTACCTCTTTCTTTTTCAAAAGTGATCACACGGTTATTCATCACTTCTCCACCAAACTTTGGACTACCACCCGGCACCTTAACGAGCCATGTGGTAAGCAATAGCTGACGACCCAACAATGAGTCCGGTATTTCGAAATAATATTTATCGTTGTTATTGTAGATGGAGAACAATCCCTTTTTACTGATCGTTTTTGGGGTCACGATCTGGTCGTACGCGCTGGGTGCAGCCTTTACGGGAGCTACGGCCGTTTTTACCTGCGCAGAGACAATGCCAGATAACCCTCCAATTAATATTGCCGAAAAGAAAACACGTTTCATCTGAATATTTTTCATTTTATTTTGGCCCTACGGAATTTGCATGAAAAGAACCTTGTCTATATTGGTAACAAAATTGCTTTCATGCTCATTCCATCATTTCATTTTTACTAGTGAAAATTGTTTACTGTGCATTGTCATCCCTGGTGTTCAGCATTTTTTTCAACTTAGCTTCAACATATTTCAAATGCGCCAATGTCATAGGATCTGTGCAAGTCACCTGAGCTGCTTTTGCACGTTTTGCAATTGAATCCATATGAGCTCGTACCAATGCAGGAACATCCGTCATAGAAAGATCAATCCCTGTAGTATTAGCCGGATCCGGTGCTTTGGAACCTTCTTTAAGAACCATGTTCATATATCCGATCCACTCTTTTTGAAGTGCTCTGCGATAAGTATCCACAATCACTTGCTTCGAATTCAGCTCACCCCAGATACCATTTTCTATATCTGTCAGCAATTCATCCACTGTGTAGGTTTTTTCCTTGCCATATCGCATTGTTTCGATGTCCATTCTGTAAAGTCGGCTCGATGTAAGCATATGATACAATGCATCATCCTGCATCACCAATATTCTTGATTTTGAAGCTGGCTTGTTGAACTTATTCAGCACATCAGCATTCATCAACCACATAGGCGTTTGAAAAACTTCTTTCGACAAAAACGCTACTGCTCTTTTTTGCATTTCTTTCGGAACCGGTGTATAAACATCACCAGCCTGTTCAATGCTTTTTACATTTTCATAAGAGCCTCCGATTTGTGAATAAACATGACGTGTAAGCAAGCGGTACCACTCTGTGGCATCAGTATAGGCACTTGCTGCATTATCATACATATCCATGTCCTCTTTGGTCCACTTAAGCAAATTGGCCATCACGATTTTCAGGTTCTTCACACCATACTCACTTGCCTTAACAGGATCGTTGCTCAAGTCCTCAGACTGGTTGCGTGGATCATACGGATCATTCGGATTAGTGCTGGCTTCGACTGCAAACTTCAATCTTGGATCCGCTGTAGCACTGGTTACCAATTTTTTCAACTGCTCTTTTTCTTTGTTGAAATCATCTATTCCCGTGTAAGAATAACCATACTTAATGGCCCACTTGTCGTACTCTCCAATTCCGGGAATAAGACCTTTTGCAGAAACTTTATCTTCTGGTTGTGCTACGTAGTTATAATGGATCGCATCCATAATTGAAGAAGAGAATGCATTATTTTCAACCCAATTCTTATCGCGAAGTTTTTCTACCGGAATTGAACTGCTTGCGATGAGATTACCACGAAGGCCGAGTGACGCACCCACTTCGCGTGAAATCTCAGAACGGATCAACGCACCCATCAATTCATTGCTGAACTTTACGTTTCTCGCGTTTGGATCTACAGCAGCTTCCTGGATGAAATACCAGTCGCGAAGTGCCTGTAGTTTATTGTGTGACCAACCAATATACGTTTGCAAAATCTCACCACTGCGCGGATCATAGACTTTTGGTGCTATCGCAATGGACTGACTGGAAGGGAAATAACGGATCACTTTGTATCTCGCATCTTCAAGATTCATGGTAGAATCATTCTCCGGCCATTCTTTTCCTACGATGGCATTCTTGAAACCAGCTGCTTTAAAAGCTTCGTTCCAATCATTAACACCTTGTATGATGTAAGGGCGCCATTGCTTTGGTGTTGAAGGATCAACGTAGTAAACAATCGGCTCTTTAGGTTCAACCAATTCGCCTTTTTTGTATTTTTCAACGTCCTCCGCTTTTGGCTCAAGACGCTGGCGAACGATGTAGCTCTTTGTATCAACTTTTTGCTGATCATCGGCAAACACCTTGCTGCTTTCCATATTGTATCCTACGCGAGGATCAGCATATCTCGCATGCATTGGTTCTTTTGGAAGAAGCATTACAGAGTTGCTTAGCTCAAGTGTAACGCCAACACTCGGACCTGCTTCTGCACCCATACCGCCGCCCATGCTATAGGTTTTCATTGTTTTAATCTCCACATTTTGCTGGTATGGATCGGCAGCCAGCATAAAAGATCTTTCAGGAGCAATACCACCCAGGCTCATATTTTTTTTTGCTTCAGCATTGAATCCTGAAACAATATTGTCTTTCAAAAAGAAGTCAGTGATATCCACCACTGAGCCTTTGTTGTTTTTACCACGAGCCTTAACATCCACGACCATGATGATGGGATCCACGGATGAGTTGGAAACAGCTTTTGAAATAGCCTGGCCAGGGTCGGCAACAGATACATTCGTCAAAGCTCTCGCATATAATTTATCGTCGCCCGCCTTTTCAAAATAAATAATGATGCTGTTTACTAACTCGCCGTTGTACATGGGGCTGCCCGTTGGCACTTTAGACAAACGTGTTGTGAAAAGCAATTCACGGCCCAATAACGAATCAGGAATTTCGAAATAATATTTTTCATCCTGTTTATATACATTGAACATACCGTTCTTTGTAACGGCTCTTGCAGAAATAACCTCCGAATATGATTTAACTTTTGCAGATTCTGTCTTTTTAATACCAGTGCTATCCTGCGCAGCAACGAAGTTTACAGCGCTCACCAGTGAAAGAAAACCAATCATCTTTTTTACACTCATACAAATGGCTTTTGAAATATTATTCTTTTTCAGAAGAAGATTAAAAATACTTTTCATTAACAGTGATTTCCAGCAAATAGGACCAATTATTAAAAACGCTTGACGAATTTTATAATAAGTCAAAAGGAAAAATCCGAACGGCGAAAATCAAAAGTCAAAAGCCCGTAAATGTTGGTGTGACGAACATTACAGGCTTTTGAATTTTCACTTTTTACTTTTGACTTAATGGTTACGTCCGCTTACTGTCCCAATCCTTTCTTGAAGGCAACATCCACGATCTTGTCGAAACCCTTGTACACCTGGATCGGTGTGCTGCTGATATCTCCAGTTGAAGAGATATTCAGAAAATAAACATTGTTTCCCTGTCCGTTGGCTGTTTCATCTGTAGCTACGACCAACACTTTGCTATCTGATGCCGGCGGCGTTGTATAACCTGATTTGAAAACTTTCATCGCCTTGATAATTGTTCCCGCGGGAAATGAATACCCAACTGTAGATGCCGATGTTGCAAGAGTACCAATCGTGCAAGTATTGATATTGTTGTCTGACACATAGTAGAATTTACCAGGTAGATTCAGGAAAGTCGGGAAGGCAAACATCGTTGCTGTATTGATTCCCGGCACCTTCGCACTAGTCAGCAAATAGCGACCGGTTGTGAAATTGTTCACGTATGCCACCGCTACCGGTATTTGGTAAAGCCATGTGGAGTCACCTGTATTGTTTCTGAACAAACAACTATGCGTTGCATTCGACGTTGTTTGTACCTGGCTGTTCTCAGCGTACACCATGTTCTTACCAATATTATTCAAATCGAATCCAGAACCTGTTGTTGGGTTTAAAGCTGTTGCAACTCCGGCATAAGGAACAAAATGGCTATTGGGAATATCTGCGCGGCCGGTAGGGATCAGCGTGTTTGTTTGAACGTTATACATCAGGAAGCATTTATTTGCCTGATCATACAGTGTATAGTAGTAGTCACTTCCAGCATTGTTTAAAACAAATGGAGCAAGCGTCCACGTTCCCAGCAAAGGAGGGCTGAATAATACCGGAGGAATCTTAATCGTATTGGAGTTAACAAAACGGAAATATAACTGTTTGTCGTTGATCAAATATTCAGATTGTCCGCCGCTAACAACTCCATTCAGCTGGAGATTTATTGTTGATGGGTCCAAAAGAAACCAACTTGTATGCGAGCTTGAATCAGCGAAATCTGTTGAACGCACCTGTAAGCCACCATTCGGATAAAAGAAAGAAATTTTCTGATTCCGCAGCGTCGCCAAATAGTTTAGCACATTTACTTTGTAAGTACCCAGAGGCAGCTTGTGTCCATTGGCAAGTGAATATACATTAGGATATATCGTTCCACCGGTTGAGCCGTCTCTTGTTGCAATTACAGAAACATCACAACCTCCATCGGCAGATTGATCCTGCAATACTACCCAGCCTTCATTACCCCAGGGAGATGTATCAACATTTAAAGGGTAAAACTTGTAAAAGGATACGCCAGTCGTATTATCTGTGACCTTGCAAACCAACCTATACAGGTTCGGCGACAAATTGATTTTTGCAGTTAATTGCTTTGATGTACCGATAATATAAAGCGGCGGATTTTGAAGATTGGCCGCGGCTTGAATAATCATCCACTGATACGAGAGACTGTCCGAAGGTTTGGTTTGAGTAAGCACCACACTCATCTTCAGGGTGTCAGCCTGCTTTAGAGAAATAGAGTCATTACTGAAAACCACCGTAGGATCTACGCTTTGCACGTCAGTTGCGATAGTGATTGTATTTGGCTGCGTGTAACTATAGTTTCCCAAATCTTTTTTACAAGCGGAAAAAGCGAGTATAGCCAGCGTACCAAAAACTGCCGTATTCCAAATATTTTTTTTATTCATTGATGATGAACTTTTCTCGATTAATAATTTGCAGGGCCAACTTGTATGTATGCATTGTTTTGATCAGGATCCAGCAGCGTTGCGCCAACGCCAAGCGGCGATGAAACATTGCCCGGATATTTTGTTCTGATATAGTTTTTCACAATCTGCAGATACTGCGCATACACAGCAGGCGCAGCCTGGCGGATATAAGGGAACTCCGTTATGGTAGTGTCGCCTGTAGGATCATACAATGCATCCAGAATCATCTTATACTTTGTCTTTGTCCAGGTTCCGAAATTGGTAGTATAACCTGCCCAATAGCTACCGCCAAGTTCGCCCCAGGTAGCAGGCTTTTGCAGATAACCAGTCTTTACTTTTATAGCCGTTTTAGTGGTGATCCCCAATTCAAAATCATTATTTGCTTTTACATTCAATACGAATGTTGCAGTTAAACTGTCCAAATCTCCTGTGCGATAAATAACTACCGGCACATTCGTAGTCACCTGTTTTGCCGGCATTTTATAAGGAGGTATTAGCTTGTAATGAACGCCTTCAATTGCATTGATGTTGGACCCGTTTTGTGTCTGCACGACAATTTCCCTGTCGGTATTTGACGGGCTTCCCAAAACAGAAACAGGGATCCAAAGCGTATCAAAGGTCCTGTGCGGATATTTTGCAAATGTGTATGCCATGCTGTCCGCCGGGGCACTAAAATACACGCCATCTTTTTCCGTAAACAATGTTGGCGCCTCAGGCTTGCACGCCGCAAAGCATGTGACGATCAACAATAGTATGATAGTGATATTTTCTTTTTTCATCTGTTATTTTTCACTTTATTTTGACCAGATGGAATTCGCATGTAAACAATATGCTTTTTAATAGCAAAATTTTTGTCATGCTCATTTCATAATTCTGTTAA
>Ga0318567_10000558_pt1:0-10000 | contig 15251 bp, 8 predicted proteins | sample GRESIP088b5f20_FD_203691 | JGI IMG/M metagenome (GOLD analysis project Ga0318567, IMG submission 203691) | Tropical soil microbial communities from Luquillo Experimental Forest, Puerto Rico - GRE.SIPMG.088b5f20 | ecosystem: Environmental > Terrestrial > Soil > Tropical forest > Bulk soil...
CATCCCGTCCATGCGTCCGTTCATGCTCCTGCGGTTGTCTCGAAGCCCATAGCAGCCGCGTCCACGGACGCCCCGACCAATGGCCCGCTGCCGACTGCCGAGCCCGCTGTGGCTCCGCCGTCAACGGCGGCGACCGAACCAGCGCAGAGCCCGCCATCGCATGCGGCTTCGCCGGCCCCTGCGCTCCCCGATCCGCTAGCACTGTATGCCGGAAAAGTCCGTTCCTTGTTGGAACGCTATAAGCGCTATCCCTCGGAAGCGCGTTACGACAGGATCGAGGGAACCGTCCTGCTGCGCTTTCAGTTGGGACGCAACGGGTCAGTCCTGGATTGGGCCATCGTCTCGAGCTCGGGCGACGCCAATCTGGATGCCGAGGCGGCGCGCATGCTGCGCCGCGCCTCGCCCTTTCCCGATCTTCCCGACGAGTTGGGGCGCGACAAACTGGAACTGGTGGTGCCGGTGGCCTTCAGCCTGGAGAAAAGCGGCCCGACCTGAAGGCCGTCATGACGGTCTGGCTAAATGCCCATAGCGGCCAAAGCGGGTGAATTCGCGCGGGGCGGCGCCAGCGCGAATGGCCGTGGCCAGACCTTCCGGCTGATCGACGATCAGGCCGCCCAACACCTCCAGGCCATAATCATGCAGCCGGGAAGAGAGCGGCGTCGAAGGCCCGATCAGCGCCGCCCGTGCCCCTTGAGCCAAGCGCAAGATGCGCGGCAGGCTTCGGTTCACCAGCGCCGAGGAATTGATCACCGCCCCGCCGCAGCCCGGCAACAGGGCGTCCATGGCGACGATGGGAAACTCGCCGGGGCGGGGTTCGGTCTCAATGATCGAGCAATTGGGCAAGATGCCGTCAACCCCCGGAAACGCACCAATCACCACCACGCGGGCGGCGACGTCGCGAAAGGCGCTGGTGCCGTTGCTGGGGCGAACCGGCAGGCCGGGGCGATTGTAATGGGCATTGATGGCGGCGATGCCGAGGGCCATCTCCAGCGGATCCCAGGATGCCGACAGCTCGGCCAGGGCTTTCAGGCTCATCTTGGCATAGCGCGGCAATTGGGGGATCAAGCTGCGCGGATGGCGCGGCAGATAAGACAACCCGACACCGTAAGGCCCCTCGACCATCAGCCAGCGAGGACCGCAGACAATACGACGCACATCGTCTTCGGCCACTCCCAAGCTCAAGTCGCGATAAAGCCGCTCGGGCCCCCACCATGACCAGAGGGACCGCAGATCCGGCGAGACCATCATCCCATGCCGCTGGGCGAAGCTGTGCCATTTACTGATGCACTGCCCGGCGATCGAGGTCAGGATCGGCAGCCCCTGGCCGCTGTCGCCGCCGATGCTGGCGCGGACATTTTCCATGGCCTGGCGGCAGGCGGCAAAGCGGCTGATCACCAGCAGATCGGCATTTTCCCGCATGGCCTTGCGGATGAAGCGCACAGCCTCGTCCCGCTCCACCGTCTCGATGCGCGAATGGGCCAGATCGAAATATTCGATGGTCGGCGCGCAGCCGTTGCCATGGCCGTTGCAGCCTCGGTTGTTGCGCTGAACATGCCCGACCACGTTGAAGCCACGATCGCGCAGCGTCAGGGCGAACTCCGCCAGCAATCCATCAATGCTTTCCTGGGCGGCATGAACCACCACACCGGGACGTATCCAGGGAGCCTGAACCGGCTCGTAAACATCGAAACGCGCGGCTCCCTCCTGCCCGGTATCGGCGGATGGCATGGAAGGATCGGCACGGCTGAAGCTGGTTCTCGTCATCGGACGACCCTCGGCGGCGGGGTTGGGTTAGGACGCCTGTCAAAAAGACAGAGCAAGTCCCAGGCCAACCCCGTTTGGGGCCGCTATCCCGAGACGCTTCGCCTCAGACTGTACGAGGCCGTACGCGCCGTTTTCCCGTTCGCACATTTCTGCACGAACAGCCCCGACCGAAGCATGAAACCGATTTATTGCGCCGGATGATCGCCTTGGCCATGCTGACGCAAGCTCCTGATCCGCTCCTCGGTCGGAGGGTGGCTTGCCAAATAGGCCGCCTCGGAATTCTTGCCGTGCTCCGCCTCCAGCTTCGTCAGCGCATCGGCCAACAGCGCCGGGCGCATGCCATTGGCCTCCAGAAGATCGGCGCCGTAATCGTCTGCCGCCTGCTCGAACTCTCGCGAGTATTTCGCCTGCAGAAGCGTTGTCGGAGCGGCGGCAAGCAACTGGCTGATATCGCCGACATAGAAGCTCCAGAATGCGGCGATGGCCGAACTCTGCAGCAGCATCTGCACGCCGTGACGGCCATGGGCATGCCCCAGTTCATGGGCCAGAACCGCCAAAATCTGATCATCATCGCCGACCAACGTCACCAGGCCATCCAGCAGGACGATGGTTCCGTCAGGCAAGGTAAAAGCGTTGGCGCCAAGCTGGGGCGAATTGCGGAACAGCAGGGTAGATCTGGGCGTTCCCCCTTCCGGCAAACGTAGTGCGTGGAACCGGGTGGTGATCGCCGCCTGCCGATCCTCGGGAAGCTTGCTCGGCAGCAACATCTTTCCGTCCAGAACCTTCAAGGTCTGGTTCGTCAAGGTTCGGCTGACGGCCGGCGGAAGAGTCTGCGCCCCCACCGCTGCCAGCCAGGGAAGCCCCCACTGATAAGCAGCCGCGGCCAGACCCACGCAAATCAAAGCGGCCAGCACCGCCACGCTCATGCGGCGCTGCAGCCGGTCCACGCGTCCATCACGATGCCCTGCCGCCGCCAGCAGGGTGTCGAGGCCCGCCAAATCGGCGACCTCGCAGAAAGCGCCGTCGCCGAGATGAATCTTACGCGCCGCGCGCCCCAGTCTTTCATCGATGACCAGATTGCGAAACGGGATGCGCAGATCGATGCCATTCCCCACAATGACCAAGTCGTTCGCCACCAGGGAGAGTTGAACGACTTGGATGCGGGTGGATCGTCCGTCAAAGAAATGAGCTGAGAGCATGCGATATCAGCTCATTTTTACAATGCGATGTCGATATCGAAGATCGACGCGGCCTCTTCGCCGAATGCGCCGATGGCTTCATGTTCGGCGGCGACGAATTCCTGCAAATCGCTCGCCGCCAGCAATCGGATCGAGTCAGCCTGGAAACGGGCCATGCGAACCATCGCCCAGGGCGCGAAGAACCCCAATGTCACGACCACCAGGACAAAGTTACTGACGGTAATCCAGATCAGCCGCAGAGCCGACATCCGGCATTCGATGCGATGTTCGCCCAGACGCGTATTGCTCCAGATCAGATTGGTGATCAGGGCATGAAACAGCGGACCGACCACCAACCCCATCAGAATGATCAGCGCCCATGTCGTGATGATGAAATAAACGACGCGGCCCGGATCAATTTGCTTTGCCGAAGCCTGCGATGAAAGCTGCGCCAGCAAGGGCAGGAGTCCGGTGAAGCCGGCGATCAGAAGGACCAGGAATGAGCCTGCCAAGAGCAACAGATAGGTGCGATAGAACTTTCCAGCGCCGGCATGGAAAGAAAACCGGGTCTGCCCGAAACAGGAATTGCCATGCTGATAGGCTTTCAGCCGCTGGTGCGCAAACGGGGCCAGCAGGTAAAGCGTAATCAGGGACAACAGCGTATTCAGCAGGAAGACGCGATAGGCCCCGCGAAGGCTGCCGCTAAAATGGAAGCGGGTGCCGCGCCAACTGCTGTTATAGAGGCGGAACCGCAGCGAATTGCGCAACAGCCACGGCATGATGATCGCGATGACGGCGACAATGGCGATCGTCCAAAGCGATTGCATTTTGACCGAATAGTTATAAACGCCAAACATCATGGCGGCGACGATGCGTCCGATAAGAATCCTGAACGAGCTGCCGTGAAAATCAAAACCAGAACCCGCGAGCTCGGTATGTCTGTAAAAATATTGCAGGCGCCGGACTTTGGCCCAGGGAGAATAGAGACCTACCGTAACGATCGTAAGCAGTAAATTTACAATCCAGATACGGAAATATTCCCCCCCATAGCCAGTGAAACGCAATTGATGCTGTTGCTCAGAAACCGAGAAACGATCAATCTGAACATCGTCCATGAATTCCCCCATTGAGCGTCACACCAGCAGATTTCCCCCAGCGGAACTGCCGCTTGCTCGCAGATTTTGTTTATGATGCAATCTCCATAGAGTTGCAATCATGAACAGAGTCCAGGTTTTCAAGATGATACGGCTTGGAGTTGACGCCAAAGAATTGTCTGCCCAGCCTCATCAAGCCTGGTCACGCCCTTCCGGCTGCCTGAAATGATCCCCGATCAGCCGAAGCCTTTAAGGTTGGAGGGAGGAAGGTCAGCAGTAAGCGTCCGGTGAAGGCCGTCAGTTTTTCTTGAGTTTCTTGGCATAGGCCATTTTACCGGCGAGGCGGCGCTTGGCGATGGCGCCGACTCCCAGTTTGATGACGAGAGTGTCGATTTTTTCCGGATCGAATTTCTCGCCATACCATTCGACGGCGTCGCGGTAGCGGGTGCCCCTGCCTTTGCCCATGATATCGATGAAGTCGTAATAGCCTGGGACGCCGCCAACATCTTCAGGCGGGGCCTGGCGTTCACCCTCGATAAATCGTGGGTATTTGACATCAGGTTTTGCGGGCTCGACGGCCTCAATCACGATCAGATGCGCCCAGTCATCGCCGAAGTCATAGGTATAATCGAGTTCCTCGGCACCCTTGGCGATAAGCGTTTCGAGCTTCATGTTTTTGGCATTTTTCAGATCGGCAGGAGGATCGAGATCCGGATCCGTGATGCCATATTCGATACCATCCACATGGAACTGATAGAGGTGATAATCCTGCCAGGGCATCGCAGCCTGAATGACGTCGTGCAACCCCTTGAGGGTGATGCCGAGCGGCACTTCAACGCGACGCCAGATCTCGGGCTCAATATCATCGAGGCTGATGTGGAGGCGGGCGATCATTTCCTGGTCGTTCATGCGGCGATGTCCGTTATTGTTTTCTTCCAGTTCCATGGCAGCAACTCGTCGATCCGCTGAACGGGATGCTCGGCGATGCGAGCCAGCACATCGGCCAGCCATGCTTGAGGATCGACATCATTCATCTTGGCGGTAACAATCAGGCTGTAGAGGACGGCGGCCCGCTGACCGCCGCGATCAGCCCCGGCGAACAGCCAGGACTTCCGACCGAGAGCGATGCCGCGCAAGGCTCGTTCGGCGGCATTGTTGGTCAGGCAGATTCTGCCATCACCGAGAAATGCCGTAAAGGCGTCCCAGCGGGTAAGCATGTAGTCCATGGCCTTGGCGACTTCGGCATGACGCGAGAGTTTGGCTCGTTGCTCGCGCATCCATTTTTCCAGGTCGGCGACGAGGGAGGCGCTGCGGTCTTGCCGGGCGGCAAGCCGTTCCTCGGCGCCGAGGCCATTGAGATCGCGCTCGATATCGAACAGGGCGTCGATGCGTTGCACAGCCTCCAGCGCCAGCGGCGAGATCGCCGTCGCCTTGCCTTTGCGGCGTGCCGAGGCGGCCAGATCGGCAAGTTCGAAGAACTTGCGCCGGGCATGGGCCCAACACAGCGCCTCGGTGATCGGGGCAGGCGATCGGTCGGCCTCGTAGAGTTTGCCGTAACCACTATAAGCGTCGGCTTGCAAAATGCCGGTATAGTGGGCGAGATGGCTGCGCGGATGCTCGCCGCCGCGATCGCGGGAGAAATAGAAGATCGCCGCAGGCGGACCGTTGCCGCCGAAGGGGCGGTCATCGCGGACATAGGTCCATAATCGCCCGGTGTCGGTTTTTCCTTTCGCCAGCACCGGCACGGTGGTGTCGTCGCCATGCAAACGCTCGGCGGCGAGGACATGGGCTTCCAAGCGTTTAAAGATCGGGGCCAGCACCGTGCAGCAGGCGCCAACCTGATCGGCCAAGGTCGACAGGCTCAGATCCACTCCCTCGCGGGCATAGCGCTCGGCCTGGCGGTTCAGCGGCTGATGCTGGCCGAATTTCTCGAACAGAATCATCGCCAGCAGGCTGGGACCGGCCCAGCCGCGCGGGATCACATGGAATGGCGCCGGGGCCTGGATGATGCTTTCGCAGTCGCGGCAACTGAACTTCTCACGCACGGTCTGGATCACCTTCCACTGGCGGGGAATGACCTCCAGCGTCTCGGTGATGTCCTCGCCCAGCTTGGACAGGCGGCTGCCGCCGCAGCAAGGACAGGAGGTCGGGGCGGCAATGACCACTCTCTCCCGGGGCAGATGCTCGGGAAACGGCTTGCGCGCGGGGCGCTTGCGGGAAATAACCTCGACCGTGGTCGTCGCGTGGGCCGCAGCGGCTTCGGCGGCCAATTCATCCTCGGTGGCCGAGGTCTCCAGGTCTTCCAACTGCAGCTCAAGCTGATCGAGAATCCGCGCCGAACGCTCCGAGCGCGTCCCGAACTTCTCCCGGTTGTATTTGGCGATCAAGAGCTTCAGATGAGCGATCAGAGCCTGATCGCCGGAGACTTTGGCGCGGACGGCAGCCAGTTCGCTCCGCGCCGAAATCAGCGCTGCTTTGAGCGCTTCGATATCGTCGGGAAGGTCGTCGTCGGGCTGGCAATCCATACCCAGAAGTGAATCACAAAATGCCCCGTTTGGCTTCCGATAAATGGCGGAAACCCTGAGAAAATTCGACTATCCGACCCGCTCGGGCCGGAACGTCAGGCGCGGGTTTCTCCAATCGATGCCGTCCAGCATATAGGCCAGTTGCGCAGCGGAAATCGCCACCACGCCGTCCGCCGGCGACGGCCAGATGAACCGTCCTTTCTCCAATCTCTTGGCGTAAAGCGACATCCCCAGACCGTCATGCCAGATGATCTTGATCATGTCGCCTCGGCGGCCGCGAAAGACGAACAGATCGCCCGCATGGGGATCACGCCGCAGCGCTTCTTGAACCTGAAGGGCCAAGCCGTTCATGCCGCGCCGCATGTCGGTGCGGCCCACCGCCAGCCACACCCGCACGCCCGATGGAACCGGGATCATCGCCGCACCAAGGCCGCCAAGACCGCCGTCGCCAACTCCGGTGAGATACTCGCCGGAAGGCGAACGCGGGCGCCGCCGTCCAACTCGACATCAATTACCGAAGCCGACGATCTGTCCGGTGGGACGGAACCCGGCGATACGACAACCTCGGCAAATCCAGGCGATCCGGCCCGAAGCTCCCGACGCCAGCGATAAATCTGCCCGCTGTTGACATCCGCCTGCCGCGCCACGGCGCTGACCACCGCTCCCGGCGCAAAGGCAGCCGCGATGATCGCCTGCTTTTGCTCATCGCTCCACCGACGCCGACGATCAACGCCGGTAATGATCTGGATTTGAGACATCACACCGTCTTTAACACTGCTGCTAACACCAGTGTTTGCAGCACTGCTCGATTACGCCACAGCGTTCCATGCTGCGGAAGGCGGCCCTCGGCGGAGGATTACAGGAATGCGTCTGGGCACGCCGGACTTTGCTCCCGAGTGATTCCGATATGATTCCGGGGCGGTTTTAGGGAAGCGGGTTTTGGAATCAAAAAACCCGCTAAGCCATTGACTTAGCGGGTTAATTTTTGGTTGCGGGGGCAGGATTTGAACCTGCGGCCTTCAGGTTATGAGCCTGACGAGCTACCGGGCTGCTCCACCCCGCGATGATTGGGTGGGGTGTGCTTGATTGTCATTGTGACTGAAGCTTTGAAGACCTGGCGACGACCTACTCTCCCGTGCCTTAAGACACAGTACCATTGGCGCAGAGGGTTTTCACGGCCGAGTTCGGGATGGGATCGGGTGCAGGCCCCTCGCTATAATCACCAGGTCGTCAAAGCTTCAGCTAAGGTTTTTCTGATCCGTGCATTGATGGGTATTTGGAGTTTTGTGTCATGATTGGGCTTTCCGCTGCGGATGAGCGATCAAGCCGATCGAGCGATTAGTACCAGTTAGCTTCGCATGTTGCCACGCTTCCACACCTGGCCTATCAACGTGGTGGTCTTCCACGGCTCTGATAGGGAAACCTGGTTTTGAGGGGAGCTTCCCGCTTAGATGCATTCAGCGGTTATCTCGTCCGCACTTAGCTACCCGGCGATGCCGCTGGCGCGACAACCGGTACACCAGAGGTGCGTCCATCCCGGTCCTCTCGTACTAGGGACAGGTCCTCTCAAGTTTCCGACACCCACGGTAGATAGGGACCGAACTGTCTCACGACGTTCTAAACCCAGCTCACGTACCACTTTAATCGGCGAACAGCCGAACCCTTGGGACCTGCTCCAGCCCCAGGATGTGATGAGCCGACATCGAGGTGCCAAACCTCCCCGTCGATGTGGACTCTTGGGGGAGATCAGCCTGTTATCCCCGGCGTACCTTTTATCCGTTGAGCGATGGCCCTTCCACGCGGGACCACCGGATCACTATGACCGACTTTCGTCTCTGCTCGACTTGTCAGTCTCGCAGTCAGGCGAGCTTATGCCATTGCACTCGACGACCGATTTCCGACCGGTCTGAGCTCACCATCGCGCGCCTCCGTTACTCTTTGGGAGGCGACCGCCCCAGTCAAACTACCCGCCATGCAGGGTCCCGGATCCGGTTTCACGGACCGCGGTTAGATACCAGGAAACAAAAGGGTGGTATTTCAAGGATGCCTCCACACCAACTGGCGCCGGTGCTTCAAAGGCTCCCACCTATCCTACACATTCATTCCCTAGTACCACTGCAAAGCTGTAGTAAAGGTGCACGGGGTCTTTCCGTCTAGCCGCGGGTACCCCGCATCTTCACGGGGAATTCAATTTCGCTGAGTCGATGTTGGAGACAGCGGGGAAGTCGTTACGCCATTCGTGCAGGTCGGAACTTACCCGACAAGGAATTTCGCTACCTTAGGACCGTTATAGTTACGGCCGCCGTTTACCGGGGCTTCAATTCAGAGCTTGCACCCCTCCTTTTAACCTTCCGGCACCGGGCAGGCGTCAGACCCTATACGTCGTCTTGCGACTTCGCAGAGCCCTGTGTTTTTAGTAAACAGTCGCCACCCCCTAGTCTGTGCCACCCACCAGTGGTTGCCCATAGATGGGTACCCCTTCTCCCGAAGTTACGGGGTCATTTTGCCTAGTTCCTTCAACATCGTTCTCTCAAGCGCCTTGGTATACTCTACCAGTCCACCTGTGTCGGTTTCGGGTACGGTCTATACGCTGGAGTTATTTCCTGGCCCCCCTTCACTGCCTCAACCAATCCAATAAGGAGAGACAATATACGGGGGACGTCACTTCCAGCAGGCCCACGAATATTAACGTGGTTCCCATCGACTACGGCTTTCGCCCTCGCCTTAGGGGCCGGCTCACCCTGCGCGGATTAGCCTTGCGCAGGAACCCTTGGACTTTCGGCGACAGTGTTTCTCACACTGTTTGTCGCTACTCATGTCAGCATTCTCACTTCTGATACCTCCAGGCGACCTCGCGGCTACCCTTCGCAGGCTTACAGAACGCTCCGCTACCACGTGCATTGCTGCACATCCGCATCTTCGGTGCATGGCTTGAGCCCCGGTACATTTTCGGCGCAGGACGGCTATTAGACCAGTGAGCTATTACGCTTTCTTTAAAGGATGGCTGCTTCTAAGCCAACCTCCTGGTTGTTTTGGCCTTCCCACATCCTTTCCCACTTAGCCATGACTTGGGGACCTTAGATGGCGGTCTGGGCTGTTTCCCTCTCGACAATGGACCTTAGCACCCACTGTCTGTCTGCCATGTAGTACTCACCGGTATTCGGAGTTTGGTTAGGTTTGGTAAGTCTTTGGGACCCCCTAGCCCATCCAGTGCTCTACCCCCGGCGGTATTCGCATGACGCACTACCTAAATAGTTTTCGCGGAGAACCAGCTATTTCCGAGTTTGATTAGCCTTTCACCCCTAGCCACAGGTCATCCCCGTCTTTTTCAACAGACGTGAGTTCGGTCCTCCAGTGCATGTTACTGCACCTTCAACCTGCCCATGGCTAGATCACCCGGTTTCGGGTCTAATGCATGCAACTTGACGCCCTATTCAGA
>Ga0318567_10000561_pt1 | contig 15211 bp, 8 predicted proteins | sample GRESIP088b5f20_FD_203691 | JGI IMG/M metagenome (GOLD analysis project Ga0318567, IMG submission 203691) | Tropical soil microbial communities from Luquillo Experimental Forest, Puerto Rico - GRE.SIPMG.088b5f20 | ecosystem: Environmental > Terrestrial > Soil > Tropical forest > Bulk soil...
ACTTACCAACCTATATTTCTCTGACGTTTGGGCTGACAACCTTTGCCACCCTGATGCTGTTTATATGGACGATCAGAGAATCAAGTGTTGAACGAACGCAGAAAACATCAACGCCTGTTTTTTTTGGCCTGGCAGTTTGGTTGATCATACAGGCAACCCTGACACTTAAAAACATTTACAGCGCCGACACCACTTCCTTTCCTCCGAAAATATTTCCATCGGGAATTTTGCCCACATTTATAATTATCATTTTGCTGTTCGTAACAAGGAAAGGAAGACAATTTATAGACAGCCTTCCGCTTAAAAATCTAACCTGGGTAAACATTGTAAGGATACCTGTTGAGATCGTTTTACTCTGGCTCTTCCTCAACAAAACAGTTCCCAAACTGATGACTTTTGAAGGACGAAATTTTGATATTCTTGCGGGCATAACGGCACCCTTTGTTGCCATCGCTTTCGCAAAACAAAAGATTGGAAGAAAGGGGCTTTTAGTTTGGAACGTGATATGCCTCGGGCTTTTGATTAACATTGTTGTGAATGCGTTTCTCTCTGTGCCATCGCCCAATCAAAAATTTGGTCTTGATCAACCAAACATTGCCATACTATACTTTCCGTTTAGCTGGCTGCCAACGTTTGTTGTGCCGGTGGTATTATTTGGACATTTAACTTCAATCAGACAACTCATAAAACAAAAGCCGGTTAGCTCCGGTAAACAACTTCAATAATGAAAACAATATTTGATAAAGCAACAAGGGAAGAACTGATGCAAAGGATCGGCACTTTGCACGAAAACAGCAAAAGAGACTGGGGAAAAATGAATGTCTCTCAAATGGTTACCCACTGCATAAAATGGGAAGAAATGGCGCAGGGAAAAACGATATACAAACAATCATTAATCGGAAAGATCTTTGGGAAAATGGCTTTGAAGGATTTTGTAAAAGATGAAAAACCATTTAAAAGAAGTGTGCCAACTGCTCCCGGCTTCAGGATCAAAGAAACACATGGAGATGTTGAACAGCTCAAGAATAAATGGATCGCCCTGATGAAAGAATATGACCGAATTGACGACATTAATTTTATGCATCCTTTTTTTGGACGCATGAACAAGGAACAGACAGGCATTTTATCATACAAACATACAGATCATCATTTGAGACAGTTTAATGCGTGATTCGCTGCAACCTTCTAGTCTCAAATACTTACCACTAAGGCACTAAGGGCACTAAGCTTCACTAAGAGATGTTCAAATTTTTACGAAGCATTAGTGTGGCTTAGTGTCCTGAGTGCCTTAGTGGTAAATGAGAGATTTATAAATAAAACCGATTTCACATTAAAACTACCACAGCAAATGTTTTAGTGGCACTAACACCTAACATCGGCTCCAGATTATTTTTGATGTCATCCATCATCAAACAACTAAGATTTAGTGTATCACCGTTGCTAAAAAACAGTTTGTAGTATTTGTATTGCCCAACGGAATACTTCAAATTTCTGTCAACACCCGATGCATGATATTCAAGGGAAGTTATGTCATCGAAAGAATGTACCTCTTGTTTTCCTTTATTTTCGATGACAATACTCCTATCCCGCTTATTTAATGTTACTATCATGCCTCTATTTTTAATCACATATTGAATATGTAAGAATATTGCAGGTACTACATCAAGAGCAAAAAATGCCGGGAACATCCAATACAAATCACTAAACGGATTTACTGGTCCAATAATAACTAAATAGATTACCACTGCTATAATTATTATTATCAGGGGTCGGGCTAAAAAAGATAGCTGGCGCCTCCAGGTAATTTTTAGTTCTTCTACCATTTATATGTTTTACGATCGGCTATATTTTCTTTGTATCAAACGCTGTTCGGGATGCCCTGCGGAACATGTCGAAACAGCATTCGACAGCATTAGAACAATATTATTCTTCAGTTGGCCTGTTACCCTTCGCCTCACCAAACGCTTTATTCGGCTTGTTGCCCATCACAAATATCAATGTGCCTCCTTTCAACAAATCCTCATGGCGAATATAACTTTTCGCGTAAGGTTTGCCATTTAGTGTAGCGCTTTGAATGTAGATATTCTCCTTGCTGTTATTGGTGGTTTGCACAGTAAATGTTTTTCCTTTACCCACATTGATCGTTGCCCTGTTAAACAACGGGCTGCCGAAAACATACACACCATTTGCAGGATTAACCGGATACATGCCGAGAGCGGACCATACGAACCAACTGCTCATTGCGCCGCAATCTTCATTGCCTGCGAGGCCGTCTGGTTTCGGTGTATAAAACTCATTGTTTACCTGGCGCACTTTTTCTGCCGTCTTCCAGGGCTTGCCTGCAAAGGCATACAGGTAAGTAACGTGGTGACTTGGTTCGTTGCCGTGTGCATACATGCCTATGAGTCCGGAGATATCGTTTGACGCCTGCGCGCCCATGTATCCCTGCACGTTAAACAGGCTATCAAGTTTTGTGGTGAAAGGTTCATCCCCTCCCATTAAATCAATGAGCCCTTGCGGATCCTGCGGCACGAGCCAGGTGTATTGCCATCCGTTACCTTCAGTAAAATCACCGTTTTCATGAATAGAGTTGAATGGATCGTATGGCGTTTTAAATGCACCATTCTCCATTTTCGGTCTCACGAAATGAATAGTAGAGTCAAAATAATTTTTATAGTATTCGGCACGTTTCGCATACAACGCAGCATCATCTTTTTTGCCCAGTTGTCGCGCCAGTTGTGCAATGCACCAATCATCAATCGCATATTCCATTCCTTTAGAAACGGATTCATGTTCTTTCTCTGCAGGAATATAACCTAGTGATGCAACATACTTCAAACCATACTGACCATTGTTCGCCGTTGCTTTCATAGCTTCCAATGCTTTTTCTCCGCTGAAACCACGGAAGCCTTTCTTGTAGGCATCTGCAAGCAATGGAACCGCGTGATAGCCCACCATGCAATTCGTTTCATTTCCCATCAACGGCCACACAGGCAGCTTGCCTTGTTGCTCGTGAATGGCCAACATGCTGCGACAAAAATCATTGATCTTTTCAGGATGAATGAGCGTAGCAAGCGGTGCACAGGAACGATAAATATCCCACAATGAAAACACTGAGTAATTATTAAAACCTGGATTGCGATATACTTTCTTATCAGTCCCGCGGTAGTCACCATTATGATCGTTGAAAAGCGCAGGTGCTATCATGGTGTGATATAAAGCAGTGTAAAAAACTTTTCGCTGGTCACTGTTATCAGTACTTAGCTTGATGCTTGATAGCGCAGCGGTCCATTTAGCGTTCGCTGCCTCTACTGTTTTTTCAAAGTTCCAGGCCGGCAGTTCAGCCTGTATGTTGTTCAGTGCGCCTTCACTGCTAACCGGTGAAATGCCGATCTTCAGTTGCACCGTACCTCCGTTTGCAAAAGTGACCACGCCTTTTGTATTAACGGCCTTAAGCGATTTGCCTGCAACCGGTTCATTGTTTTTAAGCAACTCCAGTTGTTGTATTGGCACATTACTTTTTATCGCGAACCACAGGCGCTGGTCAACTGCCCAGCCTTTGGAGAAACGATAACCTACCAATGTATAATCATCTTTTTGTTCGAGATAAGTGTCGGTAGGACCATCCCAGCCAATGCCCTGTTGCAGATCGATCAACACTTTGGCAGTCTTTCCTTTTGGAAAAGTATAACGATGCAGCGCTACGCGTTCAGTTGCAGTGAGCTCTGCTTTGATGCCATAGTCGAGCAGTTGTACGGCGTAATAACCAGGGCGGGCAACTTCCTGGTCATGTGTATATTTGGAACCGGGATGTGAACGGCCGATTATTTTTTTACCGTTAGATGAATCATCCGGCGCTTTGTAAATGTTGGGTTGATCGGTATAAGGCATGATCATAACATCGCCCAAATCGCCAATGCCGGTGCCACTTAAATGCGTTTGCGGAAAACCAATCAGCACACTGTCAGAATAATGATAACCGGAGCACCAGTCCCAACCTTTTACAATGTTGGTTGGCCCTACCTGCACCGCACCGTATGGAACACTTGCACCCACGAACACGTGGCCGTGCCCGCCGGAGCCAATGTACGGATCTACAAAAACCAGCGGCACCGGCTCGCTCACAGGATTTTTAAGTTGTGCCTGTGCAGGAACAATCGCGCTACCTGCAAGAAGACCCGCTCCCAGCAGGCTCGTAAACATCATTCTACCTTTCATTAATCGTTGTTTTTTTAGCATCAAATCAAGATTGTTAGTCGTATTTCGGGCAGCTTACTATCAATTGAATTAATAATTAATAATTAAAAATTAATAGGGCAGAAGCAAATGTAAACAGTCTGTGTGCTTAAGCCCGAAAGCGCATTCCGATTTTGTTGCGACACCTATTAATTCTTAATTATTAATTATTAATTCGTTTAAACCAACCGGCCGGAACCACTTTCGGTTCGCCTCCTTTGAAACTGTATTTAAGTTCCAGCGAATAGCCGCCGCCATATTCTGAAAAATCTACTGCAAGCGAATGTAAACCTTTTTGCAGACCGACCTGCGCTCCTATTGTTTTATCCGCATGCAGGCCATCGTTATCAACTATTTTCTGATCGTCGATTTTTAATACACCTCCATCGTTACAGGTGAGATAAAAAGTATAGACACCAGTTTCCGGCACTTCAATATATCCTTTGAACTTTAAGCCAAAAGCTGGCGCAGTAATCGATGCAGGCACACTAATACCGCCTATCGTAAACACGCTGTCCGGCGTTCCTTTTATGGCAGTCGTAGTTGCAAATGCACCTTTATACAATTCAGCTGCCACACCATTTGTGAGCTTAGAAATGTTTTTGGCCGGCAACATTTTTTGTTCGTTGAAGTTGAGCGTGTACACTTCACCGCTGCGCCCCGTTGGAGCAAATAACGCCAGCTTCATCACAGCAGAATGGTCAATAACCACAGGCTTTTCCATTACCGGCGATGTGGCTACCGGCATTGAGCCATCCAGTGTATAGTGAACTTTAAAACGTGGAAGTGGCGAGCTTGCAAAGAATGGCGTTTTACCGATGACCGCATAATTGTCTACAAGATTTGTAATGTCGGGCATGCGATAATGCACATTCAATTTGTCAAGCCGGTCGTAGTGCGCATTCAATCTTTGCAAATAGTCCTTGTAATTGTATCGATGTGTCCATCCGATTTCTGAAAGTGCCGTAAGGCGCGGCATTGTCAGGTAATCCGCTCTTTTTTCCGACGGCACCATTTCTGTCCACAAGTTCGCCTGCACGCCAATGATCTTCTTCTTCGCTTCAATAGAAAGATGATACTTGACAGCATCAGATGGGTCATAGTTATACACCGTTTGTAGCGTATGTGCGTCTTCAGCAAAGTCAAAATAGAGTGGTCCGTCAGCTGTCATCACTATTTTGTTTCCGTTCTTTGCAGCATTCGCGGGCGCCTTGGGCACCCATGTCCGCCAGAACATTATTATTGCGGATGAATCAATTTTTCCTTCAATTACCTCGTCCCAGCCCAGCAATGTTTTACCTTTTGATTTAAAGAAGGCCAGCATGTAATCATTAAAATAACTTTGGATCTGGTTCATGTTGGTGAAACCTTTCTGCTTCATGAAAGCTTTTACAACAGCCGATTTTTCCCATGATTTTTTATTCACTTCATCACCTCCGATGTGTATGTATTTTGAAGGAAACAGATCGGCTATTTCCGTAAAAATATCTTTGGCAAATTCCAGCACGTGCGGGTTACACGGGCATATCGGATTCGAGAATTCGTATGTATTGTTCGGCACCAGCGTATCGCAGGTCAGCTCCGGATACACTCTTGCTGCTGCCATCATGTGGCCGGGCATGTCTATTTCCGGAATTATTTCTATGTGGCGGCTGTCTGCGTAGCGGATGAAGTCACGCATTTCATCCTGTGTATAAAAACCACCGTACAGAGTCTTTCCATTCTTTTGGATGATATGCTCTGCGTCCGGCATAAAGTCTTCATTGCCGGCTTTGGCTTTTGCAATACAAGCTGAATCATGGTTATCAAATGTGCGCCATGCACCTTCACTTGTTAAGCGTGGATATTTTTTTATTTCAATGCGCCAACCCTGGTCGTCCGTTAAATGCAGGTGCAGTTTGTTCAACTTGTACAGCGCCATCATGTCCGCATACTTTCTCAGGTATTGCATGGAAAAAAAATGACGTGACACATCGAGCATCATGCCTCTCCAGCCAAATGCAGGCTGGTCGGCTATTTGCACGCATGGCACGGTCAGTGTCTTTCCTTTTCCATCTTCAACATTGGCAGGCAGTAACTGGCGCAAGGTTTCTATTGCATAAAACATTCCCGCGCCGTCTTTTGCACCAATTGTAATCAGCTTCGGAGTAATGTTGAGCGTGTATGCTTCTTCTTTCAAAGATGCATCCTGCTTTAAAACAATCGCGTTGGCGGCAGCGCTGTGTTGGAATTTCAGTGCATTTTCGCCAATGTAACTTTGAATAAGATTTCTTAAAAATCCTGTTTCGTTGTAGAATGTACTGGTAGCAGGTACTACCAAAACAGTTTTATTGCTGATCACAAAATGTCCCTGCTGCGCCTTCAATTCAGCGGGCTGAGGTATGATGGGATATGTCGCTTGTTTTGTTTGTGCCTTTACATTGTTGCACAAAATAATGACGGCGAGCAAAAGCAACAATGACCTGAACCTATCGTTAAAAAAGCTTTTCATCATTTTTTTATTTTTTCAAACGTTCGAATTATTATAGACGCATTTTCATGATTCGGGAGAACCATTTTCATGATTCGGGAGAACCATTTTCATGATTCGGGAGAACCATTTTCATGGTTCGGGAGACCCATTTTCATGCGTCTCTACGGGAAAAAATCCAATTCTGCGATCATCAAATATTTCCCTTCACCTTCCAACGCAGTTGCTTCTATTCGCACATATCTTGCGGTTACTGGTTTTGGAAGATTGAATGTTCTTGTGGTAGGATCATTCACAAGATTGCCGAATGTAAAGCTTCCCGCATCTTTCCATGATTTTCCATCCTCACTCACTTTTATAGTACCGCTTGCCATCATGCCACCACGTATTTTATTTTGCGGTGTATAGGCAAAACTTGTCAGTGAATAGCTTTTTCCCAAATCAATCGCAATGTATTGCGGTAGCTTGTTTGCATTTGTTTGCCACCAAGTATTATTGTCCGTATCGAAAGCCTTTGTAGCTGGATGTTGTGCATCTTCGCTGCTTGCTTTTAACAGGGTCCAATGTTCTTTACCGATGCCAAACTTCTGGCTGGCGATGGCTCCGCTTTCCTGCGATTGAATCACAACCGCTTTCACCTCTCCGTTTTCAAGTGCAAAGGGCTGCGTATATACACTGGAAGTTGCAGATGGTTCCGAGCCATCGAGTGTGTAATAAATTTTCAAATCGCCGTTGAGGTTCTTCATTGCATTTTCACGATGTGGCTTCCAACCGAAATTATCTTTTACCGGCGCTATTGTTACCATGCCTTTTGCATCACGGCTTATCTGCAACTGAGGCGGTCTCGTTTTATATTTAAAAGCCGCAACCGTTGCGATGGCAGGGTTGAATCTGCTCGACAGAATGCTTAATCTGAACTTGGAAGATGTCACGTCGGGGAAACGCAATATGCGTTTATAACCAATATTGGTAGCAGAAGCAATTTCTTCCCAATGGCCATTTACCCATGCATCCAGCGCATGCTTTTCCACGCGTTCACTATGTGTTGCAACTGCTTCCTGTATCATAAATCTGTTGATGGTAACAGGTGCAGGCGTTGTAATAATTATCTCTTTTGTTGGGTGATCCAATACAACGTAAGTGCTCAAATCATCATCCAGCACGGCTCTCAGCCCTGACGCATTCTTGAACAAGTTATTTCCGTAAGTTTCATTTATGCGCTTGCCCGTTTCATTTAATACACCCACATCTTCCGGAGAAAATTTGCCGTCTCTGTTTGGAGGAATGTTCAATAAAAATGTTGAATTGCCGCCAACCGAACGCTCGTACATGTCAAACACATCATCTGCACTGCGCACTTTTTGCAAAGAGTCATCGCGGTAGAACCATCCTTCACGGATAGAAGTGTTTGTTTCTGCTTCTTCGTAATGTAAATATTTTGCCTCATACAACCTTTCGCGACTACCAAGATCGACAGCTGTCATGTCATGAAAATAATTCGCCGTATCTGGATTGTGTGAATAAGCAACAACGTTCCATTCTGTCTCGCGTGTACCACCTGCTTCATTGCCGCACCACCTCACGTCTTCTTTACCAAATATTACAGCTTTTGGCGCCAGTGTATGAATGAGTTTCTTCCACGCTATATAATTGTACTGCTGTCCTCCTTTTGTTTTTGGTGTGGCCCCGTCAAACCAAACTTCACTGATAGGACCATATTCGGTGAGCAATTCAAACAATTGGTTCAGGAAATATTCGTTGTAGTCATCAACGTTGAATTGAAATTTTGTTTTGTTTTCAAATGGTCTGCCGGGCACCTCTCTGGGAATGGTTCGCGTTGTGTATTGGCTGAGATTGCCATACAATCCTTCTTTGTCTTCAATTTGAAACAAATCTGCAGGAGAAAGGTAAATGCCGAGCTTCAATCCATATTTTTTGCAGGATGCAGCAAGCGCTTTGAGGACATCTCCTTTTCCATTTTCAAAATTGCTTGACATGATGCCGTGTGTGGTGTAGCGGCTTTGCCACAGCACAAATCCATCGTGGTGCTTTGCGGTAAAAATCACCATCTTCATCCCTGCGGCTTTCATTGTTTCGCACCATTGGTCGGTGTTTAATTCTTTAAGATCAAAAACCTTCGGATCTTCTTTGCCGGTACCCCATTCCCTTCGGGTAAATGTATTTGGACCAAAATGGATGAACGCAATAAACTCGTTCTTTAATGCGCTCAGCTGATTGTTTGTAGGCACAACATGTACCGCCTTTTCAATGATAAGCTCTTTGCTGTCACTGTTATCAACACGAATGGTATTCGCAAATGGAATGTTTTTGGTTTGCGCCACAGCTGTGGATGCGGCTAATGCGAATGCAACAAGGGATGAAAATCTATTGATCATTATTTAGGAAGAAATTAATAATTAAGAATTAATAGGTGCGGCATCATAGCCAGTTCTGCGTCATTAATTTTCAAATTTTCAAATTAGCATATTTTCAAATTTTCCTGACATCGTAATACGATTTGATTTTTATCTTGATCGCACCGGGCAATTTTGATTTCTCAAATTTCACTTTCTTCACCGTTCCGGGACCAAGATCGAAATAATTATCGCTTAGTTTTCCCGTGTAACCTTCAATATCAACATACACATACTTCGCGAAGGCAGCAGCAGACACAACGATATAATCTCCCTCAACTTTCCATTTGATGTGCGGGTCAGATAATTTTAGATCGATTGGTCTGATGCTGTCTCTTGCCGGCTTCACATCATCGCGGTAAGCTTCTTTCACGGCGTACCATGCGGCTTTGGGCGAGCGGTTGTAATAATCAGTGATGCTCCAGCTTGCCACCGGCCAGCAATCATTCAACTGCCAGAGAAGTGTTCCCATGTTATATGGTTGATGGCTTCTTTGAATCAGGATCATGTTTTTGAAACCGTAGTACTGCACGCATTGTGTAACGTACACATAATCTTCAACAGAAAGCTTGTTGATCTTCGCAGAATCGATCATGTATTTTTTTAAATAGCCTTCCAGTTTTTTATAGCCATTGCCTGCCTTCTGGTGATCCTGCAAAATATCTGAAAACAAATAACGATCCTGTGGTTGCGTGAATTTTAAAATGCTTGGATAGCCTGGCATGGCTTCCATTCCGTACTCACTGATAAAGCGACCCGTTTTATTTGCAAACACTTCAAACTCATCGCCGCCCCACCAGGTGCCCCAGTAATGGCTGTCACCTTCAGTAAAGCTTCTCTTATCGCCCCAGCCAAACTTCGGCGAAGTGGTTATATACGGCCTGCTATCATCAACTTCTTTCAGCCATTTTGGAATACTGTCGTGAAAGAGTCTTACATAATCGCTCCATAATTTCACGGAATCTTGTCCATGTATCCTGAATTGATCCTGCCATCCCCATCTGTGGAATGCTTCATCATCTTCATTGTTGCCGCACCACAGTACAATGCATTTGTGATTTCTTAATCGTCTTACCTGGTATTGAATCTCTTCTTTAACGTTGGCAAAAAAATCATCATCACCTGGAACCATTGTGCCGGCAAACATAAAATCCTGCCAGATGTAAATGCCCAACTCGTCGCAGAGATCATAGAAAGCATCATCTTCATAAATGCCACCGCCCCACACACGAAGCATGTTCATATTCGCATCTTTCGCCATCATCAAGACTTTCCTGTATTCATCCTTTGTCATTCTCGTAACGAACGCATCTGACGGAATGTAGTTGGCGCCCTTCATATACACAGGTTTTCCATCAATCGAAAAATAGAATGAAGTCCCTTTTTCATCCGGCTTTTGTACCAGCTCCACATTAACGGGCGGTTGATATTTTTTTTCTTCCGCAGCAATATCATATCCTACCAATTTCACCTGCTTCCATATGCCACAGCCCGTAAGTTTTGGACCCCAGTCCCAACCAAAATGAAACTGCGCCTTTCTTACATAGGCTCGCGGGTTGTCAGGAATCATGTAGGGAAGATCCGCTTTCGCAAATGAATCAACTTTATTTTGTGCGGAATGAAAATAAATGCGCAACGAATTTTCACCCTTGTTTAATTTCCCTTTTACATCAACCTTCCATTGGCGAAACATGTTGTTTGCCTGCAACACCAATTTTCCATTGAGATAAACATCTGCATACGTATCGAGGCCGTCAAATATCAATTCAATGTTCTTCTTGCTTAATATCTGCGATGACGGTTTAAAAGTCGTCTTGTATTCCCAATCAACTTTTTCGATCCATTGTACTTTCTTTTCGTTGTTTCTATAAAATGGATCGGGTATTAATTTGTTGGCCATTAGATCGGTGTGCACCTCGCCCGGAACTTTTGCAGGGTGCCACGCGGCTTCGTCTTTTTCATGGAACTGCCAGCCGGAGGAAATAGGCATGGTAATGTTTTGCGCCTGTGAGGAAATGGCAATGCCCGTGAATAATAACAGGAATGTGCGTTTGATTAGAGAACTGTATCTCATAGATATTTGCATTGTTCAGGTGCCGTAGAGACGCATGAAAATGCGTCTATGCCGCGATCCCGAATTTTAATTTTTAATTTTTAATTTTTAACTGAATCGTAGATTTCAATTTCACATCCTGCGAACTGCTGCCCACCACGATTGTATATTCACCTGCGTATAATTTCCAGCGATGTTCTTTCAGATCCCATTTTTGTAATTCACTTGCGGGAATTTTAAATTGAACAGTTTTCTGACCGCCGCTTGTAACAAATACTCTTTTGAAACCTTTCAGCTCTTTTAATGGCATTCGCTCAAGGTTCGGATATTTAATGTATGCCTGCACCACTTCATCACCATCCATCTTACCTTCATTTTTTACTATCACAGAAAACGTAACGGTGTCTTTCAACGAATTTACCGGCGCTGGCCTGCGATCCCACACATACGCAAATGATGTGTATGACAACCCAAAACCAAACGCGTACTGAATCTGACCATCGAAATAGCGATAGGTTCTTCCTTTCATATTGTAATCACTGTATTGCGGAAGATCTTTTAAGGATTGATAAAATGTCAAAGGCAATCTGCCGGAAGGCGAAACCCTGCCAAAAAGAATATCAGCAAAAGCATTACCGCCCTGCTCTCCGGGATACCATGCATAAACGATCGCATCAACATAAGGCTCGATAGAAGCGACGTCTACATCACTTCCTGCACAAACCACGGCAATGATCGGTTGCTTGTTTGCTTTGCGCAATGCTTTGATGTACGCAATTTGCGAAGCAGGCAAACTCAAAGAATTTCTGTCACCACCTGATTGCGAAAGAAAAGCATCACCTTCTTCGCCTTCGTACACCGGTGATAAACCAATAACCGCAATGGTTACATCAGCGTTGCCTGCCATCCATACGCCACCAAAATGTGCGGTGTCAGAAAAGTCGCAACCTAAATCGTACTCCACTCTTGTTCCTGCACCAACTGCAGCTGTAATGCCTTCTACAAAATTGACGGCTTTATCACTCACGCCATGGTAGTTTGCAACCAACGCATCCAGCGAAGCTGCATTGGGGCCAACAACTGCAATTGCGCCATATTTGCTCTTATCGAGGGGAAGAATGTTTTTATCGTTTTTCAGCAGCACCATGCTTTGCTGTGCCGCTTTTCTTGCCAGTATTTTGTGGTATTCATTTGCCACGCTGTCTTCACCAAAACCTGCATAGCGTGACGACGCCGGATCATTGTAGAAACCCAGTTTCATTTGCGTGCGAAGAACGGGCGCCAAAGCGCTGTCGATCTCTTTTGCTGTCAGCAAATTTTGGTTAATGGCTTTCATCACATCATCCTGTAACAGATTGCTGCAGTCGAGGTTTACGCCTGCTTTGATCGCAGCCGCTGCTGTTACGACAGCGTTTGGAAGCGCTTTATGTTGCGAATATACATCTGACAGCGCCCAGCAGTCGGTCACCACATGTCCCTTGAATTTCCACTCATAACGAAGAATGCTTTTTAGCAAAGCATCGCCGGTGCAACAGGGTTGATCGTTAACGCGATTGTAAGCACACATTACAGACTCTACATTTGCATCAACCAATTTTTTAAATGCATACAGATAAGTTTCGCGAAGATCTTTTTCATCGACAATTACGTTGATGGAGTGACGTGTTGCTTCGGGACCGCTGTGCACTGCGAAGTGTTTTGCAGTGGCGGATGTTTTTAAAGCATTAGGATCTGTTCCCTGCAAACCTTTGATGTATGCGGTTCCCATGCTGGCAGTAAGAAAGGGATCTTCACCATAAGTTTCCTGTCCCCTTCCCCATCGCGGATCACGGAAGATGTTGATGTTGGGCGACCAGAAGGTCAGCCCCATGTATTGTAAATGTCTTTGCTGCTGTGTTGCAAGATTGTATTTGGCCCTCGCTTCTGTTGAAATAACATTGGCAACTTCATTGAGCAAACTGTCATTGAAAGTAGCTGCCATTCCTATTGCCTGCGGAAACACGGTTGCCCTTCCCGCTCTTGCTACACCGTGCAAACTTTCGTTCCACCAATTGTAAGCGGGAATGTTGAGCCTTGGAACGGCTTTGCTGTTGTAGCCCAGCAAAGAAATTTTTTCTTCCAGTGTGAGGCGTCCCAATAAATCATTTACCCGTGCATCAACAGATGCATTGCTGTTTCTATACAAATCCTTTTCCTGGCCATTCGTAAACAGCGCAAAGCAGCAAATAAACTGCAAACAAAAAATAACGCGGGGCTTAAAAAATCTTCTCATTGTTGTTAATTGTAGCACACAGATGACACTGATTAGACTGATTTACACAGATTTTTTTCCACCCAATCGTAGTTATTGCAATCATCTTCCTGTACATCTGCCGCTATGTTCCGTTTAATCTCTTTAATTTATTTTTCGTTGGCTAAAGCCAAACGGCAATGAATTCCCTTTAACTGCGAACACGGGCGAATGCAATTCGACCTACCCATTTTCAAATTTTCAAATTCACAAATTTTCAAATTGTTTTTCATCGATCAAAACGTCTGTGGGCATTAACATTTTTCGCCGGCAAGCCTTTCTTTGTTTCGTCTATCACATCCAGCAAACCATGTTGATAGGTATCATCCGCCAATTGCCAAAACATGATGCCGTTTAGCTTTTTCTGCATCGCATATTTTGTTTTCAAATGAATGGAAGCCGAATCATCGTAAGTCACCAAATACTTCAGTGAATCGTTATATAGATAAGGTGCTTGGGCTACCTTGTCCCAATATTTCTGATAGCCTTTGGCGGCTGTAAATGTGGTGTCAAATCTTTTCCACGGCACACCTCTGTAAAAATGTGTAGGCTGGTATAATCCTTTGTTGCCGTCTTTTGTGTTTGCAAAAATGCGGGCATAGAAGGCCGCACCGATCGCAATTTTATTCGCCGGAACGCCCCATTTTCGCAAAAGTTTTACGCCATCATCAACAGATGCAACTTGCTCTGGCGTTGAATACAACGGAGTATGGTGGCCGCTTATCGTATCAAAACCGCTTACGAGGTCATAGCTCATCAGGTTTACGCGGTCGGCATATTTCATCACTTGTTTCCATTCGAAGCCGGAATCGATGCATCGTTTTAACCCTCCCGCTGCGAAGCTAATTTCCGCATCAGGACCCAATGCACTGCGCAGGTCGCGCATCAATTTTGTAAAATTGGCTCTGTCTTCCTTCATGTACTGGTGGCCCGGAAAGCCGGCCACCGCAGGGTATTCCCAATCTATGTCAATGCCATCTGTATGAAAATAATCGGTGAGGTCCTTAGCAGTTTTAGCGAATGTTTTTCGTTGAAGGCTGTCTGCAAAAACAGGAGAACAATATTGGCAACCACCCCAGCCCCCGAGTGACAGCATTACTTTCAAATGGGGATTCCTGCTTTTTAATTTCACCATATTCTCAATGATTGCCGAGTCTCTCGCACTACCGATGCTCATGCTGTCATTGCGCAGGTGGCTAAAACAAAAAATGATGTGCGTGATCTTCTCAATAGGAAAACTGTCAACCGCAGTGGGACGGCCGGCGTAATAAGCTATCACCGCAATCTTCTTCTTTTTCTGCGCGGCAGAAGAATGGAACAAAACCACGCTCAATATGATGACGAGGATACTTCTCATGGTAGATGTAATTGAAAATTGAAAGTTGAAAATTGAAAACGAAGTACATGCTGAAGGCATTTTCAATTTTCAACTTTCAATTTTCAATTAAATGCGTTAATAGCTGATTTTAAAACACGCCGCATGCTGAGCGATTGACTTGCCCTGCAATTTTTTCGGAACGCTGATCACAAGGTTGTTTCCATCTTGTTTCCAACTTAATTTTTCTTTGTAACCAAGCAGTGTAACAGTCGCTTTTTTCTGCGGTACATATCCTTCAATAGTTACTTTATCTGCAAGTATCACATCATCTTTTTCCGGTAAATAAAAAGCATATACTGTATTCTTTTTTGTGGATTGAGTAAAGAACACGTTACCTGAAGAATAAGGCTCCATTGGCTTTGTATCGTAA
>Ga0318567_10000563_pt1 | contig 15181 bp, 15 predicted proteins | sample GRESIP088b5f20_FD_203691 | JGI IMG/M metagenome (GOLD analysis project Ga0318567, IMG submission 203691) | Tropical soil microbial communities from Luquillo Experimental Forest, Puerto Rico - GRE.SIPMG.088b5f20 | ecosystem: Environmental > Terrestrial > Soil > Tropical forest > Bulk soil...
TTATTTATTTTATTGGTGGGCGAAATTTCCCAGATAACCAACGGTGGCTATCCGTATTCATATTTTTATTACCCATTGCTGGTTATTATTTACAAATTAATTGACTATGACACACCAACACCGGAAAAAAGCAACATATAAATACCGTGTTATGAAAAGAACATTAGGCTTACTTCTTTTAACCTTTGGATTGTTTAATGGATTTGCGCAGCAGCACAAGCAGGCTTCTTCTTCGGGCAGCAGCACATATTTGTCTAACGACACTGCCAGGAAAGGCGACATTCGCGAAAAACTGGTACAACTGGCAATTCAAAACCCTACATATGAAGTGGCAGATCGAAAAGTAGCAATAGCAAATCAGGAATTGTCAAAAACAAAGAACAAGATACTTGGACAGGTAGTGCTTTCCGCTAACTTGAATGAATTTTCTATCAATCCACCTAAAGACGGATACAACATATATTATCCGAGATACAATATTGGAGCCTCATTGCCATTGGACCTGTTTATTACCAGAGGTAAGGAAATCAACATTGCAAAAGAAAATCTTGGTATAGCGCAGGCAGAAAGAAACGAACGCTATCGCCTTATCAAAACTGAGGTGCTTACTGCTTATGAAGATTATTTGATGGCAAAACAAAAATTGGAATTCCAGAGTCAGATCACTCAAGATGCTTTCCAGGAATACAAACAACAGGAAAGAGATTTCTCTGATGGCATCATCGAACAAAAAGAATACAACGCAGGCTTCAAAAAATGGACAGATGAGCAGACTAAAAAAATTGAACTGCAACGTGACCTTAACGTAGTAAAGCTTAACATAGAAGCTATTATAGGTGTGCCTTTTGATGAGTTGTTGGCCAGCTATGAACGAAGCAAACACTAAGGCTAAAGCCAATTAATAATTAAGAATTAACAGTCGCAATACGCTGCAGTTATTTACGCTTAAGAATTTTGAAAGAGAAAATAGTCAGTTCAACTCTTTTCAGGAATTGTCATGATCGTTGTTTTTGGCTTTTTCTTTTCGACTTAACAATCAACCCGTCATTCCCTCAAAATAGTAATGAAAAAATATCGCCCTTTTTTAGTTTGTACCGCGCTGTTGCTGGTATTTGTTGCTTTATTGGAATTGCAGGCGCTTCACAGAACCGGCGGCCATTTTTGTTATCCGCTGGATGATTCGTTTATTCACATGTCGGTAGCAAAAAACCTGGCAGTGAGCCATGTGTGGGGAGTTTCAAGCGGCGAATGGGTGTCTACATCGTCCTCTCCATTTTACACTTTGGTGCTTACACTTAGCTATATTATCGCAGGAGTAAACATTTACTCTCCATTCATCATTAGCTTATTGGGAGGCATATTGGTGATGTTCGCTTTGTCGGGAGAATTGAACAACAACAGCACATTGACCAATCTGCAAAAGATATTGGTGATGGCTGTTACAATGATAATCGCCGTGATTCCATCCTTATCATTATCAGGAATGGAGCACACGTTGCAGATATCATTCGTTTTGTTTTTTGTATACGCCGCTGCAACATACATTGTCTCCGATGATGACAAGAAATCGTTTTGGCCCGTTGCGATATTAGCGGCGCTAACGGTTTTTACGCGATATGAAGATGTGTTTTTGGTTGGGTCGGTTTGTGGGATTTTATTGTTAAGAAAAAAAATCGCACCGGCTTTTCTCATAGGCGCAGTAAGCATTCTGCCAGTTGTGTTGTTTGGTATTTTCTTTTACAGCAAAGGAGGTTTTCCAATTCCGAATTCAGTGTTGATAAAAGGAAATACAAACTTCAAATCTATATTAGGTGGTCAATTGTCATTGCCAGCATTGTCCATGAGCCTGGGCGGTATTTTGATTGTGGCCTGCATCGTTGCATACGACAGAATCAAAAGAGGATTGTACGATCGTGATTTTTATCTCGTTGCCATATTCATCATCACTGCATTCTTTCATAGTGTATTTGCTCAATTCGGATGGTTCTTCCGCTATGAAGCATATTTGATTGTATTGTCAGTTTTTCAATTGTCAAAAATGTTCCTGCAGGAGTTCAATTGGAAAGAATGGAAAAAACCTGCCACATTGATTTTGGGAGCATTCACCATCGTCATGTGTTCGAATTTGGTATTGCGTGTCGCCAATGCACAACGTAAAACAGCAGGTGCCATTCACAACATTTATGACCAGCAATACCAGATGGGTCAATTCGTAAAAGAATATTATAACGGTCAGGCCATTGCAGCAAACGATATTGGAGCGATCAGCTATTTTGGCGATATCAAAACCCTTGACCTTTGGGGCCTTGCAAATAACGAGGTAACTAAAGCACGTAAAGACAATTATTACAACACGGCCTTTTTACGTGAACTGGTAAAGAAGAACGATGCTAAACTCATCATCATTTACGATTCATGGTTCAAGCCCGATATTTCTGAGGATTGGGTAAAAGTGGCAAGATGGTATTTGCCTTATAACGTTATTTGCGGCGATGATATGGTTACCTTTTACGCACCTAACCAGGCTGCTGCGGGCATGCTAAAGCAAAATCTTTTGCAGTACGCAGAAACGACATTGCCGAAAGAAAATAGAGTGGAATATTATAGGTAGAATAAAAGTAAAAAGTCAAAAGCAAAAATTAAAAAGTTGGCGACTCCGCTTTTTGAATTTTTACTTTTGACTTTTGAATTATAACTAGTTCCACTTCTCCAATTGATTCAGCGTCGCTCTCATATCCTTTGGTACAGCAGCTTCCAGCACGTGAGCGTTTCCTTCTTCGTCTTTTATGATTAACTTTTGTGCATGTAAAGCAAGACGATTCAGCAAAGGTTTTTCTTCCAACACATCTTTACCCAGCTTGTATTTCTTTTTAATCGCAGAAAGCAAAACAGGATGCCCATCTCCATACACTTCATCACACACAATCGCATGACCAAGGTGCTTCATGTGCACACGAATCTGGTGCGTACGTCCGGTGAAGATTTGGAACTGCATCCATGAGTAGTTATTAAAAGCTTCCAATACCTGATAAGCAGTTTGTGATGCTTTTCCTTTTCTGTTAGTGGTCATCACGCCTTTCTTTACAGGATGTTCGATGATCGGCATATCTATTAGGCCACTTGGTACAGACAACCTTCCTAACACCAGGCCAACATAAAACTTCTCCGTTTCACGTTGTTCAAATTGTTGTGAAAGATGTTTGTGCGTTTGCTCATTCTTTGCAAAAACAATTACGCCACTTGTGTCTTTATCAAGGCGGTGAACAGTAAAAATTGCTCCGTATTTATCGAGTAAAATATCTTTTAAAGAGACTTCGGATTGCATTCTGTCCGGCACAGATAAAAGACCCGAAGGTTTATTAACAGCAATAAAATTGTCGTTCTCAAAAATAATTTCCAGCTTCATAGTAGGTAAAAATTCAAAATTAAAAATTCAAAAAAATTGTCAATAGTAGAGTCATCCAAACACTAAGTGCTTTTTACTTTTGAATTTTTACTTTTGACCTTTCTTCACCGATCTGTTGAAATGTTTAAGGGTTCTGATTTCTTTTTCGTTCAGTAAACGGAATTTGCCGCGGTTCACATTCTTCTTTGTAAGGCCCGCATACATTACGCGGTCAAGACCTTTTACGTCATATTTCAAATGCTCGAAAATACGACGCACGATACGGTTTCTGCCACTGTGAATTTCAATACCGATAATCGATTTGTCTTTTGGATCAACATAACCCAAGGCATCCGGAGCAATAAAACCGTCTTCCAATGTAAGACCGTTGGCAATGCTGTCGAAGTCATTTTTGGTAACAGGCCTGTCGAGTGTTACCTCGTAAATTTTTTTGATCTCGTGGCTTGGATGGCTAAGTGTTTGCGCAAGATCTCCATCGTTTGTAAGCAGCAAAACACCGGAAGTATTTCTATCAAGTCTTCCAACGGGATAAACACGTTCATCAGTTGCTTGTTTGATCAACTGCAACACCGTTTTTCTTCCTTGTGGATCATCAGTTGTAGTGATGTAATCTTTTGGCTTGTTCAACAAAATGTAAACAAGATTTTTCGTAGGAATAACTTTCTTGCCGTTTACTTTGATCACATCTTTCTCTCCAAGTTTGTATCCCGGTTCGGTTACAACTTTCCCATTTACTTCTACTTTTCCTTCTTTCACCAGTGTAGCGGCATCTCTGCGTGAACATACACCGCCATGCGCAATGTATTTGTTCAAAGGCATTCCTGCATGATTGCCCATGATCTCTTCATGCACAGTTTTGTGACCCGCAGCAGGCGCAGCTTTAGCATTTACATCAGTGTTTTTTGAAATGGAAATTTTGCCTGTAGGTTTTTCAGCCTTTGTATTATTAGGAGCTGTTGGTTCAGCTGTCTTTTTGAATTTTGCGTCTTTAGGATTTTGCGGTTTTCCGCCTTTAAGCGCCCTGATCTCTTCTTTACTTACTTTAGGCGATCCGGAAGCAGCAAGACCCGCTTTCTTCTTTTCGTAGTTTTCAGCCTTCTGCTTTCTCTTGTCTTCGTAGTACTTGTCAATCGCGGCAGCTCTTTCTTTTTTTGCTGCTTTTCTGTCTTGCTTGTACTTTTCTTTTACAGTACCTGATTTCTTCTTGTTTATAAATTTCTCGAACTGTGAAATTCTTCCCATGATTTTAAAATTTGCTGTTTTTCAACAGTAGTTATGAATAGTTGTGAGTTATGAGTTTTGAGTAATGAGTAATGAGTATTTGTGCTGCCTTCCGACCCACAACTCATAACTCAAAACTCACAACTTCACTTAAACGTCAACCTCTTTATTAGCCAGCTGTCCGCATGCCGCGTCAATATCTTTACCACGGCTTCTGCGCAGGCGCACGTTCACGCGATGTTTCTCAAGATACTGCATGAACTTATCTGTAGTAGCTTCATCGGGTTTGCTGAACTGTGCAAGATCAATCGGGTTGTATTCGATGATATTGATTAGATCGGCAGGCACCTGGCGATAAATCTTGATCAACTCATCCGCATCTTTCAATGAATCGTTGAAATTGTTGAACAGAATATATTCAAACGTGATCTCATTGCCCGTTTGCTGATAAAAATAATTCAGCGCTTCGATCAATGATTTGATATTATTGGTATCGTTGATCGGCATGATCTGGTGGCGCTTTTCATCATTTGCCGCGTGAAGCGATAGAGCCAGTTTAAAACGCACTTTATCGTCACCTAGTTGCCTGATCATTTTCGCAACGCCTGCAGTAGAAACCGTAATGCGGCGCGGACTCATGCCAAGGCCATCTTCTGCAGAAATTCTTTCGATTGCCTTCAACACGTTTTTATAATTCAGCAAAGGTTCGCCCATGCCCATGAAAACGATGTTGCTCAGCTTTTTGCCATGCACGCGTTCTGCTTGTTGGTTGATTAAAACAACCTCGTCGTATATTTCGTCGTAAGTCAAATTGCGCTTGCGGTCCATGTAGCCCGTAGCACAGAATTTACAGCTTAGCGAACAACCAATTTGTGAAGATACACAGGCGGTTTGCCTGTTTTCTGTAGGAATTAAAACGCCTTCCACCAAATGACCGTCAGTAGTTCTGAAGCGGCTTTTTACCGTACCGTCGGCGCTGTATTGTGTCGCATCAACTTTCAATGCCGGTAAAGAAAAGTGCTCAGAAAGTTTGGCACGAAGCTCTTTACTCAGGTTTGTCATGGCCTCGAAAGTGTGAGCGTGTTTAAGCCAAATCCACTCGTAAACCTGCTTTGCCCTAAACTTTTTCTCTCCCAATTCCTCAAAATACTGCGTCAATTCATCCTGCGATAAATGACGAATATTCTTCTTTTCTGTGTTTAACATCGTGCAAAGGTACTAAAAAGAGGGCGGAGGTTCAAGAGGAGATTTGCCATGGATTAGTAACTTTTGAAAGGGTTATATTTGCCAAAACATTTATCCCTTTACGCATATGGATTTGACTTCCAATAATTTATCCGATCGAATTGCCGCTTTGTCAAAGACTGCCCGAAATAGGGTGGCGTCTGTTGTTAATCAAACTATGGTATTTACCTATTATGAGATTGGGCGAATGATTATGGAGGAAGAGCAGCATGGGAAAGATAGAGCGGACTACGGAAAGCAACTGATTGGAGAATTGGCTGAAAGATTGACAAAAGAATTTGGAAGGGGGTTTTCTGGAAGCAATTTGAAGCACATGCGTCAGTTTTATGTGGTCTATTCAAAAAGACAGACACTGTCTGTCCAATTACAAAAAGAACAAAATCAATCATTTATAAATAAGTCAGCAATTGGACAGACAGTGTCTGGCGAATTTGAAAGTGAAAAAGGTCAGACAATGTCTGACCAATCTCAAAATCGAATTCAGCAGACAGTGTCTGCTGAATTCAAATTAAGCTGGTCCCATTACTTAAAACTGATGAGAATTGATGACGAAAAAGAGCGTCAATTCTATGAAATTGAAGCGTTTAAAAATAATTGGAGCTTGCGTGAATTGGAGCGACAATACGATTCAGCCCTATATACTCGCTTGGCATTAAGTAGGGATAAAGAAAAAATAGCGGCTCTTTCAACTCAAGGACACATAATTGAAAAACCTAAAGACGTTATAAAAGACCCGTACATTCTCGAATTCTTAGGACTGCCAGAGCTCCATTCTTACTCAGAAACAGATTTAGAACAAAAGCTTATCGATAAGCTCGAACACTTCTTGCTCGAACTTGGCACTGGATTCACATTCGTTGCCAGACAAGACAGAATATCGTTTGATGAAAAACATTTTAAGATCGACCTCGTGTTTTACAACAGGCTTTTAAGATCTTTTGTGTTGATCGATTTGAAAATAGGTGAGTTAAAGCATCAGGATATTGGCCAAATGCAGATGTATGTAAACTATTACGATCGGGAAGTTAAATTAAAAGACGAAAACAAAACAATAGGGATAATTCTCTGCCAAAACAAAAGTGAAGCAGTGGTTCAATACACGTTACCAGAGAATAATGAACAGATCTTCGCAAGCAAATACTTAACCGTTCTGCCAAGCAAGGAATCTCTTAAAGAACTGATTGAAAATAATATTGACTAACTGAAATTTACCTCCTCCCCATAAATGAAACCAGTTTACATAATCGACGCAGTTCGAACCCCTATAGGCAAATATGGCGGCATTTTAGCCAATGTAAGAGCAGATGACATGCTTGCCCATACCATTAAAGAATTAATGAAACGCCAGTCAAGCGTTCCTTTACAGGCAATTGAAGACGTAATCGCTGGAGACGCCAACCAAGCCGGAGAAGATTGTCGCGACGTGGCGAGAATGGCCGTTTTGCTGGCCGGCTTTCCGGTATCAGTTGGAGGCAATACTGTGAACAGGCTCTGCGGTTCGGGCATGCAGGCCATTATGGACGCAGCCCGTGCGATTATGTGCAACGAAGGAGACATTTACATAGCTGGAGGCGTTGAAAGCATGACCAGGGCACCTTTCATCTTATCGAAAGGAGAGAAATCGTGGAACAGAACGCAGGAAATGCACGACTCAACCATCGGATGGCGCTTTACCAATAAGAAGCTCGCCGAAATGTATTACCCATACAACATGGGTGAAACGGCAGAAAACGTGGCGCAGCAGTGGAACATTTCCCGCGAAGAACAAGATCTTTTTGCTTATGCCTCGCAAATAAAATACGAGAAAGCTTTAGCTGCAGGTAAATGGGCAGATGAGATCATCGGCATAGATGTTTCAACATCCCGCAAGCCGGAAATGATTTATAAAGACGAGCCGCCAAGATCAACTACTTTAGAAAGATTGGCCGCGCTAAAACCTGCTTTTATAAAAAACGGAACCGTAACTGTTGGTAATTCCTCTTCCATAAATGATGGCGCTTCTGCTTTGTTGTTGGCAAGCGAAGAAGCCGTGGAAGCCTTCCGTTTGAGGCCAATGGCAAAAATTGTTTCCATGGCGATCGCTGGCGTTGATCCATCGGTAATGGGCATTGCACCGGTTCCTGCAACGCAAAAGGCTTTGCAACGTGCAAATCTCACCATCAAGGATATCAATATCGCAGAAATGAACGAGGCCTTCGCTTCGCAAAGCATAGCGTCCATGCGTGAGCTTGGACTTGATCAAAGTATTGTAAATGTAAACGGCGGTGCCATTGCATTGGGAAATCCTTTAGGCACAAGCGGTGCGAGAATTGTTACCACTTTGGTGCATGAAATGTTCCGCTCACAGCTTCGTTATGGATTAGCATCTGCATGCGTAGGAGTAGGGCAGGGCACGGCGATGATCGTGGAGCGAGTATGAGAGGGAACGCTTAAGAAAACGGAACGCAGATTTTCATGATTTTTTATGATTGCAGATAAAAGCAAAAGGCTTCGAACACTCGAAGCCTTTTGCTTTTATGGAGAATCGAAATGATCTAGTTTATGATAAGTCCATTTTTCTTACAATAGTCCAGGTATTGGTTGACTTGTTCTCTTATTAGTTGATATGCTCCCGGGTCTTTTTCTATCAGATGTTTTAGGTAAAAGGCAGATGATGACAGGGCTTCACCGCCAGTAGCAGCGCTACTAATCATATGTTCTAAATCCCCAACAACTGAATAATTATTGGAAGCTTTTAATTTTTCAACGATTTCGTTATATACGAGATTTATATCCTTCATAAAATCATTTCAAATCATGACAATCATGAAAATCTGCGTTCCTTCTCTAAAAAGCGAAGCTCAGCAACTCATCAAAACTTATCGTTTGTTGCTCGCCGGTAGATAGATTCTTAATGTTCACTTTCTTTTCCTCCAACTCTTTGCTTCCAAGAATTACGATATAAGGAATCGCTTTCTTCTCTGCATATTTGAATTGCTTGTCAAACTTGCTGTTTTCGTGGAAGAGCTCACTACGGATGCCTACGCTGCGTAATTGTTGCGCCAGTTGAAATGCGGCATTGCACTCAGCTTCTCCTAAATTGAAAAACAACACCTGCGTTCCTGTGTGCACATCCGAAGGAAACAAGTTTAGTTCTTCCATCACATCATAAATTCTATCGACACCGAAGCTGATGCCCACGCCAGGAACATTTGGAACACCAAACAAACCTGTCAGGTCATCGTATCTTCCGCCACCGCCGATGCTGCCCATGTTGGCGCCAATGGCTTTGATTTCGAAAATGATGCCGGTGTAATAATTCAAACCGCGAGCAAGTGTAAAGTCAGTAACGATTTTACTTGTAGAAGATGTTAAGCGGCTATTGTGAAGCAGATAATTGATTTCGTTCAAGCCAGCTTTACCTGTTTCATTATCGCCAAGAAGCTTTGATAAAGCTTCAATCTTTTCTTCGTTGGTACCTGAAATGTTGAGGTATTGCTCGATTGTATTGATCTGCTCTGTATTCAATCCGCGCTGCTGCAATTCTTCTTTTACTTTTTCAATACCAATTTTATCAAGCTTGTCAATCGCGATGGTGATGTCAATCATTTTATCTGCACCGCCACAAATCTCCGCTAGTGCTGCCAAAACTTTTCTGCTGTTGATTCTTATTTCAACGGGAATATTCAGTTTCTCAAAAGCGCTTGCATAAATGTTTGTAAGTTCAACTTCGTTCAACAAACTTTTACTGCCCACCACATCTGCATCGCACTGGTAAAACTCGCGGTAGCGGCCCCGTTGCGGGCGATCCGCTCTCCATACCGGTTGTATTTGATAACGCTTGAAAGGCATAGGCAATAGCGTGTAGTTCATCGCCACATATCTTGCAAAAGGAATGGTTAGGTCATAACGCAATGCACGTTCAGTGAGATTTTTGTCATTTTTGCCAAGCAAAACATTTTCAAAAGCAGCTTTTGCTTTATCAACATTTTTTGAATCACCTAAACCGTTGTTCAATATTTTGAAAATGAGTTTATCACCTTCCTCGCCATATTTCCCCATCAATGTTTCGAGGTTTTCCATCGCCGGAGTTTCCAGCGGCTGAAATCCGTACAGTTCAAATATGCTGCGAATTGTATTAAAAATGTAATTGCGTTTACGAACTACTTCCGCACTAAAATCTCTCGTTCCCTGCGGTAAAGAAGGCTTGCTCATTTACTTGTTTATTTGTGTTTTGTTCTTTTTAATAACTGCTACTGCTTCAAATTCTTTTCTACTATCACCTCACATGCTTTATCTATCAATGAATAGACTTCATGATATCCCGGTTCTGCACCATACCAGGGATCAGGCACATCCATGTCTTTTCCGGGATACAATTCGTTCAACAAAAGTTCGACCTTGCTTTCGTTAAATTTATTTTTAGCAATGCGTCGTATATCACTCAGCACATCTTCTGCCATTGCATATATTTTGTCGAACCTGTCAAAATCATCTGCAACAAATCTTCTCGCACGTTGCTTACTTATGTCGATGCCATGAATTAACGCCACTTTTTGTGACAATGGATGCGGCGCCTCTCCAACATGATAGCCATTTGTGCCGGCGCTATCAATGTACCAATCCAATCCTGCACTCGACGCTTTGTCTTGTAAAATTCCTTCCGCTAATGGGCTCCGGCAAATATTGCCCAGGCATACCATCAAAATCTTCATGGGCGCAAAGATAACGAGCAATAGTCGAATAACTGAATAGACTGAATAACTGAATAACTGAATGTCTGATAATCCAGAGCATCTCCGAGGTTCGACTATTCAGTTATTGAATTTTAGAAAAAATGTTTATGGAATAATTTCACCCTCGCATCTCATTATTAAGAACACAGCGCTGGTTTGTACAAAAAGAATTTTCCCAAGTAAAACATACTATTATGAATGCTAATTCAATTTTACACAGTGATGTGCTTGACATACTATTTGAAAACCGCAACAAACAATATGGCGCATACACATTAAGGAAAGAATACAACAAAAGGCTGATGACTGCTATTGGAGGAATGTTTTCGTTAGTGGCAATTGTTGTTGCTTGTTTGTCTTTTAAGTCTAAGGAAAAGGCCGGGCCAATAGAGATTGGTACAGTCATAACTCTTGAAGCAGCTGCACCAACGCCGCCACCTAAGAAAAAAGAAATAATACAACCAATCATAAAACCGCATGTGGATGCCGGGGCGCCAAAACCACCCGCCGCAACAATACAAAACACAACAATAGCCATTACAAAGGAAGAAACGACTGTGCCTACAAATGCTGAGATGGAGAATAAAGTAATAAGTGACAAAACAACAGACGGCACGCCCACAGACGGCACTGTTCAATCGCAAGGTGATGGCACAGGAAAGAGTGGGCCTGGTACTGCCGAAGTAACAACTCCACCCGCACAGGAAGAAAACTCTATTCTCGATAAGGCAGAATATATGCCTGAATATCCGGGAGGGACAAGTGCTATGATACGTTTTCTTAGAAAAAATCTGCGCGAGATCACCAACGAAGAGGAGCGCACCGTAAAAGTGCAGGTGCGTTTTATAGTAGACAAAACAGGTGTGGTAACAGGATTTGAGATAGTAAAATCAGGTGGCGATGAATATGATAAAGAAGTTTTAAGAGTAATGAAAAAAATGCCAAACTGGAAGCCTGGTTCACAAAATGGTCGCAATGTGAATGTTTACATGACATTGCCGGTGGTGTTTCAAACGGAGTCTGAATAGTGCATTGAAATACATTGGATAAACTTTGGATGATGGATCGATAACCCCTATTTAAACCTTCAACCATTGCGGTCAGCCGGGACGTTATCTCCGTGCTGGCCGCATGGCTTTTCCAGAATTCAAACGTAAGCTGATACAGTTTTTACAATAATATAACAGACTTGCAAAAGGACGGGAATCGTTTGATTGCGTATTTTTTAAATATAAATAACCGCGAAAATTCCACTTAAGGGAATGGAACACAATGTGAAATGGTAAAGTTTAAAGGAAGAAATATAAAATTGAAAAATGTAAAAGAGTTTGAAGAATTAGCGTTCGAAAAAGACATGTTTTTATTATCTTGCCCCATTCTATTTAAAATCGGGTCATATGGACGATAAGTTTCAGCAGCGAAAAGAAAAAAATTACAGCATAATGAGGTCCGTGAAAGATTATGGCATGGGCATCGTAATTCTGTGTTTTGGAATTTTTTTCGCGTTTTCCGATAAGCTCGGTTTTAAATTTGGAGTGGAACCCCTTCTAAAATATTTCTTTGCCGGATTGTGTATTGTTTACGGAGGATGGCGAATTTACCGTGGTTACCAAAAGAACTATTTCGAATGAGATCATATATTGCCTCTAAAAGAATTAAATTTATTTCAACCTGGGTTGTCGTATTTTTCGTAAGTGTGCTTGCGGGTTGCAACAATGCTGAACAAAAGCCTTTTGGTGATACTACCAATTCGGGAACAATTAATATAAGCGTTGACGAGAGCTTTAAACCGGTAATTGATTCACAAATCAAAGTATTTGAAGCCTCTTACAAGGACGCCAAAATCATAGCTCATTACAAGCCGGAAGCCGAATGTCTGAAAGATCTGAATAACGATAGCATAAGAATGGTTATCATTACCAGGGCTTTGACAGACAAAGAAGTGGACCTTTTAACCAAAAAAGAACAATTCTCGCCGCTTCAGGGAAAAATTGCATACGATGCAGTTGCATTAATTGTAAATAACCAGGCAAAAGATTCCATCTTTGACATGACCGATGTAAGGTCAATTTTAAAAGGAACAAGTGGTTACAAACTAAGACCCGTAATGGATGGGCTGTCCGCAACAAGCACCGTTCGTTACGCAATGGATTCTATATTGCAGGGCCACCCTATGGGCAAAAATGTTACGGCAGCGACAAGCAGCCAGGGTGTGATAGATTACGTATCTAATAATCCGGATGCGATTGGTTTTGTTGGTGTAAGCTGGATCGGAAATCCGGAGGACACAACACAGATTAGTTTTTTGAAAAAAGTTAGAATTGCATCGATCCGGTGTGGCATTTGTCCGCAGGAAACATACGTGAAACCTTACCAGGCGAATATCGCAATGAGACGCTATCCGTTGGTACGTGGTTTGTATTATGTGCTGAAAGAAAATTATGACGGCCTTGGAAATGGATTCGCCAACTTTATGTTGTACGAAAGGGGACAATTGATTTTCAGAAGAGCATACTTATGGCCTGCAAAAATGCAGTTCATTGTACGGGATGCAGGGATGTAAAAAATCGCATTAGAATAAAAAATCTATATTTAGTAAACCAGAAAAATAAACAATGAAGAAAATTACCTTAAGCATTGCAGTGGCAGCGGTTATGTCCGTTACTTCTTTGTTTGCGCAAGTTGAACAAGGCAAGAAGTTCTTTTACTATGAAAGGTTCAACAGCGCTAAGGCAGAATTTGAGAAAGCACTGGCTTCAAACCCTAACGATGTGCTCGCTACCTATTGGTTGGGCCAAACATTGCTTCAATTAAAAGATACTGCGGGAGCAAAGGCCCTGTATCAAAAAGGCTTAACAACCAGCAACAATGCACCTGCAATGTTAGTGGGCATGGGGCAGATTGAATTGAACGAAGGTAAAAAAGACGATGCTCGCCAACGTTTCGAAACTGCACTTAACCTGACTAAAAATAAAGACGTAAATATCATGGCTGCAATTGGCCATGCTATCGTAGATTCTAAAGCAGGGGATGCCCAGTTTGTGATTGAAAAACTGACTCCTGTTACTCAAACCAAAGACTTCAAAAGCCCAGAGGTTTGGACCGTAATTGGTGACGCTTACCGCAAACTTGGCGACGGTGGCAGCGCGGTTCAGTCTTATCAAAAAGCATTGAACATCGATCCTAAATACGCAGGTGCCGAATACAGAATTGCAAAACTGTACATGACCCAGCAAAATAAAGATGTGTTCCTTCCTGCATTGGAGCAATCTGTGCAAATGGATCCAAGCTTTGCACCTGCATATTATGAGTTGTACTACTACTGGTTCAACCGTGATATCAACAAAGCAAAAGATTTCTATGAGAGATTCATGGCAGTTTCTGATCCTGATCCAAACAATGATTACGAAAAAACAAGTATCATTTTTGCCTCAGGAAACTACGATAACGCTATCACTACAGCTAAAGGATACATTAGCTCTCAGGGCGATAAAGCAGATCCTCGTTATTACAAACTGATTGCTTACGCTTACGATGCTAAAAAAGATTCAGTAAACGCTAAAAGCTATCTGGATCAGTACTTCGCAAAACAAAAAGCAGAGAATTTCGTACCGAAAGATTACGCTTTCAAAGCAGAGTTGTTGAGCAAATTCCCCGGAAACGAACCACAAGCGCTGCAAGCTTACGAGCAGGCTGTAAATGCTGATACTTCTGCAGTTGAGAAGCTGGAACTGATGAACAGCGCCGCTGGATTAGCTAAAAAACAGGGTAACAGAGCAGAAGAAGCAAGGTGGTTAGGAAAAATTTATTACACAAATCCTAAGTCTACAAAAACTGATTTGTACAACTACGGGTACGCTTACTACCAGGCAAAAGTCTATGATTCTTCAGTAGCTATTTTTGGAAAATACAAAGAGTTGTATCCTGACGAAATCTACGGCTATCTGTGGTCTGCACGTTCTAATGCGGCTATAGATACTACGATGGAAAAGGGATTGGCTGTTCCAGATTATTTGAAATTTATTGAAGTTGCCAAAAAGACAGATTCTGTTAAAATGAAAAGTTTGATCATTTCGTCTCTGTACTATATGGCTTCTTATTCAAACGATATCAAGAAAGACAAAGACGCAGCGATTGGTTATCTGCAGCAAGTCGTGGCACTTGATCCAACTAACACCGATGCTACTCAGATCATCGAGAAATTGAAAAAGCCAGCTAAACAACCAGCTCCGCCGAAAAAGACAACCGGTAATTCCGGCACATCTACGAAGACTCCAGGCGGGCACTCGGCCAAGTAGATTATTATCTTCTTTACATAAAACAAAAAAACTGTCCCGCTGGGCAGTTTTTTTGTTTTACAAACGTTTTATGGGTAAGTGTTTTCACTAGTTTTTTTACGCTGAAACCGGGTAAAAAACTTTTTCGTCCGGGCTGGTGATAATAATCAACTAGAATATTTCATTTTATTGAGGTTTATATCATTGGCTAACCTATTTTTGCGCTTTAAGCAATCTTCTCATTATGAACTTGTTTCTTTTGCAAGTAAGTACTCCAGTAGTTGCCAATACCTCTGCCAACTACATCCCTATTGCAT
>Ga0318567_10000568_pt1 | contig 15084 bp, 11 predicted proteins | sample GRESIP088b5f20_FD_203691 | JGI IMG/M metagenome (GOLD analysis project Ga0318567, IMG submission 203691) | Tropical soil microbial communities from Luquillo Experimental Forest, Puerto Rico - GRE.SIPMG.088b5f20 | ecosystem: Environmental > Terrestrial > Soil > Tropical forest > Bulk soil...
ATCGAATCAACAGACTTCTCTTTAGGTTCCGTGTGAGAAACTATAGTAAAACTGTCAACTAATTCTTTTCCATTAAATCTTCTAACCCCTATATTTTTATTTTCACGAAATTCATAGTAAGCGTTTAATTCGATGGTACTGTCTTTTGATAGTTTGTATTTTAAACCTTCGGAAAGCCCTGCAGGAGTAATATTTAACAAATAATAATGGTTAATGCGATCAGTAAAAGTTATCGGAAAGAATTTTTTATTTATTTCCATACTGTTTTCCTTATACTTATATCTGGCAACTTCTGATACATTATTCTCGTCTGAATTGTCCCAAATTTTACTGCTTACAAGTCTACCTTTATTATCATAAGTGTTTATCTTATTGATAATACAGGAATCTTTACCAGATATGATATAACATTGATAACAATCCATCTCTTTAATGTTTTGCTTTATCATGCTCGTATCAACGCTTCCTAAATAGTTGTCTAATGGACTTAAGTATGTGGTATTCGGCTGCGCCCACGAGGACTTTGCTTCAATCAGTATTATTACAATGGCCAGTAAGTACCCTTTTGTTTTCATTTCATTAAGTTATCTTTTTTGTAAGGATGTTCTCAATAAGTCACATCTTTTGGAACACCATTGAATGCATGTTATGCCGCAACAAAAAACTAGCAGCAAATTCTAGATTCTAATATGTCAAAAAAATTCCCAGAAAGCAAGAACTTAATCTAACAGAAAGAAAATTGTTGAGAGAAATATCAACCATTTCAACCCATCAAAAAAGCCCGCAAAAATTGCGAGCTTTTTTGATGCAGGCCTTATTGCTTTTGGACGCTTGCTCATCTCTTTGGCAAGAAACTTTTTCATGATCAAGTAGCTGTCCCATCACTCATCACTCATAACCCATCACTCATCACTCATAACTCATCACTCACACCCTACTTAACTTCCATTTTCTTAAGCAACGTCCCGTCAGGTCTTTTTTCAGTAACTGTGATATGACTTCCATTTACTTCCACAACTATATAAGCCATGTATCTTCTTTCGCTTTGTTTGTCTTCATACTGCGGGCTGCCGGTAATACCCACTGAATAGCTGGTTTGGGTCTCTTTTGGCGATAGAAGCGCAGGCATATGCGTATGCCCGGCAAGCATCAAATCTATTTTAGCCTTTGTAAAAAGAGGCATGAAATTCACTCTGAGATCGTTGGCGCCAAACCAGTCTCCACCACCTTCTTTATCATTCGCATAAGCGGGATAGATTGGAATGTGATTAAGTACAATTTTGTTTTCTTTCTTTTTATATGCTGCAGTATTTATCAACTCACTGTACCATTGCGCCTGCTCTTTTCTGTAGGGAACGTAATTTGCCAGGCCATAATAGCTTTCGTATTTTTTATCATCTTTATCTTCACCTCCATCAAAAAAAGTGATGGCAGTGTTGCCGTAGTTCAAATTATCATAATAGCGATTTGAAGGGTAATCAAAATATTTGAACAATGCCCTTGAGTGGGAACCGCGGGTTTCATGATTGCCTCTCACATAAATAAATGGTTTATCGGCAGCAAAGAACTCAGACATTTTATCAAGAAATCCCTGGTATATCTGCTTGTCGCTTGATATGTCTGCGACAACGTCGCCATTGAAGATTACGAAGTCAACAGTGTTCTCTCTTGCCACAACATCTTTAATGTAAGCAGGCTGATTATGAATATCCGCAAATAAAAGAAATGAAAAATGATCCTGGTTTTTTTGCGCCAATGTGAAAGAGTGAACAGGGCTATAAACAGTGTCTTTGTATACAACATTATACGGCCCGTATTTAATAATTCCTTTTGACGCTGTCCGGTAATAGTAGGTTTTTCCAGGCGTCAGATCATTCAGGCGGATCTTTTGAATCTCAGAACAGGCGTCAATCTGGCCGTTTTCTGAATTATAAGCCACTTTACCTAGTTGATCTGTTTCTCCATACTCCAGCCAGCTTGTACAATCATTATTCATCATCCAGAATACTGATACGCCTGTTGGCTGCATGTTTTGCAAATACGGTTTGCATTTAAATTCCAATGCCGGTTTTACATCAGCAGCATTTGATTGTGTGTTCTGTGCATTTGAAAAAAAACAGACACTCATAAAAAATAAAAACAGGGAAGTCTTCATAATGTAGACAGGCAGGTTGTTGGTTATAAAATATGAAATTCAAATTGTTTGTGCATTTGTATTTTGCTACAGCAGGATGCCATGGAATGCAGGAGATATGGCATCGCAACTTTTGTTTATGCTTAAAAATACTTTGTTGCACCGTTAAAAGCTTAATCAAACGGTTGCGCAAATATTTTCTTACACAGTAGACTGTTCTCTCAAAAAGTGCTTCGTTCTATTAAGTTTTATCTGGGCAAAACATTAGTAGTGTACAAGGTTGGGCGCGGGACGGCATAGAATTTCCCGGGAAAAATTGGATCAATAATTATGATGCGCAGGTCCTGGAAAGGGCCGCTGTTCGCAAAAGCAGGCGCCATCATTCCTATGTATCGTCAGGTGAATTATGATGGCGAACATCGTGATGACACATTTACGTCAGACATCTACCCTTTTAAATTAACGCAAACGGTTGCGTTTATTTATTGGGACGCTTTTACATATATTTAACAAATCAAAATTAACGAGGCTATCGGGTTTGAATATTTGATAAAACGATTGCACAACTTGGATGTATTCACGCCCGTTACCCTGATCAACTTTTAACGGAAGTTTGCTTGAATTGCTTCCCCGTATTTTAAATTGACTTGACATATGAAATAAATAACAGATCGTCTTTTACATTATTACTTTCATTTTAGTGGTGTGTGATGTCTTCTACTTGTAAATGCACAAGACAATTGTAGCGTTGAAATCAACTATTGCCTGAACGGGTTCTATGAACCACTTATCCACCCGATAAAACTTTAATAAAGCTGAAGCAATAACAACAGTTTCCAGGAACCCACTATTCATTTTTTGGCCGCATCGCCTTCATAATAAGAAAAATATTTTTAAACCAAAACTGAGAATATGTAAATAAGCAAACTAAACAACGACAGGAAACACAAAACCGCATTGTGATTTTTTGTTTTAAACTACCAAACGCTTCAACTGACAACCGAACTGCCTTAAGAGTATTTTTTAACTAACAGCTTTCATTAAAATCATGAGAAAAAAAATTAGGGGGAATGAATTGTCTTGTTCCCACACCAGAGTTCGCAAGAACACTCTCCGATTGAAAATTCTTACTTGTTTGATGCTATGTTTTTGCGCCTTGGGGTACTCCCGGGGATTTTCGCATAATGCGATTAGTTTTACCACCTCTTCTGCAATAGCTTCTGAATTACTATCGCCGCCGGTTGTTATTACCGGCAAAGTAACCGATGAAAAGGGTAAGCCGCTAGCCAATACAAGTGTGATGGCAAAAGGATCAAAATATGGTGCTACTACAAATGAACTTGGAGAATTTAGCCTTACTGTAAAAGATGGCACTGTCGTTTTAATTGTGTCACAAATAGGATATGAAACAAAAGAGATAAAAGTAAATGGACAGGGCCATTTCAATATTACATTGGTTCAAACCGCTTCTCAACAGCAGGAAATAGTAATAGTTGGTATGCAGCGTCAAAAGAAAAGAGATGTTGTTTCTTCAATATCATCTATTTCAGCTGCGCAGATTGAAAACAATCCCGTTGCCAGTGTGGACCAATTGCTGCAGGGCCGTGTTTCAGGGATGAACGTTCAAATCAACTCCGGTGAACCAGGTGTGGCGCCAACTATCGTAGTGCGTGGCAACTCCAATGTTAACACCGGCATTGGTGATAAATCAATTGCTGATGCACAATCATTAAGCACCCCGTTATATGTAATAGATGGCATGCCGATAAACACATCGGATATCAGTACCATCGGGTCATCAGGAACGAACTATATAGCCGGTATAAATATTAATGACATTGAATCAGTTGATGTGCAAAAAGATGCGGTGGCAAAAGCTGCATGGGGATCAAGAGGTGCAAACGGTGTTATTTATATCAGGACAAAGAAAGGAAAAAGTGGAGTACCGCAATTTCAAATGAATGCATATGGCGGCGTGGTAGCGAAACCGGAACTATTAAGGACATACACCGGTAGAGAAGAACGCGCTCAAAAAATGAATATCATTAATCAGTATGACCCCAACAATTTGAAACTTGGTTCTGTATCACAATTGTTAACCGACGCGTACAATCCATCTTATAATAACGCAACCGACTGGCAGAACCTGTTCTACAGGACAGCCGCCATAAAAAATATTGATGGCTCTTTTTCAGGAAATACCGATATGGTCAACTACCGTTTTGGAGTTAACTATTATGATGAGCAAGGCGTAATTAAAAGCTTTGGTTATACACGCTATGGGTTCAGAGGTAATTTCAATTTGAAAATCAGCGACAGGCTAAATACCCAAATTTTACTGTCTGCTACACGTGGCGATAGAAAAAGAGGTATGAAATACAACAACAGTGATGACAACACTCCTGTCTCAGGATCAAACATGCCTACATCGTTTTATAAGCTGAATGCAATCGACTCATCTTTGTATTTGGGAACCGCATCTAACCTGAGAAATAAAAATCTTACAGATGAGTATTCTGCTTCGTTGACGCTTAATTATGACATCACGCGTTCATTAAGGTACGTACTGCAAGGCTCTGTTAACTCTACTAACGACAGCCGCGACTATTTTCAACCATCCAGCAATTCCGATATCAGCGGTAGCCGTTACGCAGGCAAGGACAACTATGCAGAAAGCAATAAAGGTGTTTACAATTCCTTCTTTCTTTCCAATAGCCTGAACTGGGCAAAGACTTTCAAATCAAATACACTGGAGCATAATTTAGTAGTAACAGCCAGCCAGCAGTTTTCAAGGGATGTAGCCACTTCTACAAACGTATGGGGATACCGTACTCCTAATGACAATATCCAAACAGTTACAGGAATAGCTCAAACTGATATTGCCGGAAATTCTACATACAATGCATCAGCGATATTATCTTACCTGGGCCAGGTTCAATACGACCTTAACCGTAAATACCTGTTGAATTTGAGTTATCGTGCCGATGCTTCTTCACGTTTTGGATCGGATTCTAAATGGGGATATTTTCCCGCTGCAGGACTTGGATGGATTGTGTCAGATGAAAAGTTTTTTAACGGATTAACAAACGCGGTTAGCTTTTTAAAACTGCGTGCTTCTATTGGAAAATCCGGCAGAAACTCAGATAAATTTTACGCACCTTATAATTCCTATGTTACAGATCAGTCTTACAATGGCAATACTACTATTCGCCCCGATTACACCAACGGTTTAACAAAAAACAACCTTACATGGAGCACTAATATTGACAAGAATGTGGGCCTGGATGCGTTCTTCCTGCATAACAAAGTCACTTTAAGTGTAGACGTTTATGACCGTTTGACCAAAGGTGATTTTTATGATTTCAACCTTCCTTTCTACGTGGGCTACGATCAAATCAATTTTAACGCAAACGATCTATGGGTTAGCAACAAAGGGGTAGATTTAACAATAGGCGCAAACAGGATAAAAATCGCAAAAGATTTGAACTGGGGAACGAACCTTGTTTTGTCGTACAACAAAAACCGCATTGCGAAATTACCGAACGATAACAGAACTTTTGCCGTAACGGATTACGCAGGTGTATCACGCATTTACGCCGTTGGCCAGCCTATTTATGAAATGTTTATGCTGAAATATTTAGGCGTTTATAATCATGAAAGCGATATTCCTTTCAATCCTCTTACCGGGAAAAAAATCACCTACTTCAAGGGAAACCATACTGTAAAAGCAGGCGATCCGATTTGGCAGGATGTTAACGGGGATTATGATGTATGGAGCGGAGAAGATAACGGGGACCAATATGGTGACAGATTGCCCGTGGGCGACCCCAATCCCGCAGTTACAGGCGGATGGACAAATGATTTTAGCTATAAGAATTTTACGTTAAGCGTCCTGTGTGTTTTTTCAGGCAAAAGAACTGTATATAATACATTCTTTCAGGAACAGGTGGCCAACGTTGCAGGAGGATATAACTCCAGCATGAAAACTTTTGCTACGACCCGTACACCTGATATGACTAACATCAATTACTGGACCCCGCAAAAAGCGAATGGAAAGCCTGACTACAAAGCAGATTTCCCATCTATCAATCCCTTTGAAGGAAGTTATTATCAATATACGCCAATGTCAAATCAATTTGCAGAAGATGGCAGCTACTTCAAAATAGCCGCAGTCACTTTGGGGTATCAAATTCCCAATAGTCTTCTCAGAAGGTTGACTTTGAAAAATGCAAGGGTGTATGCGATGGCAAATAACCTGGCAACATTCTCAAAATCATCAATGCCAAACCCGGAATTAGTGAGCGGAATCGGGATATACTCAGGTGGGCAATATCCCACACCGATCAAAATTACGCTCGGGGTAGATGTTACTTTTTAACTATTAAATTGATGAAATCATTATGAAAAAATATTTTGTTCAAATACTGGCAATATTCCTGCTTGGCGCATCTCTCAGTTCATGCAAAAAAATGTTGTATGAAGCACCTATAAATACAGTTTACAGCGAAAATTTCTGGACCTCAGAAACCTCCGTGAACCAGGCAACTGAAGCTATGTATGTTCAGCTGAGGAGCGCTTTGCGCGATGGGAGCTCTCATTTTATTTTTGGGGACCTGACAACCAATTTATTCAGTTGTTCATATAGTTGCGACTGGACCCTCGATGCAGTAAGGCCAAATTATAGCAAGGGTTCATTTTTCTTTTCGTATGTTCCTTACATGGAAGAACCGCTGCAAAACTGGTCACGCTTTTATAAGATCATTGCACAAAGCAATTTGATCCAACAAAACGTTCCTGCAATGTCTCCCGGTTTATTTATAAACTCCCGCCCTGATGCTTACATTGCTGAAGCATTGTTTATGAGGGCCTACGCTTACTTTTATATGACACGTGTATGGGGCGATCCTGTGTATGTTTCTAAAAGTTATAATGATGTGGATTATGGTAAAATTCCACCACTGGCACGCACTCCGGAAAGTAAGGTATTGGATAGTTGCCTCATCGATTTAAGAAAAGCTGCTGCTGCTCTTGATTATGGTGGTACTTCTCTCAGGGCCAATAAAGGAACTGTGTACTCTTTAATGGCTCACATTTTTGCGTGGAGGCATCAGTACGACTCTTGTCACCAGTATTGCCAAAAAGTTATTGCCAATGGTGGATATGCTTTGGAACCAATGTCTACTTATGGAAACATTTGGGCGGGGACGGGTTCTCAGGAAAATATTCTTGAACTGCCAATGATGGCCAACGACAGAACTGATATATCTGAAACCAATGCTCAGTATTTTGATTTTTTTAGTCTTTTCCTGAAGGGTTCATTAGTGGATAATCAAAAGGGTAATGCGTGGGTTATGGCAAAAGGGGGCGTAATGGATTATATATTTACAGACAAGACGAATGATCAAAGATTTTTGAACTACTTCGTTCATACCAACGCAACAAATAATGATGTGGATGGATACCTGTTATTGAAGTACAACAATTTTAAATACAAGATTCCAAGTTCAAAAACTAGCCCCTACTTAAATAATAACCTGGTACTGCTCCGCCTGGCAGATATCATTTTGCTGGACGCAGAGGCCCAGGCATCAACCGGAAACCTCGCGGGCGCACAGGCCATGTTGAAGCAGACGGAAGACAGAGCCGGCATTACCTCATACAACGATCCTACCGATCAATATTCAATGCTTGACGAAGTAGTTTCTGAAAGAGGCCGCGAGCTGGCAGGAGAAGGTTCCTGGTATTATGACTTAATCAGAACCGACTCGTCACAACAATGGCTGGGAGCTGTAGGATACCCAAGTGCTCGTGTAACCTCAACAAATAAGGGATATTACTGGCCGTTGGACATGGCTACGTTGTTCCCGCAGGACAATTTGTTAACGCAAAACCCGTGGTGGGCCACACACAAATAACCTTATTAATACAATAATATTCCAGATATGAAAATGAAATTATTATTTGTTGTTGCAGTTCTCATAAGCATAGGAGCGCTTATGGGTTCCTGCTCAAAAAATTCTGTTACCGGTGGCATTGAAGATGTCAATCAATATAAATCTCTTACAAGCTATGACTATCTTCAATCACGCCCCAAGTACGACACGATGCTGAAAGTGATTGATGCTGCAGGCTTGAAAGATTCCATAAATGCGTCGAATACCACTTTCTTCGCACCAAACAATACGGCTGTTTATTCTTATTTAAATCTGCGTACTCTTGTGGCGCAGCAAAAAAACCAGTACGCCAAATGGACATTAGATTCTTTGCTATTTTATGTTTCCACCAATAAAGAAAATTTGCGCGACTCATTAAAGATGTATTTGTTCAGACAGCCAATAGCATTTGATGCAAAGGCAATAGGCGAATATTTCCCAAGTGGTTTAGCAAAGGACACAGCTATTATTTCTTATGAACCTACGAAAGACGCAAACCTGGGTTACAATAGCAATTATTCCTCACCGTTGAGAGTATTGTATTTTACTCATTTGTATGCGCCATACCCTCCTTTGAGCCTTGACAATCCTGCAAGTAGCATTCCGTCAAATGTAGGCACCAGAGTTTTGGTAAGACGTGCCGGGGTTAACACTAAAAATGGTATTGTGAATGAGCTGTCAGAATCTCATACATTATTTTTTCGCAGATAATAAAAAACAGGAAATATGAAATTTATTATAAAACAATTTTCATTTTGCATATTGATGGTTATTGTACTCTCTGTTACATTGATACAATGCACCAAAGTTGAAAAGGGTTATTTAAGTCCTACCATGGCTTATTCTGTATCAGCATTTACAGCTATACAGGGAAGAACTGCCTCTTCCTATGGGCTGGTTTCCGATGGTTCTTCTCTTCCGCTTACTATAGAACTACAGCATGCGTATGATTCGAAGGGCCAAATCGTAGACAGTATGTTTACAAAAACATATCCCGTAACGGTATGGACCGCTGCATATAACAATCTCACCGACACTTCTTTTGCTGCCATTGCTGCAAAGAGAACTGCGGCTCAATTACCTCCGGTAATAATCAATCCGAAAAGCGGCGTTTTTCAAACCAACTCCGCTACAGTTTACTTGCCCTTGGATAGCTATACTTTCGATTTGAAGGTTACGAATGCGCAAGGAACCATTGTATTGCCTAAAATCATAACAATGAACCTCACGTCAGGTAAACAAATTGAAACGGCGCCGGAACAGGGAGCATATAGTGTGGGCCGTTTGATTGCTAACACGGCCAGCGGTGCTACAACATACAGTGGCGCACCCGGGTCCTTCAATGGAGCCAACAATCCATTTGTAGTGGAAACAATTGTACGCTATGCGGATACACCCAACGTACTCACATACACCATCAGGGATAAAAATGGTGTAGTGTTTAATGCGAAAAACGGCGAAATAATGAAGAGGCCGAACAGCGGCCTGAATCCCACTCCGCCTTTCCTTCAAAATTTGCAGGACTATGCACCGGATACTTTTAATCAACCGGACTCAGGGTCATTATCTTTGAAATATCCATTGGTGCCTTTCCCTATTGCGAGTTTGGGTAACGGATATAACATGTATTACCGGATTCCTACGGCGTATGTTGTAATTGACAGTACAACAACATGGTCATCCAACACAGCCGGCAGTTATTATAAAGGCTCTACAGACAGTCATTATAAAGGCGCATTTCAAACTGATTTATATGACTACTCCGTTCGTCTGCCATTGGTGGTACAGGTTCCAGGGGCATATTACATAGGTATTAAACTTTTGAATGCAAAGCACAGGTAGTAATTTTTTTCCCCGATAAAAAAGAAGGCTTCGGAATCGTTTCCGAAGCCTTCTTTTTTATGTCTTAGCTAATCAGATGAGATCCGCCAACCGGTGGATGATGATCCACAAAAAGCTGTATCAATATAAAATTAGAACCTCAATGATCTGTCGTCGTTTAATCATTAAGCCTAGATTCCGGCTGAGGCAACTTTGCCCTTACCAGGCTGACCTAAAATAAAATTCTTGACAGTAGTGTTCCCATTTACAATGGTATCATTAAAATTAATTGAAAGCGTTGCCGGCAGTCCATTATCAAGCTTGTTAAAATAATAATCTACATGAGGCAGGAATTTTTTTTGACTGGGCATCCCGAAATAAATTTTCAAGGAGTCACAAGTTGTTTTGTTGATTATTATTTTGGATCGTATGTTTTCAATAGATAGAGGTGGCTGAGGTTGGCGCAAGTTCGGACTTGCCAGAATAATAACACTAGTAATACTTAACAACCCTGAGATTGTGAGATAAGGTTTCCGCATCTTATTTAATTTAGTTGCTCAAAATATTTCTTTAATTCTAAATATTCAAGCATTGGATGGCTCCTTTAGAATTTGGGTGTGTGAGAGATTCGAACTTGGGTCGCTGAAGATGGAATAATCAAACAAACAGAAATTTTGGAAAAATTTATTCAATGACTTGTCCACTTTAATTGCCTTCTTTTATGCGGCCTTCCTGATCATTTATACTATCTAATTGGCGGTTCTGGAATGAAATGAATACCATTTATAACTAACAAAGAGATGGCAATTATCGCCGCCAAAATCAGTACAACTTTTACAAGCCCTGCTGAATAAAACCAATGATTTTTCCAAAATATGAAGGTTATTATCGAAACAAAAATCGAACTGAATAGTAAAATATTAGATATCGTATATCTGATGCGATATGCCAGCGCATCTCGCTGCGGAATTTCTAAATTCGATCTTGTTACTCAATGTTTTCTAATGCCAAATATTTAAAAATAACAAAAAGAGAACAAATAACACCAAGTAATTGAGTGCTCCAAAACAATAGTGATTGAAGAGTAAATTCATACGGATAAAGCATAACAACTTGATAAACCAATGCTGCCAATACGAGAACGTTTAAAACGATTAGCAATAATCTAAAGCGCTTTGACAAAATTGCATTGCGTGTCCTAAAAATCAACACCCCAGTCGTAACATATAAAAATACTGCACATAAATACTGTATCGTCTCAGGATTGTTCAAAATTAATTTTCCGTGTGAGCCCAAAAGAATTAAGAATAAAATAATCAACCCGTATAAAAACAATAGCATTACATATAACATCGATACTATTAAATACATTGTCTCTTTTTATTGGTTATATAATTTGAAAACAATTCCCTTTTTTGATATCATGGTTGTTGCATAACCCTGCCTTGCCGCTATCAGTGCCGTGTTTGTTATTGAATGTTAATTGCGACCAGTCGCTACTGATTGTTGGTGTGCCAACGCATTTGCTTCCCGACACACCAACGACTGCAGCTAACACTATGCACCTGCGTTATAAATATCAACTGCTTCAAACACAACCTTTGGATGCTTGCTCATGTCCTTGGGAAGAAACTTTTTTTCATGATCACCAAATTGCTGAACAAATCTTGCATAGGCAGCTTTGTTGTCACTTAAGCGTTCCGCCATACCAGTTATATTGGCCTCCTGTAAAGGCTCATTACCCTTTTGCACTACGAAATATGTTTCGATGATATATTTAGGTTCGCCAGGTAAAGGGTGTACGGCATAAGTTTGCACATCAAAATAGAAGAGATTTATCTTTCCTCTTTTTACCTGTTTTACCCAGTGATAGCTACTGTCATTGCCAAACTTTCCATAGAATGTTTTGCAGTCTTGTAAAGCTACTATGCCGTCCGACGGAATTTTCTTGCCATCAAATTTAATCCACTTTGCATACGCGTGCATTGCAGAAGGCAGAGACAGGCTCTTGCCTTTAACTGTGTCCCCATTTTCTTTAATGATCAGAGCGGTTTTATTGTCAACAAGCATCTTTCGCTCTTCAACACTGTAAGTACGGTTCGTTACGCAGGAACAAAGGAATAATGCGCTAACTGCTGCTGCAAAAAGGATTGTTTTCATTTGGTCGTTAATTCGGTTTAGGTAAATAATAACTATCGTTTATCAGGGGTAAAATCCTGCTAAGTAATGAAGATTTCACCACAATAAAAAAAGCCCGCAAAACTTGCGAGCTCTTACAACTTGGTTGCGGTGAGGGAAGCTCCCCAATATGTTATTATTCAATCATTGATAACCTGCCAGTTTGTTCTGTTCAATAAACTGTCCACTACTTTACAAACAATGTAAGAACTTATGTAATGAGGTAAAGTAACAAAAGCTTCCTGTTGCTGCTCAAAAACCTAAACTCTTCCATGCTGTTTTGGGGCCGTTTTTCGGTAGTTGCAAACTGATTAATGAATCCCTAATTCTCTTTGGATTTGCTCAAGTGATTTACCTTTTGTTTCCGGCATCACTTTCCAAATGAAAACAAATGACAAAATCATCATGAGGCTGTAAAAAATAAATGTGTAGAAACCGCCTTTGGTGCTGCCTTCAACAATGACCGGAAATGTCCAGGAAATTAATGCCGCCATGATCCAATGTGTGAAGCTTCCAAGAGAGCCTCCTTGCGAGCGAACTGAGTTTGGAAAAATTTCTGAAATAAAGACCCATATTACTGCACCTTGTGAAAATGCAAAAAAAGCAATGAAGCCGATCAGGTAAGCGAGCACGTTTACACCCATTCGTCCTTCGCCGCTAAAGGCAAATGCGATCAGAGCCAAAAAGACAATCATTCCTGTAGTACCGATAAGCAATAACTTTTTCCTTCCAAACTTGTCAATAACAGTCATTGCAAGTAACGTAAATAACAGGTTGGCTGCTCCAATGTAAACAGGTTGCAAGTAAGCCTGCTCCTTTGCAAAGCCAGCCATTTCGAAGATGCGTGGAGCATAATATAAAATCGCATTGATTCCTGAAAACTGGTTAAACATCGCCAGTATCATTGCATAAAAAATAGGCTTCTTGTATTTAGCCTGGAACAACCTTTCTTTGATCCCATTTTTTGATAGTTCATGTTCTTCTTTGATCAGGTCAATGCTATCGTTTTCGCCTGTTTTTTCAAATACTTTTTTCGCTTCGTCATCTCTTCCGTTTAAAACCAACCATCTCGGGCTTTCCGGAATGGTTCGTAATAAAAGTGCAAACAATGCAGCAGGCACTACCATAATCCCGAGCATCCAGCGCCAACTTGTTACCCCTACTCCTGCAAATAAAAAATTTGTCAGATAGGCAACAAAAATTCCACTAACGATCATAAGCTGAAAAGATCCGGCCAGTCGGCCCCGTTGTTCCGGAGGTGCCAATTCAGAAATGTACATTGGCCCAACAACGGAAGAGGCACCAACAGCCAGTCCTCCGATAAAACGAAAGCTCACAAACATTTCCCATACAGAAGTAAACGCACAACCAATAGCCGACAACAGGTACAAAACAGCAATCATCATCAGCGTTTTTTTTCTTCCAAATTTCTGTGCTGGAAATCCGGCAATCAATGACCCAATTACGGTACCTATCAATGAGGAGGCGACGGTAAAACCCTGCCACCAGGAAGAAAGGGACCACAATTGCTGTATCGTTTTCTCGGCACCTGAAATTACTGCTGTTTCAAAGCCAAACAAAAATCCTCCCAACGCCGCAATGAGTGAGACGCGAACAGCATATGCAGATGTCGGTTTATCAAGGGATGTAGCAGTGGAAGAAGCTGAAATTTGCATAAAATATTTTACTTTACCTACATGATTATTTAAGTACCTGTCGCCGGCATTTAAACCTAAAAAAGCAGTTAAGGCATATCCGGATGATTAGGTCCAAAATGTTTTAAGATCACCATCGGTTGAAATTTACTTTCGTTCGTGATCACTACACCGCCTTTCGCAGTCGCTTCACTCACAAAAAATTCGTCATTGCTTGGCTGGCCAAAACGAAGCATTACGGCAGCTTCTGCATCATACACGCCAAACTTCCCGTGCCCTTGAATGATGATACATCCGTATGCAGCGCCATCTGTAATCGTTACAGTTTGTCCCGGATTGATCCTTAATTCTTTTGCCCCGAAATATTCATTGCCATATGTAATCCAGCTTTCCGTGAACCTTTCGTCTGAATGAGAACATACTACCGGTGGGCGGAAATAGTTCTTTTTGTAGTGAGGATCCACGTTCTTTTCCCAATCCATCAGGCTCATCACATAATCTATATCCTGCTTTTTATCCTCCGGACAATTTTCTACAAGAAACTCGTAAGGATACACTTCATCCGATGTAACGTTTTCATACACAGAGTTTACATCACTGTTCCATTGAGGCTCGTAAGTAAGATAAGAACCAGGTGCATGCACAACTCCGGGAGGAGTATACCAGCCCGTTCCCAATTCAATTCTGTAGGCGCGGGACAATTCAGTGATACGGGTATCGCCCTCCTCAAATTTCATTAGTCTCTCTTTTACCATGTCCTTTGTAACATCGGGATCAAATCCAAAATATGTTACCGGAAATTCACCTCCGTGATTATTCATTTCCGGTGGAAAATAATATGCTTCAGGTTTACCCAGCCGGCTCACCATTGCGGCTTTGTCAAAATCCAGATGCACGTGATGAAACAGCGGCGCCTTAAAATCAAAGAACTTAGAGTACATCGGCCATCCTCCATATTCATTCATCAATTCCTCTCCAATTATTTCCTTTCCTAACAAATCGATAGCCTCTTTCAAAGTAAACTTGTCCTCCACTTTGCCGGACGCGGGAAGCACATAACTCAATCCTTCATCTGCGGGGGCAAGCGGCCCGTTCATACAAGTGATAACAGACGAGAACCATCGCTCTTTTATAGAGCCACGCTTAGTTCCCAACGCATAATAATCATCCGGGTGCAGACGTAACCTTTGACCTGCTTTACTAAATCTTCTTGGTACGAATACAGGCATTAACTGGAGAATTCCTTTTCCTGTTTCAAACGTTTTTTTAATATTCATAAAAATATATTGGTTCTAAAATTTCTTTACTTTTTTACTTCATACACTTTGTCCATCTTCACCCACTTCAATTCCCGGCCCGGAAG
>Ga0318567_10000571_pt1 | contig 15057 bp, 13 predicted proteins | sample GRESIP088b5f20_FD_203691 | JGI IMG/M metagenome (GOLD analysis project Ga0318567, IMG submission 203691) | Tropical soil microbial communities from Luquillo Experimental Forest, Puerto Rico - GRE.SIPMG.088b5f20 | ecosystem: Environmental > Terrestrial > Soil > Tropical forest > Bulk soil...
TCAATACCGACGCCGAAGGCCGTCTGGTGCTGGCCGATGCGCTTTGGTACACGCAAGAGCAGTTCAAGCCCCATTCCATCGTCGATCTGGCCACCCTGACGGGGGCCATCATCATCTCGCTGGGCGCTCACTTCGCCGGCCTGTTCTCGAATGACGACGATCTGTCGGAAAAGCTGACCGCCGCCGGCAAGAAGGTGGGCGAGAAGCTGTGGCGCATGCCGGTCGATGATCCCTATGACAAGATGATCAAGTCCGAGATCGCCGATATGAAGAATGTCGGCGAAGGCGGAGCCGGCAGCGTCACCGCCGCCATGTTCCTCAAGCGGTTCATCAAGGACGGCACCAAATGGGCGCATCTGGACATCGCCGGTGTGACCTGGGCCAAGGCTGACAAGCCGGTGGTGCCGAAGGGCGCGACCGCTTTCGGCGTGCGCCTGCTGGACCGTCTGGTTGCCGATCAGTACGAGCAGAAGTAAATCTTGCTGCTGGATATCTCCTTCGAGAAGGCCGCCGCCGGGGTTGACGCCCTGGCGGTGGGTCTGCGTCCCGGCCTGATCTTTCAGCCTTCAGCCAAGCTGCCGGGGCTGGAGCAGGCCTTGGCCCTGAAGCACCGCTTCAAGGGCGAGGAAGGCGACGTGCTGCCGGTCCTCACGCCTTCGGGCTGGGTGGTGGCGGTAGGGTTGGACGCCGAGGAGGATCAGGACGATCTGTCCCTGCGCCGCATCGGCTCGAATCTGTTCGCCGAACTCTGCGACGGCGGTATCGAGCATCTGGCGCTGCGCCTTGACCTTTCCCCCGAAGACGCCGCCGAGCTGGCTTACGGCATGGCTCTGCGGGCCTGGAAGCCATCGGGCAAATATCGTTCGAAGCCTGACCCGGACGAGCAATGGAGCCTGACTAAGGCCACGCTCCTGACCGATGACCCGAAAGCGGCGGCGGAGCGGTTCGCCCGTCTGTCGGCGGTGGCCGAGGCTTCGGTGTTTGCCCGCGATCTGGTGGTGGCTCCGGCCAATGAACTGACGCCGCAAATGTTCGCCGAGCGGCTGGAGGGGCTGTTCAGCCTGGGCGTCTCCATCGAAATTCTCGACGCCAAGGCTTTGGCCAAGCAGGGGCTGAACCTGCTGCTGGCGGTCGGCAAAGGCAGTGCCCATCCGCCGTTGCTGGCGGTGCTGCGTTGGAATGGCGGGCCGAAGGGTGAAGCGCCGCTGGCCTTTGTCGGCAAGGGGATCACCTTCGACACCGGCGGTCTTTGCATCAAGGGCGAAGAGGATATGGACGAGATGAAGGGCGATATGGGAGGTGCTGCCACCGTCGCCGGTCTCATCCGTCTGTTGGCGCGGCGCAAGGCTGCGGTCAATGCCGTGGGCGTGCTGGCGATTGCTGAGAATATGGTGTCGGGCACGGCCCAGCGTCCCGGCGATGTGGTCTCCGGCTTCAACGGCATGACCGTCGAGGTGGTGGATACCGACGCCGAGGGGCGGCTGGTGCTGGCCGACGCCCTGGCCTGGACCGCCAAAAGCTGCAAGCCGTCGCTGATGGTCGATCTGGCCACCCTGACCGGCGCGGTCGAGACGGCGCTGGGCAAGAAGCGGGCCGGATTGTTCTGCAACGATGACGGTCTGGCCGACAAGCTGTTCGAGGCCGGCGAGGCGGAAGAGGAACTGCTCTGGCGTCTGCCTCTGGTGGATCTCTATGACGACGATCTGAAGTCGCTGATCGCCGATATCCGCAGCTGCTCCTGGGACGATCTGGCCCCCGACCATCTGCATGCCGCCCGTTTCCTTGAGCATTTCGTGCCCAAGGGTCTGCCCTGGGCGCATCTGGACATCGCCGGAACATCCGAAGCCGGCGACGAGGAAGACGGCGACGAGCCTGTATCCGGCCCCGGCCCCACCGCCTTCGGCATCCGCTTGCTGGATCGCTTGATCGAGGATATGGCAGAGGAGGAAGAGGAGGAGTAGACTCCCTTCCATCATGTCGGATACCCCCCGCGTCGGCTTTTATCACCTTGTCGAAATGCCGCTGGAACAGGCGTTGCCGCGCTTGCTCGAGAAGGTTTACGCCGCCGGTCATAAGGTGGTGCTGATGGCCGGTTCGCCTGAACGGGTCGGCTATATCGACGGGCTGCTCTGGACCTGGCATCAGGACTCCTGGCTGCCCCATGGCAGCGCCCGCGACGGCAATGCCGAATTGCAGCCTATCTGGATCACCGATCAGGACGACAACCCCAACAGCGCCGATGTGTTGGTGCTGACCGACGGCGTGCAGCCGCCGGCGCTGGACGGCTATGGCCGCGTGCTGAACATCTTCGACGGTCGCGACGATCATGCGGTGGACACCGCCCGTGGTCTGTGGCGGCGCTGGAAGGATGAAGGGTTGGAGCTGACCTATTACCAGCAGACCGAAACCGGCAGCTGGTTCGAAAAAGCCAAGAGCGGTGGCGCTGGGGCTTCCGCCGACACTCACTAGGACGTCCATGCAAATGTTCAACGGCAAAGTTTTGGTGGCGCAAGGCGGTGGCCCGACCGCTGTGATCAATCAATCCGTGGTCGGCGCGGTTTTAGAATCCCGCAAGTTCCGCAATGTCGATCTGGTCTATGGCGCTTTGCACGGCGTACGCGGCATCGTCGATGAAGAGTTCCTCGACCTCACGCGCGAGACCACCCACAATCTCGAGATGGTGGCGCAGACCCCGGCCTCGGCCCTGGGCTCGACGCGGGACAAGCCCGACCTGAAATATTGCCAGGAAATCTTCAAGGTGCTGCGGGCCCATGAAGTCGGCTATTTCTTCTATATCGGCGGCAATGACAGCTCGGACACCGTACGCATCGTCTCGGAAGAGGCGGCGCGGGAAGGCTATCCCCTGCGCTGCATCCATATTCCCAAGACCATCGACAACGATCTGGTGCTGAACGACCATACGCCGGGCTTCCCCTCGGCGGCGCGGTTCGTGGCTCAGGCCTTCATGGGCGCCAATCTGGACAACCGGGCGCTGACCGGCGTCTATATCGCCGTGGTGATGGGCCGCCATGCCGGCTTCCTGACGGCGGCCTCGGCCTTGGGCAAGAAGTTCCCCGACGACGGCCCGCATCTGATCTATATGCCGGAACGGACCTTCGATTTGGATCAGTTCCTGTCGGATGTGAAGATCACCTATGAACGCTTCGGCCGCTGTGTGATTGCCGTGTCGGAGGGCATCCACGACGCCAGCGGCGTGCCGATCGCCGTCAAGCTGGCCAAGCATGTGGAAACCGACGCTCATGGCAATGTGCAGCTATCCGGCACCGGCGCTCTGGCCGATTTGCTCTGCGACCAGATCAAGGAAAAGCTGAAAATCAAGCGGGTGCGCGGCGATACGCTGGGCTATCTGCAGCGTAGCTTCGTCGGCTGCGTCTCCGACGTCGATCAGCGCGAAGCCCGCGAAGTCGGCGAGAAGGCGGTGCAATACGCCATGTGGGAAGACGAGGACGGTTCGGTCGCCATTCAGCGCACCGGCTTCTATTCGGTTGATTACAAACTGATGCCCTTGCAGGCAGTGGCCGGCAAGACCCGCCATATGCCCGACGAGTTCATTGACGAGGCGGGAACCGGCGTCACCGACGCTTTCCGCCTGTATCTGCGGCCACTGCTGGGCTCGGGCATGCCCGATGCTTATCGCTTGCGCACCAGCAGCAACCGGGTGCCGAAGATTCTCAAGGCCGGGGAATAGGGAAAGTTCTGGCGGGGTTTACCACCCCGCCACACTTCCGTCGCTGCGCGGATCGGCAGCGCCTTCGATCAGGCCGTTCTCGTGGCGCACCAGCGCTCCGGCATGGCCCATCTGATGGTCAAAGGCTTCCACCAGGGTTACCTCATGGCCGGCTTCCTTCAAGGCGCGGATCAATGAGGGGTCAAACCGGCTTTCCAGCTTCAGATCCGAGGCCGCCTCGCCACGACCCGGCCCCAGACGCCAGCGCGGGGCGCTGACCGCCTGCTGCAATCCCTGACCAAAGCGGGCATAGCGGGAATAGATGGCCGCCAAGGTCTGGGGCTGGCCGTCGGCGCCCATGCTGCCATGCACCATCACCCGACCATCGCGGAAGCGGGTCAGGGACGGGCAGAGGGTATGGAACGGCTTGCGGCCCGGCATCAGCAGGTTCTGCGCCCGCTCGGCCAGATTGAAGCTGGCGGCGCGGTTGTGCCACAGCAGCTCGAACTCGCCCACCGACAGGCCGGTGCCGAATGGGTTGCTGAGGGAATGGATGCAGCTGACCGCCCGCCCTTCCGCATCCACCACGCCGACCCAGGCGGTGTCGCCGTCCACCGCCTCGCGGTGCCAGGGCAGGGCCCGGCGCGGCGCGATCGACATCGCCAGCTTATCCAGCAGCGAATCGCTGAGATAGGTGGTGGAATGAATGGTCATATAGGCCGGGTCGGTGACATGGGCATTGCGCACGATGAAGGCCTGCTTGGTGGCCTCGACAATGCCGTGCAGATGGGCGAAGCCCTCGGCCTCCTTGACGTCGAGGCGCTCGAACAGGCCCAGGATCATCAGCGCCGCCAGGCCCTGGGTGGGCGGCGGCAGATTGTACATGGTGCCTTCGGCCAGGTTCAGCGACAAAGGCCGGCGGCGCACCGAGCGATGGCGGGCCAGGTCTTCCGACGATAGCGGGCTGCCGGCCTTGGCCAGCGACGCACCGATATGGTGACCCACCGAGCCGCGATAGAAATCGTCCAGACCGCTATTGGCCAGACGCTCCAGAAGATTGGCAAGGCCGGGCAGCTTGATGATGTCGCCGGTCTTGTGGCCGCCATAGGGCGAGGCCAGGGCGTCGCCCAGCTTGACGGCGCACTCGGTCTGATAGCTGGTGACCGGGAAACCTTCGCGGGCATGATGCAGGGCGTCGGCGAACAGGCGCGACAGCGGCAGCCCACCGCCCCAGCGGCTGGAAATCTCCAGCGCCGCCTGCCAGCCGGACACGGCGCCGGACACGGTGGCGGCGGCCAAGGGCCCGGTGGCGGGAACGGCCTTCAGGCCGCGTTCGCGATAAGCCTCGGCCTTGGCGCCATGGGCGGCGGCGCCGCTGGCGTCGATGGAGATGGGCGCCTTGCCGGGTTCATGGATCAGCCAGAAGCCGTCGCCGCCCAAACCGCAGGTATGGGGATAGACGACGCTCAAGGCCGCCACGGCGGCCACGGCGGCTTCGATAGCGTTTCCGCCTTCGCGCAGCACCGCAAGGCCGGCCTGGCTGGCCAGCTGGTGGGGGGCGCTGATCATTCCGCGGGTCGCCAGAGTCGTGTGAAGCATTCCGTCCCGGTGTTCTGTTTATTCGAGGCGGTGATTTTGCTGCATCCTGGCGTCGCCGTCCAGTGCGGGCAGGCGAAGATTATAAGGCGGAGCAAAGGATAATCTTCTTGTCCCCTTTCATGCCGCCGTTGCACGCGCCCCCCAAGCGATGATAAAAGCCCTGCGCTTCGAGAAACGGGAGGGGCATTCCATGGCTCAGGACTTTACCGGCAACGCCGCCATCAAGATCGGCTGGGACGCTTTGCATCGCGACACCATCATTCTGTCGCAGAAGCTGAAGCATGTCGGCCCGTTCAAGGGCATCATCGCGGTGGCGCGCGGCGGGCTGGTTCCGGCGGCGATCGTGGCGCGTGAACTGGATATCCGTCTGGTCGATACCGTCTGCATCGTCTCGTACGACGACAAAGTGCAGCGCACCGGCGAGGCCTTGGTGCTGAAGCCGGTCGAAGGCGACGGCACCGGCTGGCTGATCGTTGATGATCTGGTGGATTCCGGCAACACCTTCCGCCAGCTGCGCAAGATGCTGCCCAAGGCGCATTACGCCACCGTCTATGTCAAGCCGAACGGCCAGGACACCGTCGACACCACGGTGATCCCGATCGATCAGGATATCTGGATGGTCTTCCCTTGGGACGACGATCCGCAGAACTGGCGGCGGAATTAATCGAGAGAGGGAAAGTCACCCTCGAAAGCCGACAATCCTTTCAGATTCGTCATGGCCGGACTTGATCCGGCCATCCACGTTTCTCCGCAAAAAAGGCTGTTTCGTGGATGCCCGGGTCAAGCCCGGGCATGACGGGAAAGCTGTTGCCGACGCACTGGTCGTACCGTTCCCTTATTCCCTAACCCCAACCCCTCTCCCGATTTCGGGCGAGGGGCTTTCGTGATGTCGGTTGGCGAAATCGCCTGTTTTACCGTGCGTCGCAGGCAAGTCCTGCTTACAGCTTCCTGATCTCGAACCGTTCGAACCCGGCAGTTTTCGCCAGCCGTTCATAGCGGCTGCTGGACAGGTCAGGGGCGAAGGCCGGGTCGTTCGCCGGCATCTCCAGGATCAGCGCATCGCCGTGGGTGGTCAGGCGGGTGGTGCGCAAAAGCCCCGGCACGCCGCCCGAGATGGAATGGCCCAGGCGTAAGGCCATGCCGATCACCCGCGCCCGGCGCTGCTCATCCTCGGCCAGCAGGGTGCGGGCGTTCTGCACCTGCGGGCTTTCGATATCGGTCTCGTAGCGGGCATGTACCGCCAGCGCCAGGGCGGCGCGGTCCTGGTGCCCCATGCCCATGAAGGGCAGGCGGAACACCCGCAGGAAGGCCTGCTCGGCGCGATAGTCGGGATGTTCGTTCCAGAACACGTCGCCCAGCAGACAGGCAGCATAGCGCAGCCGGCCCTGATGGGCGGTTTCCTGCGAGAATAGCGGGCTCATCCAGGCCAGCACTTCCTCGCCATGTTCGGGGAAACGTCCGGCCGAGCGGGCCAGTTCGATGCAAGACGAGATGAGCGGGTCCTGCCACTGCAACTCGGCGGGCAGTTGCTTGTAGAACTGCCCCTCGCGCATGCCATAGACCGAGAACACCAGCTTCGACGGCTGCACCTTCAACAGCACCCGCTCCAGCAGCAGGGCGGCCATGGGCAGATGCGGCAGGCGCTTCTTCGACAGGCCGGGGATTTTGTCCACCGACTTGCGGCTTTGGCGGGCCACCAGATCGAGAAGACGCAAGGCCTCGCCCCGCTCCAGGGTGTAGTTGTCCAGCACATGCAAGGGATGGCCGGTCTGGGCGATGAACAGCCGGGCCAAAGCGCGCCAGGCGCCACCCACGGCATAAAGCGGACGGCCACGGCCACAAGAGGTCCAGTCGAACTTGGCCATATGCTCTTCGATAACGGCGGCGGCGCGGTCGCGGTCGCCGCCCGAAGCCTCGGTCAGGCGCAGGATGCCCAGCGGCATGGTGGAATAAGGACCGGCGAAATGCCCCCGGTCCAGCGCCACCAGCTCAAGGCTGCCGCCGCCCAGATCGGCGACGATGCCATCGGCCTCGGGCGTGCTGCACAACACGCCCATGGCGGCCAGACGGGCTTCCTCTTCACCCGAGAGAACGGTGACGGTGGCCTTGCAATGATCTTCCACCTGACGGACGAAGATATCGCCGTCGGTGGCGTCGCGCACCGCCGCCGTGGCCAGGATGTCCAGCTTGTCGACCGGCATGGCGCGGGCGAGGCGCACGAAGCGGCCCAGGCTGGCCAAAGCCTGACGACAGCCCTCGGCATTCAGCCGGCCGCTGGTGCCCAACCCCTGGCCCAGGGCGCAGACGGCCTTTTCATTGAAAATGGCGACCGGCGTGCGGGTCAGGCCGTCATAGACCACCAGACGAATCGAGTTGGACCCGATATCGACGATGGCGACATGGCTGTGGGCCTGATCGGCCTTGCTGACGGGCGAGAGTGCCATGGGGATCACGGATAGCCCTTAAGCAACAGCTTCGGCAGGGGCCGCCGCTCCTGCGCACTGCCCCGGCCCGACAGGCTGGGATTGGTCATGAAGTAGGTATGGGCGCTGAACGGCTTTTCACCTTCGGCGGGGCCGATGCGGTGATAGACACCTTCATTGTCCAGAACCCAGCTTTGCTGATTGTCCTTCAGATTGGCGACCATGATCTGTTCAAGGATCTGGCGATGCACGGTGCCGTATTCAATGGGCACCAGCGCTTCGACGCGCCAGTCCATGTTGCGGTTCATCCAGTCGGCCGAGGAGATAAACACCTTGGCATAGCGCGACGGCAAGGCATGGCCGTTGCCGAAGCAGACCACGCGGCCATGTTCCAAATAGCGCCCGACGATGCTTTTCACCCGGATATTCTCGGACAGGCCGGGAACGCCGGGGCGCAGGCAGCAGATGCCGCGGATCACCAGATCCACCGGAACACCGGCCTGCGACGCCTTGTACAGGGCGTCGATCAGCTTGGCGTCCACCAGCGAATTCATCTTGGCCCAGATGGCGGCGGGGCGGCCGGCCTTGGCATGCTCGATCTCTTCCTGGACGCAGGTCAGCAGACGGTCGCGCAGGCTCAAGGGGGCGATGTTCAGCTTCTCCATCTTCTCGGGCTTGGCATAGCCGGTCATGAAGTTGAAGGTGCGGTTGGCGTCGCGGCACAGGGCCGGATCGACCGTGAAGAAGCTGAGGTCGGTATAGACCTTGGCGGTGATCGGATGGTAGTTGCCGGTGCCGAAATGCACGTAAGAGCGCAGCTCGCCGCCCTCGCGACGCACCACCAGCGAAATCTTGGCATGGGTCTTCAGTTCGATGAAGCCATAGACCACCTGGGCGCCGGCGCGCTCCAGGTCGCGAGCCCAGCCGATATTGGCCTCTTCGTCGAAGCGGGCCTTCAGCTCGATCATGGCGGTGACCGACTTGCCCATCTCGGCGGCTTCCACCAGCGCCTTGACGATCGGGCTGTCCTTGCTGGTGCGGTAAAGTGTTTGCTTGATCGCCACCACGTTCGGATCGCGGGCGGCCTGGCGCAGGAACTGCACCACCACGTCGAAGCTTTCGAACGGATGGTGGACGACGATGTCCTTCTTGCGGATGGCGGCAAAGCAGTCGCCGCCGAAGTCGCGGATGCGCTCGGGGAAACGGGCGTTATAGGGCACGAAGGTCAGGTCGGGCCGCTCGTCGGTGATCAGCTGCTTGGTGTCCACGGTGCCGATCAGGCCTTTGAGCGGGAACACGTCTTCCGGCGTCACATGCATTTCCGACATGATCAGCGTCAGCAGGTCTTCGGGGATGTCGGCATTCACCGTCAGGCGAATGCAATGGCCGCGGCGGCGGCGCTTCAGGGCGGATTCGAAGACGCGGACCAGATCCTCGGCCTCTTCGTCGATTTCCATTTCCGAATCGCGGATGACGCGGAACACGCCATGCCCATCGACCGTGAAGCCGGGGAACAGCCGGTCGAGGAACAGAGTGACCATCTCTTCCAGCGGCAGATAGCGCACATTGTCGCCCGGCAGACGGATGAAGCGCTGAATCTGATGCGGCAGCGGCAGCAGGGCGCGCATGCTCTCGCCATCCTCGGCGCGGTGCAGATGCAGCACCATGGCGAAGCCGAGATTGGGGATGAAGGGGAAGGGATGCGCCGGGTCGATGGCCAGGGGGGTCAGAACCGGGAACACATGCTCCATGAAGTGGGTTTCCAGCCACTTGCGGTCGGTGCGGGTCAGCTCGCCGATATCGATCAGGGCGATGCCGGCATCGCGCAGCTTGGCGCGCAGGCGAGTCCAGCAATCGGACTGTTTTTCCAACAGCGAGGTGGCCTCGATATTAATCGCCACCAGTTGCTGAGCCGGAGTCAGACCGTCCTGGCTGATATTGTTGACGCCGTTGGTCACCTGGCCCTTCAGACCGGCGACGCGCACCATATAGAACTCGTCCAGGTTGGCGGCCGAGATCGAGAGGAAGCGCAGGCGCTCCAGCAGCGGATGATCGGGATTGTCGGCTTCTTCCAGCACGCGGGTGTTGAAGGCCAGCCAGGAAAGCTCGCGATTGATGAAGCGTTCGTGGCTGTTGATGTCGATGGCGGGGGGCTGGGGCTTTTCGGTGGTCGGCTCGGTCTGGACTTCGGTCACAAAAGGTCTCCCATGCCATCGGCTGTGGTTCTTATTCCTTATTTATAACCCCTTGGCGAGCGGATGTCATTGCCGCTCCCCCAGCTGTCATCGAGCTGTAACAAGTGCAACCTTCATGAATCTAACATTTGCCCCAGGCCGCCGATTTGGTTTTTCTGGGGGCCTTCGAGGAGGCCGCCATGAAGACGATTTTTCTGATGCGTCACGCCAAGTCCAGCTGGGACGATCCGTCGCTGGAGGATATCGAGCGTCCCTTGAACAAGCGCGGGCGCAAGGCCGGCAAGGCCATGGCCGAGCATTTCAAGGCGAATGCCATCCTGCCGCAGATCGTGCTCTGCTCGACGGCGGTGCGCACCCGCCAGACCCTGGACCTGCTGAAGCCGGTGTTGGGCGAGGCGGCGGTGACCTATGACGAGCGCATCTATGAGGCGACGCTGCAGACCTTGATCGCGCGGCTGAAGGAGCTTCCCGGCGAATGTGATCGGGTGCTGATCATCGGGCATAATCCCGGCCTGGAGCGTCTGGCCCATCATCTGGCCGGCGATCAGGGCGAGGCCAAGGCGCTGGCCCGTATCTCGGCGAAATATCCCACGGGAGCGCTGGCGGTGCTGTCGGCCTCGGTCGATGACTGGGATAAGCTGGCGGCGGAAAGCTGCCGTCTCGACAGCTTCACTTGCCCGTCGGAGCTGGACGACTAGGGAAACCGTTCCGCAGATGGTTTTCGTCTGCGGACTTTTCTTTTTATGGTTGTGCGCTAGGATCGTTCATCCGATTGCTCGTGATGGAGGTCCGTTATGTCAGATTTGACCCTCTATATCATCCGCCATGCCGAAAAGCCCGACGAAGACTGGCCGGGGCATGGTTTCACCATCGATGGGCAAGAGGATAAGGAATCCCTGGTCATCCGGGGCTGGCAGCGCGCCGGGGCCTGGGCCGCTTTCTTTGGCAAAAGCGTCACGCATCAGAACGCCTTGTCGCCGCAGCAGGTTTTTGCCGCTACCCCAGGCGCGCCGGATCATTTGAACCATGGCCCCAGCCGCCGCCCGGCGGAAACCGCGACTCCGCTGGCGCAGCAGCTGAAGCTTGGTCTCGACACCACCTACGGCAAGGGACAGGAAGCCGAACTGGTAGCAGCCTTGCTGAAACTGTCCGGCTCGATTCTGGTCTGCTGGGAGCATAAGGCCATCGTCGAGGATATTCTGCCCAAGCTGCCGATCACCGGGCCGGTGCCGACCAAATGGCCCGGTGACCGCTTCGACTTGGTGCTGCGGCTGAATCGTCCCGATGGCGCCGACAGCTTCTCGCTGACCCAGATGTTCCCCATGCTGCTGTCCGGGGACTCCGACAAGCCGATCTGATCAAAGACCGCGTTTGCGACGGGCGGTGATCGGCTCGCCGCCGACGCCCCAATTGTCGGTATCCACCTCGTCGATCACCACCACGGTGGTGGCCGGGTTCTTGCCCAGCACATCCACCAGCAATTGGGTGGCGCCGCTGATCAGCTTGGCTTTCTGCTCGGGCGTAGCGCCTTCGCGGGTGATCTTGATGTTCACATAGGGCATTTTTGCGCTCTCCGAAGGAAGGGAAGACTGGTGGCATTGCCGACCAGCACGCCCGACGACACCAGCGCCAGACTGATCAGCAGCCCCAGCGTCAACGGTTCGCCCAGCACCGGCACGGCCAGCAGGGCAGAAGTGATCGGGCTGAAGGCGGTCAGCACCCCCATGCGCGAAGCCCCCAGAATTTCCACCGCCCGCATATAGATGACCATCTGCACCACCGCGGCGATGACGCCCTGATAGAAGGCCTGCAAGGCGATCTCGCCGATACTGGCCTCGGCGATATGGTGGGGCAGGGCGAACAGATAGACCGGCAGATAGACCGCTGCCGATATCAGCACCACATTCAGCGTGGTCTCCCAGGGCGAAATCTTCCAGCGCCGGGCCAGCACGGTATAAAGCGACCAGCAGAAGGATGCGGCGACGAACATAGTGTCGCCGATCCAGCTGTCGCCGCCGCCCCGCAGCACGTCGAAGCCCAGAATGCCGGCCCCCAGCCCGATCAGCGCCATGCCGTAAAGCCGTTGGCGGGTCGGCAATTCGCCCATCACCAGCCAGACGCTTAAAGCCATGACGAATGGCTGAATGCCTGATAGCAGGATGCCGCCATGGCTGGCCGGGGCGAAGCTGAAGGCTGAATAACAGAGCAACACATAGCCAAGCCCGCCTGCGGCGGTCAGCGCGGCCATCCGCCAATCAAGGCGGCGGTGATGCGGCATATGCAGCCACAGCGGCAAGGCCACCAAGGCTCCGGCGCCCATACGAATGGCGGCCACGTCCCAGCTGTGAAGGTGTCCGGTCACTCCCAGGCGTGAGATCAGGGCGAAACCGCTCCAGATCAGGACGATGGTTCCGGCCAGCAGATAGCCGCGCCTTAAAGACTGATGCTCCATGATGGCTTGCTCCATTGCCGATCAAGCAGACTATAATCGTGATCAATCATCATGTATAATGAATTGATATGATGATTTTCATCTAATGGAGAGATGAATGGAGCTGTCCGATCTGGCGGTGTTCCGCGCCGTGGTGGATGCCGGCGGGGTGACCAGGGCGGCTGACCGGCTGAACCGGGTGCAGTCGAACGTCACCGCACGAATCAAGAAGCTGGAGGATGATCTGGGGGTCGAGCTGTTCGCTCGCCAGGGGCGGGGTGTGAAATTGGCTCCGGCGGGTCTGCTGCTGCTGCCCTATGCCGAGCGGATGCTGGAGCTGGTGGAGGAAGCTCGCGAAGTCGTGGGCGGCGGCGCGATGAAGGGGCTGCTGCGGCTGGGCTCGATGGAAAGCACGGCTGCGGCCCGGCTGCCGGCGCCCCTGGCCGAGTTCCATCGCCGCCATCCGGGCATCACGCTGGAGCTGCATACCGAACCTTCGCAGCAATTGCTGGAGCAGGTCTTGCGTGGCGATCTCGATGCCGCGCTGGTGGCCGAGCCGGTCCGCGATCCGCGTTTGGAAAGCCGGGCGGTGTTCGAAGAGGAGTTGGTGGTGGCGGCTCCCGCCGGGCTCGATCCATCTCAGGTTCGCAGCATGACCCTGCTGGCCTTCAAGACCGGCTGCAGCTATCGCCATCGCCTGGAAGATTGGGTGCGGGCGCAAGGGGCGGTGCCCGATCGGGTGGTCGAGATGGCGTCCTATCACACCATGCTGGGCTGCGTCGCCGCCGGCATGGGGATTTCCCTGCTGCCGCGCAGTCTGGTGGAAAGCTCGCCGGCTCGGCATAGTCTTTCCCTGCTGCCGCTGGAGGGCGCGCCGCAGTGGGTGAAGACCTTGCTGGTCTGGCGCAAATCGTCACCCCGCGCCCGGATCGAGGCCTTGCTGGGCGTTCTGCCGGTTCTCTGATATGTCTTACGCCCGGGGGGAGGAGAAACAGGTTCGGTGCGGCGTGATCAAGATGTCATATCCGCGTAGTCGCTATTGATCGAGTTTGAAATCTGGCTTCGGCCACGGGGGATGACTATATGCCGGTGCCAAAGATTGATATGAACAAGCGCCTGATCTTTACGGTGTCATCGGGGCGTTGCGGCACGGCTTATCTGGCGGAGTTGCTGGGCGCTATTCCTGGCGTGGCCTCGTTTCATGAGCCGGATCCTGCATTCGCTCAGGCCATGCGGCGCATTCAGACAGATCCCTTCATCGCCTATCATTTCTGGCTGCAGGTCAAGCTGCCCGAGATTTTGAAGTCGCCCGAACCGGTCTATGCCGAGACCTCGCATCTGTTCTGCAAGGGCTTCCTGGAACCGGCTCTGCGCATGGGCTTGCGTCCTGCGCTGGTCTGCCTGCGCCGTCCCCCGCGCGAAGTGGCTTGGAGCTTCCTGCTGCGTTCGACGATTCCGGCTCGCACCACCAACGGCTTCCAGCATCTGTTGGACCCGCGCGATATGAATGTGGTGCCGCTGGTGAACTGGCAAAGTGCCAGCAACTATCAGCTCTGCTTCTGGTACGCGCTCGAGATGGAGCGGCGCTATGTGGAATATGCCGCTTTGGCCAAGGATTTCGGCTTGCCCTTCGTCGACATCACCAATCGCGAGCTGAACGATTACGGTCGCTTTGCGGACTTGCTGCGGGTCTTGGGGCTGCGGGCGACGCCGGATATGCAGGCGGTGCATCATCGGCTGTCATCGGAAGTGCATAATCCCAACAAGGCCTATCACGACATGTCTGCCGACTTGTTTGAGGAGGAGGTCGCCATCTGGGATTCGGTCGAACATTTCGCTCCGTCTTTGCGGGCGAAGATCGAGGCGCGTTACGGCATCAAGACCTGAGCGACATCTTTTCAGGTGAAGCCAACAAAAAAGCCGCCGGATCAGTGATCCAGCGGCTTTTTGATTCTCGCAAATGGTCGGAGTGAGAGGATTCGAACCTCCGGCCCCTGCCTCCCGAAGACAGTGCTCTACCAGGCTGAGCTACACTCCGACGCCTGCGAGGCGCTTCTTATAGCGTTAAGTTCTGAGGATCGCAAACGGGAATTTCACCCATCGCGAAGGAATTTTACCAAGCGCGTTCGATACAGAAATCAATGATGTCGATCAGCGCCGACTTCGCCGCGCCATCGGCGAAGATATCCAAGCTCCGGCGGGCCTGTTCGCCGTACTGGCGGGCGCGCTCGATGCTCTCGGACAAGGCATTGTGCTTTTCCATCAGGGCCAGGGCGTGGCGCAGGTCGGAACCGTCTTCCGCCTGGTCCAGCTCTTCCAGCGTACGGCGCCAGAAGGCTTTCTCGTCCTCGTCGCCGCGTTCGAAGGCCAGGATGTTCGGCAGGGTAATCTTGCCTTCGCGGAAATCGTCGCCGATGGTCTTGCCCAGCTTTTCCTGCTTGGCGGAATAATCCAGCACATCGTCGATCAGTTGGAAGGCGATGCCGAGATTGAGGCCATAGGCGTCCAGCGCGTCTTCTTCCGCCTGCGGGCGCTCGGCCACCACGGCGCCGATGCGGGTGGCGGCGGCGAACAGGGCGGCGGTCTTGGAGCGGATGACGTCCAGATAGGAAGCTTCGGTGGTCTCGGTGTCGTTGGCGGTGATCAGCTGCAGCACCTCGCCCTCGGCGATGATCGAGGAAGCACCGGACAGAATGCCCAGCACCTTGACCGAGCCGTCTT
>Ga0318567_10000572_pt1 | contig 15053 bp, 11 predicted proteins | sample GRESIP088b5f20_FD_203691 | JGI IMG/M metagenome (GOLD analysis project Ga0318567, IMG submission 203691) | Tropical soil microbial communities from Luquillo Experimental Forest, Puerto Rico - GRE.SIPMG.088b5f20 | ecosystem: Environmental > Terrestrial > Soil > Tropical forest > Bulk soil...
CGGCCAGAAGGGAGTGGTCTCCGACTGGTTGCCCGCCGCCGCCACGAGGACGATGCCGCCCAGTTGGCTCAAACGCTCTTCCCACAGGACCTGAAAGGCGAGGGAAGGAACGTTCTTCCTGGTGTAGCAACCGGCAGACATGCTGATGATGTCGGGTGAGCGGGTCAGGGCATCGTGGATCTGCTGGATGAGGCGGGACTCCCGGGCGAAGCCCGCGACGCCGAGGATGCGCTCCACCACGACGGTCGAGGCCGGGGCGACGCAGCGGATCACACCCGACACGAACGTGCCGTGGCCGGCGTACGGATCGGCGAAACCATCTATTTCGTGTTCCAAGGCGTTGATCTTGATCTGGTCCGGGTCCTCGATATCAGCGCTCGTGTCCGGTCGTACACCCAGGATCCAGGGTGCCCATTCGCTCGCCCTGGACAGCAGGCCGGTGTCCACGACGGAGACCGCGACGTCACGCCCTCCTGACGAGTCGCCCACGCCAGGCCAGAGCGCATCCCGAACCACCACAGGATCTTCCGCCGCGGCAGGGGTGATGACCGGTTCGGGTTCGGTGGCCGGGCAGGCCAGGTAACCAGTGATCATAAACGCATGATCGAGTGTGGCCACGCCGGTGCCGAGCCGATTGTCAAGGTCCTCGACCAGGTCGGGCGTGTGCTGCGACTCCCGGATGTTTACGCCGAGCCTCGTTACGCCGCCGACCAGAGAGTCCCCGGCGTCGTCGCGCCATGCGCCTAGATCGCGGAGTACGTCCTGGACACGCGAGAGGTCGCGGTCGCGAGTCAGCAGGGAGCTGCTGTGGTAGAAGTAGTCGAACCACTCATCGTCGTGCCAGCTCGGCGGCCAGGCGCGTACATCAGGAGCGTTATCCAACGCCGTCCGTACTTCGGGAACCAGCCGTCGCAGGGTCGCCTCGCTGATGCGCTCACGAGCAGCCGACGCGCGGAATCCGTTCCTGTTCTCAGACATGCCTCTTCCCCCTAGCAAATGCTTCCGTACTCACGGATACCAGCTCATTCTTCACCCCTGCCGACCCTAAAGTCCCTACCCTTATCGTTTCATCTTCTCTACGCTTGATGGATGCCGCCGGGGGATGCACAGCACAACGCGTCCTCAGCCGAACTGGCCCGACAAAGCCCGGTCGAGGATCTGCCGCTGCGTGCGCTATCTCGTCCCCGGGACACCGCGCGGGTGGCACAGCGCGTGCTGGCGGCCAACCGCAGCCCGTACGTCCGCTCGTATGCCGGGCAAGCCCTCGGCATCGCGACCCGGGAGATGGGCGATGTCGCCCAGGCCGTCCGCTACCTCCGCGCGGCACTGGCGGCGGCCGCCTCGTGCGGAGACGAGCGAAGGGCCGACGTCGAGGCGAGTCTCGGCATCACCTTGGCCTTCGCGGGCCGCAGCAAGGAGGCGCTCCGCCACCTGGATGCGGCGCTCAGCCAGGCAACGGGCGTCACGGCGGCGCGGGTCAGGCTGCGCAGAGGGGTACTCCTGGGGATCCTCGGCCGCACCAGTGAGGAAATCGCGGAGCACCGGCGTGCGGCGCGGACGCTCCGTGCCGCAGGGGACAGCGTCTGGGAGGCCCGGGCGCTGAACAATCTCGGCCTCGCGCTCATCGATCGCGGCGACGCCCCTCGTGCCGAGGATGCTCTCACCCGGGCAGAAGCCTTGCTGGCCGGTGCCGGCCGGACGTTCGACGCGGCCAACGTACGCAGCAACCGCGGCCTGGTGGCGTCGCTCTACGGGCAGGTTCCCGAGGCGCTTGCGCACTACGACGCCGCGGAAATGATGTACGCCGACGCCGGGGTACGGTCGGCCGAGCTGTCGGAAGTCCGCTGCTCCGCGTTGCTCGCCGTGGGTCTGTACAAAGACGCCCTTCGCCACGGGCAGGAGGCGGTCGGCCTGCTGCGGAGCCAGGGCGCCGCGGCGGCCTACCGGGCCGACGCTCTGGTGCGGACGGCGCAGGCGGCTCTGGCCGCCGACGACCCCCAGATCGCCAGAGCCTACGCCACCGAGGCGGTTCGGCTCTTCCGGCGGCAGGATCGCGGACGCGGGGAGACGCTCGCGCGGCTCACCCTGGTCCGCGCACGTTTCACGGCCGGCGAGCGCAGCCGCCGTCTCCTGCGCGACGCCGCGCAGCTGGCCGCCGCGGCGGACAGGCACCGTATGGCCGAGGCGGTCGAGGCGCACCTGCTTACCGCACAGGTAGCGCTCGCCCTCGGGGATGCCGCAACCGCCAGCCCGCACCTGCTGAGGACGGCCCGCGCCCGGTCTCGTGGATCAGCGCTGAACCGGGTAATCGGCTGGCACGCTTCGGCACTGCGTGCCGAAGCGGCTGGGAGCCGGCGAGCGATATTTGCCGCCTGTGAGCGTGGCCTGCAGGTCATCGACGCATACCAGCTCACCTTGGGAGCAGTCGAGATGCGGGCGGCTGCGACGACGCACGGCACCGCGCTGACCAAGATCGCCGTCCGTGCGGCGCTGGCCGCGGACGACCCTGCCATGCTGCTGCGGTGGACCGAACGCTGGCGCGCGAGGACGTCCGCGATTCCCCCGGCACGCCCTCCGGATGACGACGAGTTCGCGGCCGAGCTCGCGATGCTGCGGCAGACCATGCGCCATATCAGCCAGGCCACGGTCGAAGGGCGACCGGTCGCCGCACTGGAGCGGGAACGGCGACGCCTCGAAGACGAGGTGCGAGGTCACGTCCTGCGAACGTCGGGCAGCGCGGCGGAAGCCGACGCCCAGCAGCTCGACATGGACAGGATTCTGGCGGCACTCGGGGAAACCCGGCTCGTGGAAATCGTCCGTCTGGAGGACCGCATACATGTCCTCGTCGCCACGTCAGCGGGCGTTCGCCGTCACGTCGCCGGCACGTGGGACGCTGCCGTACGCGCGGCCGAATCCAGCCGCTTCGTACTGCGGCTGCTCGCCTACCGCACGAGGCCAGGACAGACGGACGATACGGGGCAGGGCATCAGATCCGATTGGGCGCACATGCGTCTGGCCACGCTGGAGACACTGGGTACCCGTTTGCAGGAGCAGATCCTGGCCGCCGCCGTAGACGACCTCGGCGATGGCCCGCTCGTGATAGTGCCGCCGGCCGCACTGCATCCTGTGCCGTGGGGCTTGCTGCCAGCCCTGGCCGATCGGGCTGTCACCGTCGCTCCCTCAGCGCTGGCATGGCTGCACGCACGAGGGATCGAGCCGCCGGGCGACCGCACGGTCGCTGTGGTGGTGGGTCCCGGCCTGAAGGGCGCCGAGGCAGAGGCGGTAGCGCTGGCTGATCGATACGCGGATGCGGAAATCCTTACCGCGGGGATGGCCACCGCGGAAAAAGTGCTCATCTCTCTGGAAGGCCGGTGGCTGGCGCACATTGCGGCCCACGGGACCTTCCGTCCTGATAATCCGCTCTTCTCCTCGCTCCTTATGGACGATGGGCCATTGACAGTGCACGACCTGCAGCGGCTCGGTCGCGCGCCCTACCGGATCGTGCTTTCCTGCTGCGACTCGGGAGTGACCGCCTCGGCGGGAGCCGACGAGTTGCTCGGCTTGATCGCGGCCCTCGGGCAACTCGGCACCGCCGGAATGCTAGCCCCGGTGGTTCCGGTGAACGACGCGGCCACCGTGCAGTTCTCCCTCGCTCTGCACGAGCGGCTCGCCACCGGTGCGACGGCATCGCAGGCACTACGAGACGCACGGCTGAGCACTGGAGACGACCCGTGCTCATACGCGACGGCAAGAGCCTACGTGGCCTTCGGCGCCGCATGACCCCGTGGCCATGGCGCTCGGCGCCTAAGAGCGTCGGTACTCAGATCGCCTCCACCGCGGGGTAGGCCGGCTCCCACATGGCCGCCCGGATCCGTCCGGCCAGCCCGTCGAGGGGCACGTCGGACAGGTCCTCGGCCCGGGCCGCCCGGGCGACGGCCTCGGCGACCGCGGCGGACACGTCCCGCAGGCTGGTGACGGGAGGCAGTATGGCCGCGCCCGGGGCGGCGGCGTCGGCCAGCCCGGCCAGCGCGCTGGCCGCGGCGGCGAGCATGCCGTCGCTGACGCGGCGGGCCCGGCTGACGGTGACCCCGAGCCCGAGGCCGGGGAAGATGAGCGCGTTGTTGGCCTGGGCGACCTGGTACTCGACCCCGCGGTAGGTCACCGGCGGGAACGGGCTGCCGGTCGCGATGAGCGCGCGGCCCTCGGTCCAGGCGATCAGGTCGGCGGCCTGGGCCTCGGAGTGCGAGGTCGGGTTGGACAGGGGCATGACGACCGGCCGTTCGGCGTGGGTGGCCATCTCACGGACGATCTGCTCGGTGAACGCGCCAGGCTGGGTCGAGGTCCCGATCAGCATGGTGGCGCGGCTGCGGGTCACCACCTCGGCCAGGCCGATCCGGCCGTCCGCGTCCCGCGGCCAGGAGGCGACCTCGGCGGCCGGCCGGGCGTAGGGCACCTGGAAGTCCCGCAGCGTCCCCGGGTAGTCGGTGGTCAGCAGGCCCTTGCTGCCCAGCGCGTAGAACCGCGCGGTGGCCTCGCCGGGACTGAGACCCTCGGCGATCATGACCTGCCGCAGCGCGTCCGCGATCCCGATGCCGGCGGTACCGGCACCGTGGATCACCACGGTCTGATCGCGCATCGCCGTGCCCGTGGCCCGGTTCGCGCACAAGGCGGCGGCCAGCACCACCGCGGCGGTGCCCTGGATGTCGTCGTTGAAGGTGCAGCAGGCGTCGGCGTACTTCAGCAGGATGCGGCGGGCGTTGGCGGCGCCGAAATCCTCCCAGTGCAGCATCGCGTTCGGGAACAGCCTGGTGGCGGCGCTGACGTACGCCTCGATGAAGTGGTCATACCGCTCGCCCCGGACCCGCGGGTGCCGGTTGCCCACGTATGCGTCCTCGGCCAGCAGGGCCTGGTTGTCGGTGCCCGCGTCCAGCACGACCGGGATAACCCGGTGCGGGTGCAGGCCGGCCGCGGCGGTGTAGACGGCCAGCTTCCCGGCCGCGATCGCGATACCGCCCACCCCCCAGTCACCGATGCCCAGGATGCCTTCGGAGTCGGTGGCCACGATCAGGTCCACGTCGTCGGGCCCCATCCCGTAGTTGCGGAAGGCCTTCTCCACCTGTTCGGGATGATCCACCGACAGGAACACGCCGCGCGGACGGCCGAACCACAGGCTGTACCGCTCGATCGCGGTCCCCACCGTCGGGGTGTACACGATCGGCAGCATCTCCTCGATGTGCTCGGTCAGCAGCCGGTAGAACAGCACCTCGTTGCGGTCCCGCACGTGGCCCAGGAGGATGTTCTTGGCCAGGTCGTCGGGCTGGGTCCGGTACTGGGCGTACACCCGCCGCAGCTGCCCCTCGATCGTCGACACCCCGTCGGGGAGCAGGCCGGTCAGGCCGAGCGCCTCCCGTTCGGCCAGCGTGAAGGCGGTGCCCCGGTTCAGCATCGGCGAGGCGAGCACCGGGCGGCCCCGGGCCCTGATCCGCGCCACCATGCCCTCGGGTGTCCAGGCGAGCTCAAACGGACGGTCCGACATCACACCACCTCGAGTCCTGGCTAACTTCGTGAGCCAAGAAGTAACACAAGAAGGATCTCGTGTGCACCGAACGGGTCGTGTGGGTGTTGCGTAAATCAGTCGAATGAGGGCTTGCGGTCCCGGCTCCGCTTGAGTTCGAAGAAGCCGTCGGTCGCGGTCACCAGCGCCACGCCGTCCCACAGCCGCCCGGCGGCCTCGCCGCGGGGCGCGGGCGTGACGACGGGACCGAAGATGGCGTTGCCCCGGATGCGGATGACCGGGGTGCCGACGTCCAGGCCGACGTCATCGAAGGCCTCGTTGTGCGAGTCCCTGATGAGCTGGTCGAGTTCGGTGCTCTCGGCGGCCTTGGCCAGGTCCGCCGGCAACCCCACCTCGGCCAGGGCCTCGGGGATGGACTCGGGATCCTCCCGGCGGCCCTGCACGTGGTACCGGGTGCCGATGGCGGTGTAGAGCGGCCCGAGAATGCCGGGGCCGGCCTGCTCCCTGGCGGCCGCGACGACCCGGATCGGCCCCCACGCCTTGCTCATCCGCTCCAGGTATTCCTCGGTCAGGCCCTTGCCCTCGTGCTGGACCAGGTTCAGGTAGGCCAGCGACATGATCCGCCACTCGGTGCGGACCGGCCGGACCTTCTCCACCTCCAGCATCCAGCGGGAAGTGATCCAGGCCCAGGGGCACAGCGGATCGAACCAGAACTGCACGTCTTCTTGCGGCTGTCCCGTCATGCCCGCGGCAACTGCGGCCGGAGCCGTGATATTCCCGCCCTGGGCGATGGACAAAGCCAATCGTGACAATGTAAACCAAATTTATAGACGATCCGGTTACTGCCCCTCATCAAGGAGGTCCGGAGTGTCGCTGACCACGCTCATCGCAGATACCCGCAAGGCGATCGCCGACGACACGGCGAACGCCCAGGCCGTCTTCGCCGCCCAGGGAACACTGGTCGGTGTTACCGAGGTGGATGTCCGGACCGGTGCGCACGCCTTCAAGGTCGACGAGCCGCCCGTGCTCGGCGGTGCCGACGCGGCGGCGAACCCCGTGCAATACGCGCTGGCATCGCTCGGGTCGTGCCAGGCCATCACCTACCGGCTGTGGGCCGAGCAGCTGGGCATCGCCTTCGACACGCTCACCGTGCGGGTGGAAGGGGATCTGGACCTTCGCGGGTTCTTCGGCGTCGACGACACCGTACGGCCCGGCTTCTCCGCGGTCCGGATCGAGGTCACCGTGACCGGGCCGGAAAGCCCCGGCCGCTACCAGGAACTCGCGGTGGTCGTGGACGAGCACTGCCCCGTCCTTGACCTGTTCCAGAACCCGGTGCCCGTGACCCGGAAGCTGGCCGGCTGAACTGAGCGGGAGCACGGCTCGCGGACCGGTCGGGGGGGAAGGCGCGGCGGCGCGCGGTCGCCACCGTGCCCAGCGCCGCGACGGTGAACGCCAGCGTGACCCACGGGAGGGCGGCGGCCCCGGTCCCGCCCAGGACGAGGCCGCCGGCCAGTGCCCCGGCGGCGATGCCGACGTTGTACACCGTGGTCTGCAGGGCGGTCGCCACGTCGGCGCTGGCCGGGCCCGAGGCGTCGACCAGCGCGGTCTGCAGCAGCGTCGGCGCCCCGCCGAACGCCACACCCCACAGCGCCGCCGCGGCCAGCAGCGCGACCGGCTCGCGCGCCGCCAGGCCCAGGACGAGCATGGCCGTGGCGATCAGGGTCAGGGCGGCCAGCAGGACGGGCCTGAGGTGGGAGTCGGCGACGATGCCGGTGACCCATATCCCGGCCACCGTGGCGCCGCCGAAGACGAACAGGACGAGGCCGGTGCGGCCCGGGGCGAACGGCGCCAGGTAGGTGTACATCGCCTGGTGCCCGGTGAGCAGCAGCAGGGTGACGGCGAGGACGGCGGGGATGCCGGGCAGCCGCGCGACTCGCCGCACCGGCGTGCGCCGGCTGGCCGGGTCGCCGCCAACCGCGGGCACCTGCCACCGGATCCAGGCCACCAGCAGCAGTGCCAGGCCCGCCAGCAGGCCAAAGCTGGCCCGCCACCCGAGCGCGCCGGCCAGCGCCGTCCCGGCGGGAATGCCGCCGCACAGGGCGACGGTGATGCCGGCCAGGACGACCGCGATGGCGCGGCCGCGCTGCCGGGCGGGGACCATCCGCGCCGCGTAGCCGGCCAGCATCGACCACAGCGTGCCGCCCATGACGCCGGCCGCCAGCCGGGCCAGGAAGGTCAGCGGATACCAGGAGGACACCGCGGTGACGGCGTCGAGCAGTGCGAAGCCGGCCAGCACCCACTGCAGGACCGGGCGGCGGGGCAGGCCGCGCAGGACGGCGGTGACCGGGATCGCGGCCAGCGCCGAGGCGACCGCGAACGCGCTGACCAGAAGCCCGACGCGCGCCTCGGGCACGCGCAGGGAACTGCTCATCTGCGGCAGCAGCCCGGCCGGGAGCAGATCGGTCACCACGTCGGTGAAGGCCGCCGTGGCCAGGGCCAGCAGGCCCCACCAGGGGAACGCGTCGGGAAGCACCCGACCATGTTCAGACCTTCTCACTAATGTGAAGGCAAATGACCGTCTCGGGCCGATGCGGATCGGTGAGCTGTCCCGCCGGACCGGCGTCCCGGCCCGGCTGCTGCGCTACTACGAAGAGCAGGACCTGCTGGATCCCGAACGGGACAGCAACGGGTACCGCCGCTATGGCGCCGCGGACGTCGACCGGGTCGAGCAGATTCGCGGGCTGCTCGACTCCGGTCTGACCACCGAGATCATCCGCAGGATCCTGCCGTTCCTCGGGTGCGGGATCCACCTGCCCGCGCAGTGCCTGACCGCCGAGACGGCGGACCTGCTGGAACGCGAGGCCGCGCGGCTCGGGCAGCGCATCGACTGCCTGAGCCGCAACCGCGACGCGATCCTGGGCTACCTAGCCGCCGTCCGCGGATCGCCGTGAACACGGATCGCCGTGAACACGGGAACGCTAGAGCACCGCGCTGGCCAGCAGCCCGATCTGGTCGGGTGCCGCGGTAGTCGGGACGAAGATGAGCTCGTCGCAGCCGGCCGCCGCGAACGCGGCGGCGTAGCTCTTGACCATCTCGGTGCTGACGGCGGCGCCCGCCGCGATCTGCCGGGCCACGTCGCCGAGCCAGCCGTAGTAGCGCAGCAGGTAGTTGTCCGCCTGGTCGCGGGCGTCGGGCCCGAGGGCGAAGTAGGCGAGCGAGAGCTTGCGCGGCTTGCCGGGACGGCCCGCCTCCGCCCAGGCCTTGTCGACCCCGGCAGCGGCCTCGGCGAACATGTCCGGTCCGCCGCCGCCGCTGATCCAGCCGTCGCCGAGCAGCGCCACCCGGCGGAAGGTGGCCTCGGCCGCGCCGCCCAGGATGAGCTCGGGGCCGCCGGGCCGCACCGGCTCGGGCCCGATCGCGCCGGCGTAACCGTAGCGCTCCCCGGCCCAGATCCGCCTCATCTCGGTCAGCTGCTGGTCCAGGCGGCGTCCCTTTCCGGCAACCGGCAGCGCGCTGGCGGTGAAGTCGTCGTCGCGTCCGCCCAGCCCGAGGCCGAGCACCAGGCGCCCCCCGGAAAGCCGGTCGAGCGAGGCGGCCTGCTTGGCGAACAGCGCCGTGTTGGCGTACAGCGGGGCCAGCAGCACGCTGGTGGTCAGCCGGATCCGGCTGGTGACCGCGGCGGCCGCGGACAGGGCCACCAGTTCCTCGTAGTTCGGGTAGACCAGGCGGCCGATCGTCCCCAGGGTGCTGAAGCCGGCCTCTTCAGCGGTCTTGGCCCAGTCGACGAGCCTCCTGCCCTCGGTCCCAGGCACCGTGTTGGGCAAGCCGATTCCGATGTCCACGCACTACCTCCGCTGGCGTCATCGTCGGATGGAAATGTCAGGTTTCTGTCCAATCCAAGCACGCTGATCCCGGGCCGGCGGGGACCGGGGCGCTGCTGGCTCCGGGGCCCCGAGGGCTAGGAGCCGGCGGCGGACCAGCGGCTGACCGTCAGCCGGGAGAACCCGGAGGTCGCGTCGATGTCGAAGCGGGACGTGGCGGTGGCCCAGCCGGGCGGTGTCAGCACCGTCCCGCCCGCGATCCCGGTCAGGTTCTGGTCGTCGACCGACACGAAGGACGCGCCCCCGCCCACCGATACCTGGACCGGCACGCCGCCCGGCAGGCTGAGCCTGAACTCGCTCACCCCGCCGGCCAGCAGGAAGGGCAGCGTCCCCGCGGGCCGGGGCAGGCTTACGTCCAGCGCGGCCGAGCCCGCTGTCACGGCGACCCCGGCCACGTTGCCGCCGCGCAGGTCGACCCAGGTGTGCTGGGTGCCGCCCGCCAGGTCCAGGCTCCAGGTGACGGCCGAGTTGAGCACCACCTTCACCGCGTACCCGGAACCCTGGGCGGGCGCGGCGCCGGCGCCGGCCAGCGAGAGCACGATCAGCTCCGAGCCGGTCAGGACCGGGCGGACCGGGGCGTCGTCCGGCGTCGAGACGCGCAGCAGGGTGCCGCCGAGCTTGCCCATGCTGATGTCGAGGAACGGCGTCCCCGCGGTCACCTTGAGCGCGGCGCGGGTCAGGTCCCCCCGGGACACCGACACGGCGTGCGGCGGGGCGGACGTGGTGAGGGCGAGCGCCGTGCCGCCGGCGCCCGCCACCGCGGCCGCCGTGGCCGCGATCGCCACGACGAGCCGGCGCCGGGTGAGAACGCGGAACATACCACGCACGGTCCCACCCTAAGCCGCCCGGCTTGATGGGGACGGCCACGACAGAAATCGTTTAGATGGTGCCGCGGACCATGCCGATCAGGCGGTCCAGCACGGCCCCGTCGCTGACCCGCAGGCCGTCGTGCTCGTACTCGCTGGTCACCCAGGCGCGCAGCCCGCGGATGGCCTGGGCGGTCCGTACCGAGAACTCGCGGTCCACGTACATGTCGTTGTAGTAGACCGCGGCGGCCGCCGGCACCTCGTTCGCGGCCAGCCGCGCCGGGTCGTACAGGGGCGGCCAGTCATCCCGTTCGGCCAGGATGTCGGCGGCCTGCCGCAGCGGGCGCAGCACCGGGTCGGCGTCGATCATCCACGGGTAGATCATCTCGCCGGTGAAGTAGAGCGGGGCCGCGGCCGGGTCGAACTCGGCGAACTCCGCCCTGATCCGCTGCGCGGCCCACCGGGTCGCGCACCCCTGGGCGTACGACGCCTCGTGCAGCAGCGCGTACAGCGGCCCGCGGACGAAGCTGAGCTGGTCCATCATCGCGTACCTGAACGCGTCGGAGGGCTCGTCCCCGGCGAACGGGTCCTCGAGCAGGTAGTGCAGGGCGTGGCTGCCGTCGGCCTGGCCGAGCATGCCCCCGATCGCCTGGAACGCCGGCCCGGTCAGCGGCGCGCCGTCCGGCAGCCGGACCTCGTGTTCGTCCAGGTAGTCGGCCACCCGCCGGGCCACGTCCGCGTCCTGCGGGTACCGCTCGTAGTGCGCGGCGTTCCTCGCCGCGACGGTGCGGTAGGTATGCCGGTAGATGTCGTCGGCGGTCGCGGTGAGCGCGGGCAGGCCGCCGGTGATGAACACCTCCCGGAGACCATGCGGCGCGAACGACAGGTAGGTGACGGCGCACATGCCGCCGAAGCTCTGCCCGAGCACGCTCCACGGCTCGCCGGTCAGGTCGCGCCTGATCAGCTCGGCGTCCAGCACGATGCTGTCGGCGCGGAAGCAGGCCAGGTAGTCGGCCTGGGCCTGTGGGCCTCCGGGTTCGAGTCTGGCCAGGGTCTTCCGGTTCGCGGGGGAGGACCGGCCGGTGCCGCGCTGGTCGAGCAGCAGGACCCGGTAGTCCTCAAGCGCCCGGTTCAGCCAGGACTCCCTGCCCACGGGCCGCTGCGCGCCGAACCCGGGACCGCCCTGCAGGAACAGCAGCCAGGGCAGGTCCGCGTCGGCCTGGCCGGCGGCGACGACCTCCCGGGCGAACACCTCGATCTGCTCGCCGTCCGGCCGCCGGTGGTCGAGCGGGACGGCGAAGAACCGGTCGGTCAGCACGGTACCTGGATGACGGAAGGTGATCATGGTCTGACCGTATCGTGCTGGTTCGGAGGGAACGACCCGCCGAGCCCGCGATGCTGGTTGAGTAGGGTCGTCACATGCGGAGCAGTAACCGGCCGGTCAGCGTGGCCGAGCGGCGGGCGCGGCTGGCGGCCCGGCACCACCTCGCGCCCGGGACCGGCCCGGTGGCCGGCCCAGTGACCAACCCGGTGGCCGACGCGGTGACGGACATCATCGGGCTGCACGGCACCGACCCGGCCTCGGTCTACCTGTCCGCCTGGGCCCGCACCGGGGCCGACCGGGCGGCCATCGAGCGGGCGCTGTACGACGAGGGCACCCTGGTGCGGATGCTCGGGATGCGCCGGACGGTATTCGTGGTGCCGACCGGTCTGGTGCCGGTGGTCCAGGCCGCCTGCACCGACCAGATCGCCGAGAAGATGCGCCGGGACCTCGCCCGGCGCATCGAGGAATCCGGCATCGCCGCGGACGGGGCGAACTGGCTCAAGGAGGTGGGCGAGGCCACGGTGCAGGCGCTGGCCGGCCGCGGCAGCGCGACCGGCGCCGAACTCGCCCGGGACGAGCCGCGACTGCGCGCCCAGATCGTCTACGCGGCGGGCAAGAGCTACGGCGGCCCGGTAAACGTCACCACCAGGCTGCTCACGCTGCTGTCGGCCGAGGGCCTCATCGTGCGCGGACGGCCGCGCGGGGGGTGGACCTCCAGCCAGTTCACCTGGTCCGCCGCGCCGGACCAGCCCCGGCCGCCGGCCGCGGCGGCGCGGGCCGAGCTGGCCCGCCGCTGGCTGCACGCGTTCGGCCCCGCCGCGCACGCTGACCTACGATGGTGGACCGGCTGGACGGGCGGGCAGGTCAGGCAGGCGCTGGATCAGCTGGAGATAGCCGAGGTAGATCTCGGCGGGACCGCGGGTGTCATGCTGGCGGCCGACGAGGACGCGCCGCCGGCCGCCGAACCGTGGGCAGCGCTGCTGCCCGCCCTGGACCCCACCGCGATGGGCTGGCGCGACCGGGCCTGGTACGTCGGCGAGCACGCCCCCGCGCTGTTCGACCGGTCCGGGAACATCGGCCCGACGGCCTGGTGGGACGGCCGGATCGTCGGCGGCTGGGCGCAGCGCGAGGACGGCGAGATCGCGGTCCGGCTGCTCGAGGACGCCGGATCCGGGGCCTCGGCGGCCATCGCCGCCGAAGCCCAGCGGCTCCGCGAGTGGATCGGGCTCAGCCCGAAGACCCGGATCACCCCGCGCTTCCGCACTCCGCTGGAGCGCGAACTGGCCGGCTAGCCGGGCCCAGGCGGCGGAACACCGGGGACGGTGCCGGGAGCCGCCCGTCAACGGGCGTGCACTGCCGCGCGATCCGCGCCGCGGCGTCCGGCAGGAACGGCGCCAGCTCTTGCCCGGCCGCGGTGCAGGCCCGGGCGAGCAGGTACAGCACGGCATCGAGCTGCCCGGCGGGATCTTCCCTGGCCAGGTCCCACGGCCGGGCACGGTTGACGAACCGGTTCGCCTCGTCCGCGACGGCCCAGACCGCCGCCGTGGCCTGGCGGAAGTCGAAGTCGGCCAGGGCCGCGCCGACCCGGTCGCCGGCCAGCCGGATGGCCGCGTCGAGGTCCTCGCCGTCCCGCGGTACCGGGGCCGGGGCGGGGATCCGCCCGTCGCGGTAGCGGCCGATCATGGTGACCACCCGGTTGACCAGGTTGCCCAGGCCGTTGGCGAGCTCGTCGTCGGCCCGGGCGATGAGCCGCCCGACGGTGAAATCGGCGTCGCCGACCCGCGGCACCTCGCGGAGCAGCCACCAGCGCACCGCGTCGGCGCCGTACTCCGCGGCCAGCGTGGCCGGCTCCGCCAGGTCCGTGCCCGCGGCGGACTTGCTGATCTTCCGGCCGCCCGTGGTCAGGTAGTCGTGCACGAACAGGGCGGTCGGCAGCGGCTGCCCGGACGCCAGCAGCATGGCGGGCCAGTAGACCGCGTGGAACCGCAGCACGCCCTTGCCGAGCACGTGGACGCGGCTACCCTGGCCGGCCCACCATCGCCGGTAGGCCTCGCCGTGCCCCTTACGCCCCTGGCCGTAGCCCAGCGCCGTCACGTAGTTGCACAGGGCGTCGAACCACACGTAGATGACCTGGCCCGGGTCGCCGGGCACCGGGATGCCCCATCCGCCGGCTCGTTCGGCGGGCCGCGACACCGAGAAGTCCGCCAGGCCGGCGTCGATGAGCGCGAGCACCTCGTGGCGATGCCCGGCGGGCTCGATGCGCAGCCGCCCGGTGGTGATCGCCTCCCGCAGCGGCGCGGCGTACCGGGACAGCCGGAAGAACCAGTTCTCCTCGCTGACCTGCTCCGGCTCGGTCCCGTGCTCCGGGCAGCGGCCGTCGGGAAGTTCGGCCGGGGTGTAGAACTGCTCGCAGCCGGTGCAGTACAGGCCGGTGTACCGCTGCCGGTACAGGTCGGCGGCGCAGGCTCGCCAGAACGCCTCGACGCCGGGCCGGTGCCTGGGGTCGCGGCTGGTGCGGATGAAGTCGTCGACGGTCAGCGACAGCGCGCCGCCGAGCGCGCCGAACGCCTCGGCGTTGCGGTCGACGAACTCCCGCACCCCGACCCCGGCGGCCTCGGCGGCGAGCACGTTCTTCAGCGAGTTGTCGTCGGTGCCGGCCTGGAACCGGACGGCGTCCCCGCGCCCGCGATGATAGCGGGCCAGCACGTCCGCCTGCACGAGCTCGAGCGCGTGCCCGATGTGCGGGCGCGCGTTCACGTAGGGAAGGGTGGTGGTGAGATAGGTGGCGGGCATCGCAGCCTCCTTCAGGGGGCTCCGAGCGCGGATCAGACACATCGAGGCCCCGTCGCAGGGCCTCGGAAACGAAAGTCCGGACGCGTCAGCGGCCCCGCGCGCGGGGCATCATCACCTGCTGTCCGTGACTGTTCACGCATTCGAGTCTACCGCCCCCCGGTCCGGGCACCAGCATGATTAATCGATAGGTTGGGCCGGTGCGGCTAGGCGTGAACGTCCCGAACTTCGGCCCGGGCACGAACCCGGACGTGCTGCGGCGCTGGGCGCTGACCGTGGAGGGCCTCGGCTTCGACCTGCTGATGGTGTCCGACCACATCGCGGTGACGCCGGACGTCGCGGAGCAGTACCCCGCGCCGTTCTACGAGCCGTTCACCACACTGTCCTGGCTGGCCGGCCTCACCCGCGGGATCCGGCTCGGCACCACGGTGCTGATCGTGCCCTACCGGCATCCGCTGCTGATCGCCAGGATGGCCGCCAACCTCAGCGACCTCAGCGGCGGCCGGCTGGTCCTCGGCGTGGGCGTGGGCTGGGCCCGGGAGGAGTTCGGCGCGCTCGGGGTCCCGTTCCGCGAGCGCGGCCGGCTGACCGACGAGCACCTGCTGGCGATCCGGGCCGCCTGGCGGGACGAGGCGGACTACCGGAGCGGGCACATCCCGCTCTGGATCGGCGGCAACAGCGACGCCGCGCTGCGCCGGGCCGTCCGGCTGGGCGACGCCTGGCACCCGCTGCGGTTC
>Ga0318567_10000585_pt1 | contig 14883 bp, 9 predicted proteins | sample GRESIP088b5f20_FD_203691 | JGI IMG/M metagenome (GOLD analysis project Ga0318567, IMG submission 203691) | Tropical soil microbial communities from Luquillo Experimental Forest, Puerto Rico - GRE.SIPMG.088b5f20 | ecosystem: Environmental > Terrestrial > Soil > Tropical forest > Bulk soil...
ATTAAAATCATTATCTAATTATTAAATTAAATCCATGAACAAAAAATCGCACCAAAGATGTAAAGCTCTGAAATTACATCTTAATAAACTATTTATTAGTTTGATTAGTACAGTTGTTTTTGTGACAATAAGTACTGCATCAGTCTCTGCAGCAAATTCTATAAAAGGAACAGTTACAGATGAGAAAACGAAATCTACATTAATTGGAGTGAGTGTAGTTGTAGAAGGAACAAAAATTGGAACAGTTACTGATGTTAACGGACATTTTTCAATTGACGCACCCTCCTCAAATTCAATCTTGGTATTCTCTTATATCGGGTATTCTACAAAAAAAATAAATGCAAATGGACAAGCTAATTTGAACGTTATTTTGTCTGAAGATACAAAAAATTTAGATGAAGTTGTTGTGGTAGGTTATGGAACGCAGAAAAAAAGTGTTGTGACAGCCTCTATTTCAAAGATTTCGTCTGATGATATTGACAGAGTTGCTCCAGTACGTATCGAGGATGCCCTGAAAGGTAATACTTCGGGAGTTACTGTTACGGCATCTTCCGGACAACCTGGAGCAATGTCGCAAGTTCGTATTCGTGGCATTGGAACAGTTAACAATTCTGATCCGCTCTATGTTATAGATGGAATGCCAATTGATGGTGGCATTGATTATCTAAATCCAAAGGATATCCAATCAATTGAGGTATTAAAAGATGCAGCGTCGGGTGCTATTTATGGTGCGCGTGCAGCTAATGGCGTAATTTTAGTGACTACAAAAAACGGTAAATCCCAAAAAATGTCTGTAACGTATGATTTCACTTATGGAATTCAGAACCCATGGAAACATCGTTCAGTATTGGATGCATCGCAATATGGTGTTATGATGAACGAAGCTTCGGCGAATGCAGGACAGGGAGTTCTTTATGCTAATCCATATGCATTGGGTAAAGGTACTGATTGGCAAAGTGAGGTGTTTAACGCCAATGCAGCACAACAACAGCATCAATTGAGCATAAGTGGAGGTACTGATAAACTGAATTATTATTTGTCAGCTGGATATTATAGTCAGGATGGTATTGTTGGAGGAAATTTTAACCGGTCAAATTATGATCGTTACACCATAAGGTCGAATACAAACTACGTATTGCTTGATACAAAGGAACGTAATTTCCTCAATCATTTCGTTTTCACTCAGAATGTTTCTTATGCCAGCATTAAATCAAGAGGTATAAGCACTAACTCAGAATACGGTTCACCACTTGGTAGTGCTATGGTTTTTTCACCTCTGTTAGATCCTTATGCTGATACACCAAGCGAAATAGCAGCTGTAAATGCCAAAACAACACATCCTGTTCGTGATAGCAGAACCGGCACTTTACTTAATATTGCAGGTGATGATTATAATGAAATCACAAATCCCATTGGACAACTTTCTCTACCCAATGATATTAATACATCGAATAAATTTGTGGCAAACTTTGCTGCAGAATTAACTTTATGGGATAACCTGAAGTTTAAATCATCATTTGGCAATGACTTATCTTTTTGGGATACAAACGGATACAATGTAGTGTATTATCTTGGTAAATCCAACAACAATACCCGGAGCTCCGTTCATTCAACTATGAATCAACAGTGGACATGGCAGCTTGAAAACACACTTTCGTACGATAAGAAAATAGACAAACATAGCTTTAATATAGTTCTCGGCCAATCGGCAAAAAAACAAACCGGTCGATATTTATCAGGAACACGTTTTTTGATGATTGCTGAAGATCCAGCCAAGGCTAACATTGATTTTACTACTGGTTTGGCTGCAGATGGAAATCAGTTAGTAAGTGGTAGCGCTTATAGTCCAAGCACTTTAGCTTCATATTTTGGACGTATCAGTTACAATTTTGATGAACGCTACATGTTCCAGGCAACTGTTCGCCGAGATGGATCATCAAACTTCGGTTCGAACAATAAATGGGCTACATTCCCTTCATTCTCACTTGGATGGAATCTTACTAACGAGTCATTTTTCCAAAACAATAAGCCCGAATGGTTATCAAGCAGTAAAATTCGTGCTTCGTGGGGAAAAAACGGTAATGCTAATATTGGAGCGTTCCAATATGTATCTTTGACCAGTTCAAACAATAATTATGATTTTGGAGCAGGAGAGTCGGCCGTAATTATCAATGGAGTTAAACCAAGCGGAACTCCTAATGCAGATTTGAAGTGGGAAGAATCTGTACAAAAAGACTTTGGAGTAGATTTCGGATTTTTCAATAACTCGTTAAATTTTACAGCAGACTATTACGTAAAGAATACAAATGGAATGTTGAAAACTATGCCTGTTCCATCTTATCTGGGAGAATCAAAACCTCTTGGAAATGTGGGTTCAATGATTAATAAAGGAGTTGAGCTTGAAGCCAATTATCGGTTTAAAGTGTCGGGTATTGATTTCAAAGTTGGAGCTAATACTTCATATCTGTACAATAAGTTGCTCGATCTTGGTAACGAAACTGGGTTTGAAAATCTGGATTCTTATGCTAACGTAGGAACTATATCTAGATCTCAAAACGGTTATGCTTATCCATACTTCTATGGAAGAAAGACCAACGGTATTTTCCAGAACTGGACTGAGGTAAATGCTTATAAAAACGCACAAGGAGGTCTGATACAACCTAATGCACAACCAGGTGATGTTCGGTTCGTTGATGTAAATGGCGATGGTAAAATTGACGATAATGACCGTACTAAGATTGGAAAAGGAATGCCAGACTGGACTTACGGATTCAATATGAACGTAAGTTATAAAAACTTTGACCTGAGTATGGTTTTTCAGGGAACTATTGGTAATCAGATTTATGACGCCACTAGACGAACTGACCTGAAATACATAAACTTGCCTTCTTACATGTGGGGCAGATGGACTGGTGAAGGAACTTCAAACAGCACACCTCGTTTTTCGTGGAGCGACAATAATGGTAACTGGTTGTCATCGGATCTTTATGTAAAAAATGGTGATTACTTACGCTTAAAGAACATGCAGTTAGGATATACATTGCCTCAAACATTCACTAAAAAAGTATTGATCAGCAGTTTGCGATTGTTTGTTAGTGCCGAAAATTTGTTGACATTTACTAAATATGAAGGTTTTGATCCTGAAATCTCATCCGGAGGAACCTCAATCGGCATTGACCGTGGCGTTTACCCACAAGCAAGGACCTTTACCTTTGGACTGAATTTGAAGTTTTAATTTTAAATAATACAGAAAATGAAGAAATTAATAATTATAAGTAGCATAGCTATATCTGCTTTAAGTTTGAATTCTTGCACAGATAATTTTTTAACGGTTCAATCAGCGAGTCAATTATTAGCTGATGGAACTTATTACAACACAAAAGCACATTTAACTGAAGCACTTGTTGCTGCTTACGATCCATTGAAATGGTTCGATTATTCTTTTGGTCAGTATGAGAATCTGGCTTTTGTGTCAGATGTAATGAGCGACGATGTTATGACTGGCGGTAGCGATGAAAACGACTGTTTATATTTGCATAAAATGGGTAATTATAGTGCACTGTCAACATCGGTAACTAGTAATTCATGGACCATCGGTTACTCAGGAGTAAACCGTTCGAACATCGTATTACAATTTATTAATAATGCAGCTGATATGACAGACGCTGAAAAGGCAGAGTATAAAGCTGAAGCAACTATTCTTCGTTCGTTCTATTACAAGGTTTTATGGAAATACTGGGGAAATATACCTTATTACGAAAAGAACTTAACGTCTCCGTACCTTTGCGCTCAAAGCACTCATGATCAGGTATATGAAAAAATTGCTACTGATATAGAAACAATTATTGATCAAAAAGTTTTACCGGTTAAGTCTGCTTCAGGTTCAGAAGGACATGTTACTCAAGCTATGGCAGAAATGCTTTATGCTGAAGTAGTTATGTATCAAAACGACAATACCCGTTATACCAAGGCATTAGGTTATATGAAAGATATTATTGCTTCTGCCAAGTATTCATTAGTTAGTGATTATGCTTCACTATGGGAATCTACCGGAGAATGGGGTGCGGAATCGATTTTTGAAATCAATTATACTGCAAAAAACGGTGCTCATGATTGGGGTGCAGCACTTGCCACCGGAGGTACAGTGTATCCTAGACTTATAGGCATCAATAGTCTGAGCGGAAGTCCGGACTATGAAGGCGGTTGGGGATTTGAACCGGTGTGTAAAAGTACATACACCATGTTCGACGCAACAGACAAACGCCGTGATGCCAGTATTCTGAATTTCGCAACGTATGCAGCTGCTACAGGTGCAACATATGCAGGACGTTACGAAGACACCGGCTATTTTATGAGAAAATATCTTCCACGCAAAGGAGGAAATGCAGGTTATACCGGAAGTGCCGATATGAATTTCAACAATAATGCACGTGTGTACCGTTATGCTGAAACTTTATTAAACGCAGCTGAACTGACATTGGCGACTAATGGAGGTAATGATGTAGGTGGTCAGGCGCAGGGTTATTTAGACGTAGTTCGTACACGTGCCGGTCTTGCGACAACACCAGTAAGCATTAACACTATTTTGGATGAACGCCATAAAGAATTTGTAGGTGAAGGAAAACGTTATTGGGATTTAGTACGAAGTGGTAAAGCAGCCACAGTACTTGTACCAGGTTCCACGCTAAACCGTAAGGTAGCCTGGACTGAAAGCAAGAAATATCTTCCAATACCACAAGGTGATGTAGACTCATCGCAAGGAACTTTAACTCAAAATAATTATTAATTTAATAAAGAATATGAGATTATGAATAAATCGTTGATAAAGACATTTTGTATCATAATGCTTCCGTTTGCTATGATTGCATGTACCGAAGCAAATTATGGAGATGTAAATCTGACCCGCATAACAAAAAGTGATTTGAATCCGGCATTTACGGTGGTACCGGTAGTAGCCAATAAATATACCCTTACTCCTACCAGTAATAAAGATGTTATATTGTCACAATGGGATTTAGGCGATGGAACTTTTTCAAAATTTAACACTAGCGATACTATCTTTCTTCCTGATGCAGGAAGTTATAACATAAGACACTTTGTTGTTGGAGCAGGTGGTATCTCCAGCGATACTATTTCACAAGTTATTACTGTTGCAACTTCTGATCCTAAATCAGGGAATTTAATTGTTGGAGGTAAATTTGCTACTCCTGCTGATCTGGCTAAATGGACTATAGGTGGTACAGGTAGCGGTGCGGGAGTATGGACTTTTACTCCTGCAACTTCTCCCACTGCTTCTGGAAAAGAAACATTGACAGCAAGTGGTTATGCCGGAAATGGCATATATCAAGCAATAAATGTTACGGCTGGTAAAAAATATCATATAGATATGTTGATAAGTTCAACCACAGGTCTTTCTGATAGTTGGCTTGAAGTATATTGTGATTATACGAATCCGACAACAGTATCAGGCGATTACTCTGTAGGCGGGAAACGTTATAGTGTCAGTACATGGGATAGTTCTGCGGCTAAAAGTCCCTTTTCAGGAAAGATCTCAAAGTTGATGTTAGGTAAGGCAGCTGATAATACCGGCGTTTTCACAGCTACTCAAACAGGAACTGTTTATTTGGTAATCCGTGGAGGAGGTAATAATATGCAAGCTGGAGTTTCAATTACTAATGTAGAATTTAGAGGAATGTAACAATAATTTATTTTTAAATATAACAGCCGGATTTATTTCTCAAAATCCGGCTGTTATTCAAATTTCATATATAAGTCCGTTAAATTAAATATTGGGAGTAGATTAAAAAAATAAATCATTTCCATTTTCAATATTGTTATTCAATATAGCTTTTAGTACCATTTTTTGAGCATTCTTTTTTTATATAACTCTGAATTTTAATCTTCGAACAATCTAATACTTGCATAAGATGTTATTGAAAAACATACTACAAACATTTGCCTTAACATTAATAGTAAATTCTTGTACAGGCAGTAATGCACCAGATATAAAACAAGCACCTACTAATTTATTAATTAATACACAAATTGCGGGTTTATCCAACTCGACTCCTAATGGAGACGGGAGTGGAACTGTGAGTTTTGCTATATCAGCTAAGAATTCAACATCTTATATGGTTCAAACTGATGGTAAAACTTTTGTCATAGATAATAAAGAAGGGGGAACCGTAAATTATACTTATACTTCCCAGCCTGGACAAGTTGCAACTTATACTGTTATGGTGGCAGCTTACAATGGCAATGTACATAAAGACAGTACTTTTCAGGTGTCAGTTTATTATAAAGAGCAATACACGTTAAAATGGTCAGATGAGTTTGATGGAACATCATTAAACACCGATAACTGGGCTGTGGAAACCAACATTCATGTTAACAACGAATTGCAGACTTATACTAGCTCCGGTAATTATTCTATCGCAAACGGAGTACTAACCATTACTTGTAAAAAAGTAAATGATGGAGGAGTTTATGGTAGCTATACCTCTGCTCGTTTAAATACATCCGGGAAAAAAAGTTTTAAATACGGACGTTTAGAAGCGCGTCTTAAATTACCCAAAGGAAAAGGAACGTGGCCGGCTTTCTGGATGCTCGGCGAAAGTATTGGATCTGGCACTGCATGGCCTAAGTGCGGAGAAATTGATATAATGGAATATGTTGGAGTTGATCCGTTGTGGGTTCAAGGATCATTACATTCTCAAAGCTATTATGGGGGTAATTCCAAAAATGGCAGGTATCAACTTCCGTCAACAAGCGATGAGGGTGAATGGCATGTTTACGGTCTTCTCTGGAATGCAAATAAAATTTCGTTCTATGTCGACGATTACTCGAAACCATATTACACATATCTTGCTCCGTCTACAAAAACTGCAGACAACTGGCCTTACGACAACAATTTTTTTGTTATCCTGAATTTTGCTTTCGGAGGTGATTGGGGTGGTTATGCTGGCATTGATAAAACACTTGATAACATGACATACCAAATTGACTGGGTGCGATATTATGCTCAGTAATTATACTTTATTAATTCAAATAAAAAATCTATGCGTGTAATTATCAAAAGATTGCTTATACTGTTTTTAGGAATTATATTCTTCAACTCCTGTAGTAAAAATGAATTTTCTCCAATAAATTTTAACGTAAAAACTGTTCTTGCAGGGTCTTCTGTTAGTACCCCTTACGGAGATGGAAGTGGAGTTGCAACTTTTACGTTAACTGCCAAGAATGCTGATTATTACCAGCTTTATTTACCTGACGATAATCAAACGCTTACATTGCGTGATCCAAAAGGAGGAGATTTAAATTATACTTTCTCAAAAAATGGCGGAAAAAATACAACCTACATTGTTCAGGCGTCGGCCTGTAATTCAACCGGATGTACTAATACAAATTTGAACACAACAATATATTATGCCCAACCGAGGACCGATGTTTTGTATTGGAAAACAAATCCGTCAGCAAATATTTATTTTTCCAGACAGTATGTTGGATTAAATTTCAGTAAAACAACAAACGCGAATAAAACAATTACCGTTGACACTACTCAGACTTATCAGAAAATTGATGGTTTTGGATTTGCCCTTACTGGCGGAAGTGCTACACTTATAAACGGCCTTTCTCCAACAAACAAGATAAATTTACTAACAGAACTTTTTACAACCGACTCAACCAACATAGGAGTAAGTTATCTGCGCATTAGCATAGGGGCTTCCGATTTGAGCGACCATGCATTTTCATACGATGAGGTTGCAGGTGATTCAACACTTCAAAATTTTTCTATCAATGAAGAAAAAAAAGATTTAATTCCTATCCTGAAACAAATTGTTCAACTCAACCCTGCAATTAAAATTATTGCAACTCCATGGTCGGCACCAGCTTGGATGAAAACAAACGGAAGTTATTATGGAGGAAGTTTGAAAGCTGAATGTTATGATGTATATGCTCGATATTTCGTAAAATATATCCAGGCAATGCAAGCAGAAGGCATTTCAATTGAGGCTGTAACTCCTCAAAATGAACCACTCAATGCATATAATAATCCTGCTATGGTGATGCAAGCCAAAGAAGAGAATAATTTCATCAAGAATTATTTAGCTCCACAGTTTAAAGCTGATAATATCAAAACTAAAATCATTGTTTACGATCACAACTTAGATGTTCCTGAATATGCAGAACAGATATTGAGCGATGCAACAACATACAACATGATAGATGGTTCGGCATTTCATTTATACTCAGGAAATATTAATACTATGTCAATGGTTCATGAAAAATATCCAGATAAAAACATTTACTTCACAGAACAATACACTGCATCAACTGGCAATTTTGTAAGCGACTTGCAATGGCATATTCAAACCTTAATCATTGGAGCAACGCGCAATTGGAGTAAAAATGTGATTGAATGGAATCTTGCATCGGATCCTGAATTAGGACCACACACTGTTGGCGGTTGTTCAACTTGTCTGGGTGCATTAACTATTAGTGGAGGAAGCGTGGCAAAACGAAATGTCAGCTACTATATTATTGCACATGCCTCAAAATATGTGCGTCCCGGAGCCGTCAGAATTAGTTCAACAGATTTTGGAGACTTACCAAATGTTGCATTTAAGAATGCCGATGGATCAAAAGTATTAGTTGTGTTGAACAACACAGGCACTACGCAAACATTTAACATACTGTTTAATGGCAAAATAGTTACATCGATGTTAGAGGGTGGCGCAGTCGCAACCTATATTTGGTAGTCTTAAACAAAAAGCTGAGAAATAGAAAAGAACAATATAACACAATGAAAAAGCAGTTATTACTTCTGGCAGTTGCATTAATGTATGGTAACCTATATATTGCTGCAAAAGAAACGACTAATTATATTTCAGCAAAACAATACACCACCGCTGAAGCAGGAAATTTGCGATTATCATACGTAGGTGAACTTCAATTCGAGAACCACGATCAACCGGTTGAAGCGGAGGCAAGTATATTTATTAATCAAAACAAAAAATTCCAAACCGTATTAGGAATTGGTGGAGCTTTGACAGATGCTTCGGCTGAAACATTTTTCAAAATGCCCGTAGATAAACAAAAAGATCTCCTGAAATCTTATTATAACCCCATTGATGGAATTGGGTATACATTGGGCAGGACATCGATTAATAGCTGTGATTTTTCGAGTGACAGCTATACCTACGTTGCAGATAAAGATGTTTCGTTGAAAACGTTCGATATTAGCCATGATTTAAAATACCGTGTTCCATTTATCAAACAGGCAATTGCAGCCGCCGGTGGAAAATTAGTTCTTTATGTTAGCCCCTGGAGCCCTCCGGCTTGGATGAAAGATAATAACGACATGCTGCATGGAGGTAAATTACTGCCGGTATATGGACAAACTTGGGCAAATTATTTCGTGAAGTTTATTCATGAATACGAAAAACTGGGGATCCCAATCTGGGGATTATCAGTACAGAATGAGCCCATGGCAAAACAAACCTGGGAGTCATGTATTTTTACGGCTGGCGAAGAAAAAGATTTTGTGAAGAACTTTTTAGGCCCGACCCTTCATAAATCCGGACTGGAAGACAAGAAAGTTATTATCTGGGATCACAATCGCGACTTGGTATTACAACGTGCTAACGAAATTTTTAGTGATAAAGAAGCTGCCAAATATATCTGGGGAACTGGTTTCCATTGGTACGAAGATTGGAATGAAGGTACTCCTCAATTCCAAAACATACAACGTGTCAATGAAGCATTTCCTGATAAGAACCTTTTGTTTACAGAAGGTTGCATTGGAAACTTTGATTTGAAAAAAGTAAACGATTGGAGTCATGGAGAGCATTATGGCGAATCGATGATTAACGATTTCAACAACGGAACAGTAGGATGGACAGACTGGAATATTTTATTGGATGAGCAAGGTGGACCAAATCATGTTCAAAACTTCTGCTTTGCTCCTGTCCACTACAATACTAAAACAGATGAACTTATTTATAACAGTGAGTTTTACTACATTGGTCATTTTTCCAAATTCATTAAACCCGGGGCCAAACGCATTTCAGTTGGCTCAAGTAAAAGTTTTCTACTCACCACAGCTTTTCAGAATGTTGATGGAAAAGTTGCTGTAGTGGTTATGAACCAAGTAAAGAAAACGGAAAGCTTATTGATCTGGTTGAATGGAAAATCAGTAAAATCAACTGTACCGGGAAATTCCATTACTACATTTGTTATTGATTGATTGGTTGATTTGGTTGATTGTTTTTAATTGGTGTTAGTTTTGAAAGAAAGGGAGGTATTTTTTTTAATACCTCCCTTTCCATAATGTCCTCAACCAATCGCCAAGTTTACTCTCAGCGGGGTTATTTTGAACTTTCCAAATCCGTTCCTTGACCAGTTCGTCGGGCATAAATTGTTGTTCTACAAAATGATTGGGGAAATCATGCGAATATTTATAATCCTTGCCGTAGTTCAATTCTTTCATCAACTTGGTTGGCGAATTGCGCAAATGCAATGGAACCGGTAAGTTTCCGGTACGCTCCACCAAGGCCAATGCATCATCAATAGCCAGATAAGCCGAATTGCTTTTGGGTGATGAAGCCAGGTAAACAGTAGCCTCAGCCAGAATAATACGACCTTCGGGCCAACCAATTTTCTGCAAAGCATCAAAACAAGCGTTAGCAAGCAACAACGCATTAGGATTGGCCAGGCCAATATCTTCGGCTGCCGAAATAACCAACCGGCGTGCAATAAACTTAGGGTCTTCCCCACCCGCCACCATACGTGCCAACCAATAAATGGCAGCATCGGGATCACTGCCACGAATGGATTTTATAAAAGCTGAAATAATATCGTAGTGCATTTCTCCATCCTTGTCGTAGGCCGACGGATTTTGTTGCAAACGTTCGGTAACTATTTCATTGGTAAATATTATCTTATCCGAAGTATCTGAATTTACAACAAGTTCCAGGATATTCAGCAACTTTCTCGCATCGCCTCCTGAAAACCGCAACAAGGATTCGGTTTCTTCCAGCACGATCTCACGATTCTTCAGTTCAATATCGGTGGTGATGGCACGATGAGCCAATTCCAGCAAGTCTTCTTTGTCCAACGATTTCAGCACATAAACCTGACAGCGCGACAACAAAGGCGTAATAACTTCGAAGGATGGATTCTCGGTAGTTGCACCAATAAGCGTCACGGTACCGTTTTCAACTGCACCAAGCAATGAATCTTGCTGCGATTTGCTGAAACGATGAATTTCATCAATAAAAAGTATGGGGTTTGCTTGCGAAAAGAACCGGTTGGATTTAGCTTTCTCAATCACGTCGCGCACATCTTTTACACCTGAAGTAACGGCACTCAACGTATAGAACGGACGATCAAGCTTATTGGCAATAATCTTTGCCAATGTAGTCTTACCTACGCCCGGAGGCCCCCACAAAATAAACGAAGCAATATGACCTGATTCAATCATCTTGCGCAGGATGGCATTCTCCCCTACCAGATGTTTTTGTCCGATATAATTATCGAGAGTTTGCGGGCGAAGGCGTTCGGCTAAAGGAGGCATAGTTCAATCATTTTTATTCCACAAATGTAGGAAAAATTTACCACTCGAAGCACTTTGTTCCTTCTGATTTATCCGGCTTTCATTTCAGTTATTGTCCAATTCCAAACGATCCAAGCACAATTTATGCGTTCATATTCTGTTATTTCCTCTAATTATTTTATTTTTGTGGCAAGAAAAATTGCAACCACCTTTCCACTAATAAAAACAACATGAAAAAGCTACTGCTATTACCACTTCTGATCGTAAGTATCGTTGTTGCCTCCCAAACAACCTACCGCACGCAAATCTTTGCCCCAAATGTCAAAACACTGCAAGTCGGCCTGGTTGGAGAGAAACTTGGTTTGCCTATTATGAAGTTGAGCAGTACGGACATCATGCTGGTGAGTTTCGACGAAATGTCGCACGAAGTCCATTCCTACAGCTATAAGATATTACATTGCAACGCCGATTGGACTCCGTCTGATCTTAACACCAACGAGTATCTGAGCGGATTCACCACCGGCAACATTACGGATTATGTGACCTCGCTGAATACTACCTACCTGTATACCCATTATTCATTCCAACTGCCCAACAACGATCTAGGATTTAAAATCTCCGGGAATTACGTGGTAATAATTTACGAAGATAACCAAACGGACAAACCCATTGCGCAGGCATGCTTCTCTATCGTGGAACCACGCATCAGCGTTTCGGCAACCGTACGTGGGAATACTGATACGGAATTGGCAGGCAAATCACAGCAACTGGATTTTGATGTAGTGCTGAACGGCTATCCGGTACGCGACCCGGCTTCGGAAATTAAAGTAGTGGTAAGACAAAACAACCGGATTGACAACCAGGTGACGGATATTAAGCCCACCTACTTTTCCGGATCAAAGCTGAGCTATATAAACAATGGAGCATTGATCTTTGAGGGAGGATATGAATACCATCGCTTTGACTTTTCATCGGTTTATGCTGCCGGCGAAGGGGTTGCAGCCGTAGACTATAACCGTCCGCATTATGATGTAGTCTTATACGATAATAAGATCCAAACATCCAAAACCTATAGTTCAGACCGTGATGTGAACGGGAGATTTATTATCAACCTGCAAGGGGCACAAGACAGTGACACCGAAGCCGACTATATGCTGGTGCACTTCAACCTGCCGGCCAAGCAGCCTTTTTTTGATGGGCAGCTTTACCTGGGCGGAGAGTTTAATTACAACCTGCTGAACGATGTTTCCCGGCTTAAATACGACGGAAACACTCAAAGCTACAGCCAGGCTATATTGCTCAAGCAAGGTGGTTACAATTACCAATACTGGTTCATGCCAAAAGGCGGACATAAAGCGTCGGTAGAACGGGTGGATGGCAGCTACTGGCAAACCGGCAACGAATATACTATTTACGTATATCATCGTCCATGGGGCGAGCGATATGATAAGTTGATTTGCGTGAAAGTAGTTGATTAATGTGAATGTGGTGATGTGATGATGTGATAATTTGATGATATTAAGATGGGGGTGTTTAGTATAATTTTTGTACTTTTGCCCACCAAAAATCTAATTCGTCTAATTCGTAATAACAAAAATGAAGGTTTATAAATTTGGTGGCGCATCAGTGCGCTCGGCAGAAGGAATCCGCAACATCGTTCGTATTGTTTCGGGTGTTAACGACAATCTTTTTATCGTGATTTCGGCTATGGGAAAAACAACCAATGCCATGGAAGTGGTACTCGATTGCTTTATGAAAGCCAATCATCAGGCTTCGCTTGATAAACTGGCCGAAGTGGAAACTTACCATCACGAAATTATCACCGAATTATTTACCAATCCTGCCTTGGGAAAAGCGGCCGTAGAACCTCTTTTCAACGAATTGAAAACCTATATCACCGAAGGCATTGGCGATGATTATGACCGCTGGTACGACCGCCTGGTATCATACGGCGAAGTGATTTCGACCAAAATTGTATCTGCATTTTTAGCCGAATCGGGGATTGATAACGCCTGGCTTGACTTGCGTGGGCTGATTGTGACCGACAGCAATTACCGCGAAGCCAATGTGCGCATGGACGAATCGCAGGTACGACTGCAAAAAGCGGCCGACTTTGCCAAAAACCGCATTTACATCGGGCAAGGATTTATCGGGGCCAACATTAAAGGCGAGCCTACAACATTGGGGCGCGAAGGTTCCGATTATTCGGCAGCCGTGGTAGGCAACCTGCTCAATGCCGAAAGCGTATCTATCTGGAAAGATGTGCCGGGTATCCTGAACGCCGATCCGCGCATTTTTGAAAACACGGTGCTCATTCCCGAAATGACTTACCTGGATGCCGTGGAACTGGCCTACAGCGGTGCACAAATTATCCACCCGAAAACAATAAAACCGCTGGAAAACAAACAAATTCCGCTGTATGTCCGTCCGTTTGGCAGCCCCGCTGAAGCAGGATCGGTAATTAAAGCCACCACCGAAAAGCCCATTGACGTTCCGGTACTTATACTTCGCAAAAACCAGGTACTGGTAACGGTACGCCCCCGCGATTTCTCCTTTGTGCTCGAAGAAAGCTTGTCGAAAGCCTTTGCGGTAATGAACAAACACCGCCTCAAGGTATCGATGATCCAGAGCTCGGCTGTCAGCATATCGGTTTGTGTAGATAATACCCGCTATTTGTCGGGAGCGCTCGACGAACTGGCCAACGACTTCAAAGTAACTTATAACGATGGGCTCGAACTGCTTACCATACGGGGTATAAACGAAGAAACTATCAGCCAAACCACCACCGGCAGAACCACGCTTCTGACTCAACGAACCCGAAGAACGGGACGGTATTTGATGAAAGAAATGTAATTTCCGGCAAATAAAATAAAGATAACCTGCGAATAAAACCATTCGCAGGTTTTTTTAATATTCTCCAAAACGCCCGTCAACACTGGGTTTTTATAAATTTGCACAAAAAAGTTATCAACAATTCTAAATTTTTTCCTCATTCTTCTTGTTTAGCTTAATTACAATACATATCTTTGCGAACGAGTTAACAAGCGAGTTCCAATTATTCCTTTATTTCGGATAATAAAATTTCTCCCGCACCTGTACAGGACGATTTGTCAATTGAACAATCAAACAACGTAGCCGGATAGAATCCTTTTTTTCGTGGGGACACGTTCCCCATCAAGGGGAAGTTCTCCCCCGCCACGGGGAAACAATCCCCATGATGGGGAAACATATATTCGTCGCGGGGAAAGCGTCCCCATCATGGGGAAACAATTATTCATCACGGGGAAGGCTTCCCCATCATGGGGAAAGAAGTATGCATCACGGGGAAG
>Ga0318567_10000588_pt1 | contig 14851 bp, 14 predicted proteins | sample GRESIP088b5f20_FD_203691 | JGI IMG/M metagenome (GOLD analysis project Ga0318567, IMG submission 203691) | Tropical soil microbial communities from Luquillo Experimental Forest, Puerto Rico - GRE.SIPMG.088b5f20 | ecosystem: Environmental > Terrestrial > Soil > Tropical forest > Bulk soil...
TGATTTCCAACTTCATTTTTTATATCTCAAAAATAATTTCATAATGCTAAATATATTAGTAAATTTATACTAAATATTTTAACATGAAATCAATTACTGCAAAACGAATTGTTTCATTAATTCCCAGTTATCCATTGAACGAATACTTGCTGGTATTAAATCCACATGAAGAATTAAGAAACAAGATCAAAAAAGTAAAACAGGAATTTTATAACTCATATCAAGCGCCAAGTGCTCTCGGGGGAAAACCACACATAACGCTGGCAAAGTTTACACAAAGAAGTATGGTGGAAGAAAGGATCATCAACAGAATCAAACCTGTTGCGATGGGTTATCACCCTATCAAAGTAGAATTGAAAGACTATGCATCATTTCCTTCTCATACCATTTTCATTAACGTCACAACCAAAATGCCGATAAGAAATTTGGTAAAGGAAATAAAAACGGCCTCACAATTATTGATGAAACTTGATAAAGACAACAAGCCTCATTTCATTGAAGAACCGCATTTAACCATTGCACGAAAGCTACAGCCATGGCAGTTTGAGAAAGGCTGGCTCGAATATTCGCACAGAGAATTTACAGGACGCTTTATTGCCGACAGCATGCTGCTTTTGAAAAGACCTGTAGGAGAAAAGGCTTATCAAATCTTGCATCGTTTCGAATTTCAGAATCTTCCGGTGAATACCCGACAAGGTATGCTGTTCGAATAAAAAACAATTTAGAAGGAGAGAAAAACAGTGAACATGAATAGTGATAACCTGGACCCCGATTATGTGGATCCAAATGAAAATGTAAATACTTACCATAAAGGACGAGGCGCCCAATACAACACAAAAAATAAGTTCCAAAAAGACGAACGCGTTCGCGAGCACGTAGAGGGAATTGATGATTGGACAGAAGAAAATGTAGCTACTCAATATATCATTACAGAAGCAAAATCAATTGTAAATAAGGTTGACAGTCCAGATGTGGGCATGTTCTACAGCATGAATCCCTACCAGGGTTGCGAACATGGATGCATTTATTGCTACGCCCGAAACTCCTTTGAATACTGGGGTTACAGTGCCGGTCTTGATTTTGAAAGCAAGATCATTGTTAAAAAAAATGCACCTGAACTACTTCGCAAATTTTTAATGAATCCAAAATGGGAATGTGTGCCCATCAGTATTAGCGGCAACACAGACTGTTATCAGCCTGCTGAAAAAAAGTTTGGCATCACACGACAATTACTGGAAGTCTGCAACGAATTCAATCAGCCCGTGGGCATGATCACTAAAAATGCCGGCATGCTGCGCGACAAAGATCTGTTGCAGGAAATGGCGAAGAAGAAATTGGTTTCTATTCTTGTTTCCATCACTTCATTTGATGAAGATTTACGTCGTGCAATGGAACCAAGAACAACAACGGGCAAACAAAGAATAAGAGTGATTAAAGAACTAAGTGATTTAGGTGTAAGAGCCGGAGTAATGCTGGGACCTATGATCCCAGGATTGAACGAGCACGAGATGCAGCGCATTATGAAAGCAGCGGCAGAAAATGGCGCTACGTTTTCAGCTTATACTTTTATTCGATTGAATGGAGCCATCAAGTTTTTATTTCACGACTGGCTCTACAAAAATTTTCCAGATCGTGCGGATAAAGTATGGCACATGATCGAGCAAAGCCACGATGGACAAGTGAACGACAGCCGCTTTGGTGTGCGCATGCGCGGCGAGGGACACATCGCAACAATGGTAAACATGCAATACAAAAAATATGGAAAACTTTACGGCCTGAATGCCGAACGCTGGGAGCTCGATACCACTCAATTCCGAAGACCCGGAGAGCAGATGAAACTGTTTTGAATTCACGCTGGTATTTCACGCGGCGAACGCGGCGAACGCAGCGGGACATTTTTAGGCGAGGCCAGCTACAGATAGTAGCAGTGCTTCTATTGAAAAAAGCGCCTCGCTTAACGAAACTCATTACACCTGAATTCGCTGCGTCGCTGCTTCGTTGCGCTCGCCGCGTGAAACAAACTGCTGTACTAGTTTGTTGCCTGCATACCGAGAATGTCTTTCATGAAGTTCTCAGTTTCTCTTTTCACGCCTTCTACATCGCCGGATTTTATGTATGAGCCGATGACGTGATTGCCTGTGTTTGGCATTGCTTTTTCTCTTTTGAGATTGGCGGGTGTACCTAATTCATCAAACATTTTTTTCATCGCAGAAACTTTTACCACAGGATCCTGATGTTGTTCATCTTTGTAGTAGTACAGGAGCAACACAGGCTGTTTTACTTTTTCGAAAGTCTCTTTCGTCATTGTCGTTTCAAGCATTTCCTGTAGCGCCACTGCGGCTTCCAGTCTGTATTTATAATCCCAATATTGTTTGTACACCGGTCTTGTATCATCTGAAACTTTATAATCGCTTCCTATAACTTTTCTCGCTACCTGCAAACCCCAGTGGTTGTTTAATATCCACGCATTCGGATCATTGATCGCAATGTTTGGTGAATACAGAATCAATCCTGCGATTTGGTCGGGAAATGTTGCCGCCAATTGCAGCGCTTGCGTGCCACCCGTAGATGTGCCCATGAGAATAACTTTTTTGCCAATCTTCTTTCCTATCTCAAGTGCTTCTTTAGCGCTCGCCCAATATTCGTCAGCTGTGAGATTGATCATGGCCTCAGATGTATCAATACCATGTTCCGCCAGGCGCGACAGATACAAATTGCAACCAAACATTTTTGCGATGTCGGTGTGCGTTGGCGCTCCTTCCGCTTGCGACGCGGAAAAGCCATGCAAGTAAATAATTGAGTAATCTGTTACATTTTTGAGTGAATCATTCGCCCAAATTATTCTGGCTTCATTATCCGGCTTCACCTTGTGCATTGCCTCATGGCTGGAGATATAACTTTTTAAACTATCTGCCGTAGACGGCACCATAGGCAAATCATTACTGTAAACCGGCTTCGACGGCGCAGGCCCCGATACGTAGGTTACTACCAAAGCAAGCAGAATTATACCCAGTGTAAGCATCCATTTTTTCATAAAACAGATTTTAATAAGATTTCACCTTGAACTTATTACAATTCAACGACTTATTATAACAAATTAAAAATTTTCATTGAAAGATTATATGGCACAGTTTGTGGCGCCTGTTTAAAATCCGATTCGGCTACTTTATGTTATTCTTAAACACTATACTTTCTTTGGTCAGCCCGCATAATCCTTGTACCTTTGCGCCTTGTTTAAATTTCGGGTACTTATACCCTGTTAAACTGAACTAAAGTCTCTTTAGTAACTTAAATAAGAATATGGAAATCAGAAATATAGCAATTATTGCTCACGTTGACCACGGTAAAACAACCCTGGTAGATAAAATTTTACACACCACAAAAGTTTTCCGTGATAACCAGGAAACAGGTGAATTGATCATGGATAGCAACGACCTGGAAAGGGAACGTGGTATCACCATCTTCAGTAAAAACGCGGCTGTAACATATAAAGACGTTAAAATTAACGTTATCGATACTCCGGGTCACGCCGACTTCGGTGGTGAAGTAGAACGTGTGTTGAAAATGGCTGACGGTGTAATCCTCCTTGTGGATGCTTACGAAGGTCCAATGCCTCAAACACGTTTCGTATTGCAAAAAGCATTGCAACTGAACCTGAAACCAATCGTAGTTATCAATAAAGTAGATAAACCAAACTGTCGCCCCGATGAAGTGCACGACGCGGTTTTCGAACTTTTCTTCAACCTTGATGCTACAGAAGAACAATTGAACTTCCCTACTTTCTACGGTAGTGGTAAAAATGGCTGGTTCAATGATTCATTGACTCAAATCGACAATATCGATCCTTTGATGGATGGTATTTTGAAATATGTTCCTAAGCCTAAAATAGAAGAAGGTTCTTTGCAATTGCAGATCACTTCTCTTGACTACTCTTCATTCCTTGGTCGTATCGCTGTAGGTAAAGTTACCCGCGGTTCTATTAAAGAAGGCCAACCAATCTCTCTTGTTCAGGCTGATGGCAGCATCAAAAAATCAAGAGTAAAAGAATTGTACGTATTCGAAGGAATGGGTAAGAAAAAAGCTACAGAAGTATTGTCTGGTGACCTTTGCGCAGTAGTAGGCCTGGAAGATTTCAACATCGGTGATACCATCGCTGATTTTGAAAATCCTGAAGCACTTCCTGTTATCAGCGTTGACGAACCAACAATGAACATGACGTTCTCTATCAACAACTCTCCTTTCTTTGGTAAAGACGGTAAATTCGTTACATCACGTCACTTGCGTGACCGCTTGATGAAAGAAACTGAAAAGAACCTGGCATTGAGAGTAATGGATACCGACAGTGGTGATAGCTTCCTTGTTTATGGTCGTGGTATTCTTCACTTAGGTGTATTGATCGAAACAATGCGTCGTGAAGGTTATGAGTTAACTGTAGGTCAACCACAGGTTATCGTTAAACAAATCGACGGTAAAAAATCTGAACCATACGAAACATTGGTAGTAGACGTTCCACAGGAGTTTGCTTCTAAAGTTATCGACCTTGTTACACGCCGTAAAGGTGAAATGCTGATCATGGAAACAAAAGGTGAAATGCAACACCTTGAATTCGATATTCCTTCTCGTGGTTTGATCGGTTTGCGTACGCAAATGCTGACTGCTACAACAGGTGAAGCTGTAATGGCACACCGTTTCAGTGAGTACAAACCATGGAAAGGTGCAATTCCTGGCCGTAACAACGGTGTATTGATCTCTAAAGATGCAGGTACAACAACCGGTTACTCTTTGGATAAACTACAAGACAGGGGTTTCTTCTTCGTAGATCCAGGTGAGGAAGTATACAAAGGCATGATCGTTGGTGAAAACAACAAACCTGGTGATCTTGTGATCAACAGTAATGAAGGTAAAAAATTGACCAACATGCGTGCAAGTGGTAGTGATGCTGCAACCAACATCGCTCCTAAACGTTTGATGACTTTGGAAGAATGTATGGAATACATCCAGTTCGATGAGTGTATCGAGGTTACTCCAAACTTCATCCGTATGCGTAAAGCAATTTTGGACGAAGAAGAAAGAAAGAAACAACAAAAATCTATGAAAGCGGAAGCTTAATTAGGTTAGTTGACAATATCGTAGAGACACCATAAAGGCGTCTCCGCAAAAAAAGGGAATCGCGAAAGTGATTCCCTTTTTTCCATTAATATTGCTGCCGAAACCCTATTGGTAGATCATTACCATTTGAAAATTATAACCCTGACTCAAAAGCCCCATGAAGAAATTCTCTTTCAAGCCAGCGCTGCTATTTATGACAATAATAGCGTGCATGCAAAGCAGTGCGCAGAAACAAAATGACAGCACTCAAAAAAGTTCATCAATTTATTGTTTATATGATGCCGGATTTCAACTTTCCGGATTCCTGAAAGACAGCGTTATTTATAGCGTCGATGGCGATGCAATAAAACTAATAAAAGGAAACGCGGTAATAGGAAAAAGCGGCAACCTGGAAGGCTGGGCCGATGGCTTTGGCTGCTTTTTTCGCAGGGATGGTCAACTGGATCTTTTTTCGCAGCCAACAGACATAAAAGCCCCGTCATTTCCCTTGACTGAAAAGTTTGAGATCCCGGATCTAAGCAAAGTTTATGAGCCTGTTCTCTGTTATACTTTTTTACCCTCTGCTAACAACGAAACACGTTCATATTCTATCGTGGGTGAAACCGCATTAAACGTTGCCATTTCCGAAAGAGAAAAACAAATCGAAAGTTCAAGACAAATGCAGCAGAATTATGAAATGAAGCAATCGGCAAATGCAGCAAATAATAATTCAAAAAACTTTATAAATGTTCCCGGCATTTCAAACCAATACATAGGCAAGGTGCTACAGGATAATATTCAGCTACAGCAGCAACAGCTTAACAATCTAAAGAATAATTTGACCAATGTGGAAATTAAAAACCTGAATTCAATTCCTGCACCCACTATGCAAATTGAAGCGATCAATCAATCATCCAATTACGGAGAGCCCGTTACGGAACATAGTAAAATTCTTTCACAGATTCGCAACCGTGAAAAAATGAACCTGACCGTGAAAAAACTTGACTATACGAGCTGGAATTTCGAAAAGTCAGAACAAGCCTATGCCCGCGTTTGGATTTGTTTTGATTCTGCCTGCAAGGCATATGAAGCCGGCGATTATCTGGTTGCGACACAATGGTGCAGTTGGGCTAAAAAATATAATAACGATCATCTGAATACCCAGCTATTATGCGTTGCATCATTTAAAATGCTTGGGCAATATGATGTTGCGCTGGACTATCTTTCCAAAATAAAAAGTAATGCCAACAGCCATGAACTGAATGCCCTTGCAGCAGAATTGTATTATTTGAAAGATGACCGTGAAAATGCGAAAAAGAGTTTAAAGAAAGCGTTTAAAGGCGATTCGCTCGGGTGGGCTGAATATGTGCAGAAGAAATACAATATTGCTTTATAGATGCGACATTTTTTTTAATAAAAAGTCATCAAAAACGCCAAGCGGTTGCTTCTAGCCGTGGATTCGTACGATTTGTTAAGGTTTCCAATCTGCGGCTATCATGATGATCATAAAAATCTGAGTTCTGCTTTTTTCCCTACCTTAGTCTCTCAAATTTTCTACTATGTCAATTTTTAATTCCGGAAATCCTGTTTTAAATGAAAAACAAATAGGAGCTGTTACAAAGTTCGAAGGAGTGCCAATGACCCAATCTGGCACCATGAATAAGTTCTTCCTGATGTCATTGCTACTTATTTCTTCAGCTGTATTTACTTGGAACGCATTCTACCAGGGTGTAGATATTTTACCCTGGATGTTAGGTTCTTTAATAATTGGTTTTGTGGTGGCGCTGGTGTTCACCTTCAAGAAGGCCTGGGGCGGCGTTCTTGCACCGATTTATGCGCTGCTGGAAGGTGTACTGCTGGGTAGCATTTCAGCCATTTACAATCATCAATTTGATAAAGTTGCACCGGGTATTGTAACCCAAGCCGTGGGTTTAACTTTTGGTGTAGTAATCGCAATGTTTGCGCTTTATAAATTCAATGTTATTAAGGTTACAGACAAACTGAAATCTGTAATTTTCCTGGCAACTGCAGGCATCGCAGTTTTCTATTTGATCGCAATGATTCTCCGTTTTTTCCATATCGATATTTTGATGACAAGCCCGGAAAACAGTGGTAGCATGCTGGGCATTGGTATCTCACTATTTGTAGTGGCGATAGCGGCGTTGAATTTATTGTTGGACTTCGATAGAATCGATAACCTTGCCAGACAGGGCGCACCAAAATACATGGAGTGGTATGGCGCTTTTGGATTGATGGTTACAATCGTTTGGTTGTATCTTGAAATGTTAAGACTCTTGTCAAGATTTGCGAGCAGAAAATAAGATTGGGAATACCCATCAAATAAAAAAGGAGTTGATCAAAATTCAACTCCTTTTTTATTATTGTGCACTAGCTTTTTTCGCTGCTGCTTTTTTGGCTTGTAGTGGTCTAGCGACTCTGCTTTTGCCAAATGATCCTTTGAAGATCTTACCTTTTTTGGTTTTTTTATCACCTCTACCCATGATCTAAATTTTTTTTAGTTTTAACTGAACTGCAAAAATGCACAAAAAATATCGTTTTTCCTGCATTGCACGCACATTTTTAAGCTGAGGCTGTTTCTCGCGGCGAGCGCAACGGAGCAGCGACGCAGCGATTCCGGTTGATAAACGCTGCTCTGTTTCACGCAAAGGGAAAACAAAGGGGCAAAGGGATGTTTCTATCCGGGAGCCCAAAAGGCCAATAGTATTGCGACTGTTGAACGGAACGCCGCAAGCAAAGTTGATTATAACTCAAATGTCCACGAAAACATTTTCGATTTCCTTTGCGCCTTGGTTTTTCTTCTTTGCGCCTTTGCGTGAAACCCCCTGGCATAAAAAAACCCCGCATCAGCGAGGTTTAAATGCATTTTGAGGCCAGCATTATAATTTAGCAGACAATTCTTTACCTGCTTTAAACTTAGCCACTTTTTTAGCTTTAATTTTAATAACTGCGCCAGTTTGAGGGTTACGGCCATTACGTGCTGCTCTTTTAGAAACAGAGAATGTACCAAATCCAACCAAGGTAACTTTACCACCACCTTTTAAAGTTTTAGTAACTGCTTCTGTGAAAGAATCCAAAGCAGCGTTTGCCTGAGTTTTTGTAACACCCGCATCATCGGCGAGTTTTGCGATTAATTCAGCTTTGTTCATAGTGTGAAATTTAATTTTTTTAAGCAAGACAAATTTATACGCTTTTTGTTTCCAACAAAATTTTTTTGCAACTTTTATATACTGCCAAAAACTGTCAGAAACCCGCACGCAATAAGCGTTATAGAGAAAAACAGTAATATATGATAACAATGCGTAGATATACGTGATCGCCCCAAAAGCAATACTGGCAAGGGTTTCAGCCTGCAAAAGGCCAAATCCTTGCCAGTATTGACTTTCAAAAGAATTTACGATTTCTTTCCAATAGTGCCCAAAAACTTAATATTATTATCCACAATTAGTGCACAACCTCCATTACAGAGTGGAATGACACAAATCCATCACCCCATTTGTCGTATCCCTTTTGCCTCATACCTGAGGAAAACCGCATGATATAACGGTTGTAGAGTGCTTTCGAATCTGCAAAATATTGCACTGCGTAGGTTGGTCCTTCAGTCTCGTCAATTTCGTGAAGCCTTAAAATTCTGAATGAGGTGAAACACTCTGTGGCCAGGACTTCCGGCGCATGTACCGTCCGCACCCATTCCAGCCAGGCTTCATGAATGGGCCAACTTACCATGGAAGTGACGTTGTATATAAAACCTATGCTGTCGTTCATTGCTTTGTTTTGAGAAGGCAAAAGTAAAAATTCAAAAGTTAAAAAGCTTAGGCGCGATCATGCTTTCAGCCCACAAACCTTTTTTGATTTTTTACTTTTGCCCTTTGTACTTTTTAAAATTTTAGTTCCAAATACACCGGGCAGTGGTCACTGTGTTTTACATCAGGATAAATTTTTGCATCGGCAATATTATCTGTCAGGTTCTGTGTAACGCTTATGTAGTCTATCCGCCAGCCTTTGTTTTGCAAACGCACCGTTGGAAATCGCTGGCTCCACCAGCTGTAATGATGCGGATCTGCATTGATGTGGCGGAACGAATCTGTAAACCCGCTTATAAAAAATGTATCCATCCATGCTCTTTCTTCCGGCAGAAATCCAGATGATTTTTTATTTCCTTTCGGATCATGGATGTCTATTTCTTTGTGTGCAATGTTGTAGTCGCCGCAAACAATCACCTTCGGTCTTGTCTTTTTCAGGATGTCGAGGTACTCGACAAATTCATTCAGCCAAACGTATTTATAGCCTTGTCTTTCGTCTCCGCTAGTTCCGGAAGGAAAATATGCGTTGATCAGCGTTACATCGCCAAAATCGGCACGTATTACGCGTCCTTCGGCATCGCTTTGCATATAGCCATTACCAAACTGAACATAGTCTGGTTTTATTTTGCTGAAAATCGCCACACCGCTATATCCCTTCTTTTCTGCCGAATACCAGTAATCATGAAATCCAAGATCTGTAAACTCTTTATGGTTCACATTATCGCGATGTGCTTTTGTTTCCTGCACACAAATAATATCTGCAGGATCTGTTTTCAACCAATCGATAAAACCTTTATTCATGGCAGCACGTATGCCGTTTACGTTGTAGCTGATAATGCGCATTGTGAAAGTTTAATTAAAAAGTCAAAAATCAAAAGTCAAAAATAGTTCAAAACTATGCAAGCATAGTACACCTTTTTACTTTTGAATTTTTACTTTTTACTTTTTAATTACATTTGATTTGCTTCTAGATTGTTTCACTAAAGATCAATTGAAATGACCCAGGAAAAAGAAAATAAAGTAGTTAAGGCCAAGAAACAAATATACCTCGAAGGACCACGCAGCCGCGGATACGAGTTCAGATTTGCGCTCAGGGTTTTCTGGCAATTCATGAAAGGCTTCAGAACCCTTCATTTTGTTGGACCGTGCATAACAGTATTCGGTTCAGCAAGATTCAAGGAGGATCACCCTTATTACGAAGCAGCGAGAGGGTTCGGAAAACGCATTGCAGATATGAGCTTCACAACGCTTACCGGTGGAGGCCCCGGCATTATGGAAGCCGCCAACCGAGGCGCTTTTGAAAACAACGGCTATTCGATCGGCTGTAACATACAGCTTCCATTTGAACAGAAGCCCAATCCTTATGTACAGAAATCGATAACCTTTGAACACTTCTTTGTGCGGAAGGTTTTGCTGGTGAAATATTCCTATGCATTCATCATTATGCCGGGCGGCTTTGGTACAATGGATGAATTTTTCGAAACGCTTACATTGGTGCAAACAAAAACGATCATCAACTTCCCAATCGTTTTATTCGGAAAAGAATTTCACAAAACATTGTATGATCACATGAATAAAATGGCGGAGGAAAAAACAATTTCGCCGGAAGATCTGAATCTGGTATTACTCACCGATAGCATTGATGAGGCGATGGCGCACATCGAAAAATATATCAAAACCAACTACAAGATCAAGATACGCAAGAGGAAATGGTGGCTGTTTGAACCCAAGTCGGTCGCGGCTTGAGAGAGAATGGAACGCAGATTTTTATGATTGTCATGATTGGTGATGATTTTTTGATTTGGGTTTATGACCCAGATGACACTGATTCAACTGATTTGCTCGGATATGTTGTTGGACAGGTTGTATACTTTTCAAATCCCTTTAATTATTCTGTTTAGATTTTTCAATCCAAATTGCAATTGGAAAAAATCAGTGCAAATCAGTCCAATCTGCGTCATCTGTGTTTCAAAAAAATCATCACCAATCATGACAATCATGAAAATCTGCGTTCTTTCTCTAAAACATTGCTTCAGCAATCTCCACAGACTCGGGCTTTCCAACATCTACCCATTTATCACCCGTATGGTCATACGCAGCAATGGTATGTGAGGCCGCTAATTCAAGATATGAAGTGGCGAGTGAAAATTTTCCTTCTTTAGGTAAATATGAAAAAACTTCCGGCTGAAAAATAGCGATACCGCTGTAGGCTTTTTGTTGAAGATTGTCTTTTCTATGCACCATCTTTTCTTCGCCGGTTTGAGTGTTGATCCAACCGCACAAGTGATTTTCATTGTCAAGTAAAAAATAACGCGAAGTTTTTCTTTGCAAAACAGCTATTGAAATGAGTGCATTTTCATTTTTATGAAACGCAAGAAATGCATCGATATCGAGGTTTGTAAGTATGTCAACATTTACAGTCAGGAACGGCCCATCTCCTTCCAATAAAACTTTTGCTTTAACCAAACCACCGCCAGTTTCCAGCACCATGTCTTGTTCATCGCTGATAATGACATTGCTGCCCCAGCCTTTGTTCTTTAAAATTGCGTCCAATATCTGGTCAGCGAAGTGATGCACATTGACTACGATGTCTGTAATTCCAAATTGCTGCAGGTATTCAATGTTGCGCTGCAGCAAACTCTTACCATTTATAACAGCGAGTGCCTTGGGATGTCTGTCTGTCCATGGTTTGAAGCGAGTACCTAAACCCGCGGAGAATATCATTGCTTTCATGAGGAAGTTGTTAGTTGTTAGTTATTTGTTGTTAGAAGATCAAGAGAATGTTGGCTCGCAAAAGGAATGCGCTAACAACCATCAACTAACAACAAACAACTTAATTGATCCAATTCTTTGCATCCTGCACGTGGTGGGCCACCTCTACTTTCACGTTGAATTTATTTTTCAGGTAGCGAGCCAATGCGTCAGCTGCATAAACGCTTCTGTGCTGTCCGCCGGTACAACCGAAGCTAACCATCAGGCTTTCAAAATCACGCTTTAAATAATCAGTCACACTAATATCTACAATATTGTAAACACTGTTTAAGAACTCCGGCATTTTTGTTTGCTGCTCGAGAAAATCTTTTACCGGCTTATCTCTTCCCGTAAGTGTTTTATATTCCTGAAAACGGCCCGGATTTAAAATTCCACGACAATCAAACACAAAGCCACCTCCGTTTTCAGTCTCATCCCCGGGAATGCCTTGCTTAAACGAGAAGCTGCTTATCTTAACAACGAGCGGAGAATCTTCTCTTGCTCGTATAGATTCAAAACTCTTTAACACTTCATCACTCACGCAATGACGCAGACATTTGTCCAGTTCAGGCAATACAATGCCCATTGTCTTGTTCTCCACAAACCATTTAAGATTGTTGATAGCTGGCGGAATACTGGCAAGGAAATGAGCTTTTCGTTCAAACAGTCCACGAAAGCCATATGCACCCATCACTTGCAACAAGCGAATCAACACATAGCCGTTATACTGATAAACAAAAGCCTCCTTGTTTATTGCCTGATCCAAAAGTTGATTTACTTCTTCAATATAATAATCGAGCAGATCGTTTTTCCAGTCTTCGGGAAGTTCTGCTTTTGCCTGCCACAACAGCGAAGCAACATCATACTGCAATGCACCTTTCATACCGCCCTGGTAATCTATAAAATGAACCTCGCCGTCTTTTATCATCACATTCCTGCTTTGAAAATCGCGGAACATAAAATGTTGATCGACTTGTTTGGTAAGATATTCTGTAAGTGAGTCAAAGTCATTTAGCAATGCCTGCTTGTCGTAAGGATATTTCAGCGTATCAAGGAAATAGTATTTGAAATACAAGAGGTCAGATAAAATGGCCTGCTTGCCAAACTCCTTCGCGGTAAGGCACATGCTGTAGTCTATCCCTTCGCCCGCGACGACCTGCAGCTGCGCCAGCGAGCGCAAACTCTTTTTGAAAAGATCGTACACATATGAGTTGTACTTGTTCTTTTCCAATTCGTCCAGCAAAGAAACGGTTCCAAAATCTTCCAGTATGTAAATGTCCGTGCGGTCATTGATGGCATATATTTCTGGCACAGGAATGCTGTATTTCCTGAACTGATTAGTAAAGGAGATGAACGTTCTATTTTCCTGCACATTTGGTCCGTAACAAGCAATGTAAGACTTGCCATCTACAAACACGCGAAAATACCTGCGATCAGATCCAGACTGTGGCAGGACCTCAACTTCTGCGCCGGATAAACCAAAAGTTGTCCCGGCAAGAGCCTTTATTTCTTCAATTATTTTTTGCATATGAGTGTCGGTAAAAATAATTGAAAAATGCAGAGGATGGGAAAAAAGATGGAATTTTAATCAATTAAGAATCAGGAATTAAAAATTATGAATTGTTGCTGTGCAACACGCGGAGAGAATCTATTAATCTCTCGAAATTCAAAGAAATAATAGTCAGCAACAAAACATCACCTAACGTATTCTTAATTCTTAATTGTTAATTCTTAATTCCATTTGCTAATGATAACACCTTATATCCATTTGAAAATCACGGATATTATTGAAGAAACAAGTCAAAGCAAAACTTTCGTGCTTGCTCCTCCGGCTGAAAAACAAATAGACTATAAAGCGGGGCAGTTCCTGACTTTCGTTTTTTCGAAACACGATATGGAGGAAAGGCGCAGCTTTTCCATATCCTCCACGCCCTTATTAAACGAGCCTTTGTCGATAACGGTGAAGCGGCTGGACAATGGCGAATACTCGCGCAAACTGATCGATAACACTGAAATAGGAGACGAATTGGTAACCATCGGCCCATCTGGATTTTTTACGTTACCCGACAATATATCTTCCTACAAGCAAATATTTTTCTTTGCCGCCGGAAGCGGCATTACGCCCGTTTTACCATTAATAAAAACGTTGTTGCTCAGCGATGCGGATTTGAAAATTGTTTTGATATACAGCAACCGCTGCATTGCCGACACCATTTTCTACGATGCGTTACACGACCTTGCGACAAAGTTTCCGCACAAGTTTGCGATTGAGTTTCTTTTTAGTGATGCACAAAATCTTGAACGGGCTAGATTAAGTAAATGGCTATTGAATGTGTTGTTGAAAGAATACGGTAACAGTCCGTACAACCAAACATTGTTTTACCTATGCGGACCATTCGATTACATGCGCATGGCGACCATACAGCTATTGGCCGAAGGCGTTCCTGGGCCAAACATCCGTAAGGAAAACTTTACCACGTTTAAAGTAGAAACGAAAGAGCTGCCGCCGGACACGCTTCCGCATATGATCACCATCGAAGCAAATGGCAAAGTATACGACCTTGTTTCACAGTATCCGCAAACCATTTTGCAGGCTGCCAAAAAAGCCGACATCATATTACCCTACAGCTGTGAAGCCGGTCGCTGTGGTACGTGCTCTGCCACTTGCGTAAGCGGTAAAGTATGGATGAGTTACAACGAAGTTTTGATGGACGATGAGATTGCGAAGGGCCGGGTGTTGACGTGTGTTGGGTATCCCGTGGGAGGAGATGTGATCTTGAAGTTCTGAGGGCAATTGTTCGTTATTCGTTGTTAGGCATTATTAACGACTATTCGAAAATAAAGGCTAACAACTAACAACCAACAACTATCAACCGTTTTCGCTACTTAAAATAAAAAAGTCGCCTCTTTTGGAGACGACTCATATCTAAAATTCAAAATTCGCTTAGTGTGATTTATCAACCAGGTTAGCGCCTTCTACGAGCACTGTTACTTTGTTGTGTAGAATTTCAACGAAACCGCTTTCGATTGAATAGTTGATTGTGTTGCCCTGACCAACTTTATCTACCAATACTTTCAGGTTACCTTTTTTCAAAGCAGAAACCATTGGAGCGTGTCTGTCAAGAACCTCAAACAAACCATCTATTCCCGGCAGTTGTACACCGTAAACCTGGCCGCCATAGAGCTTTCTT
>Ga0318567_10000591_pt1 | contig 14786 bp, 6 predicted proteins | sample GRESIP088b5f20_FD_203691 | JGI IMG/M metagenome (GOLD analysis project Ga0318567, IMG submission 203691) | Tropical soil microbial communities from Luquillo Experimental Forest, Puerto Rico - GRE.SIPMG.088b5f20 | ecosystem: Environmental > Terrestrial > Soil > Tropical forest > Bulk soil...
CCTTTACGGTGTCGGGTAGGGTAAAAAGCTTTTCATGAATGCTGTTGATAAGCGTATTGTAATCTCCGCCGGGAAGATCTGTACGGCCAATGCTTAGCTTAAAAAGCACATCTCCGGCAATAATAAATTCCTGTTTTTCACAATAGAAACAAATATGACCCGGAGCGTGTCCCGGGGTAAAAAGGACCTTCAATTCATCGGCGCCGAGTTTAATTGAGTCGCCTTCTGTCAAAAAATGCATTGGACCACTATAATTATCGAAAGGAAGGTTGTAATATGTGCCTGAAACGGGAGCCCGTTCGAGCATGGGGACATCTTTTTCGTTTAGATAAAGAGGTAGTTGCCAGGTGTCGTGCACGAACTTATTTCCAAAAACGTGATCCAGATGGCAATGTGTATTTAGCAAGTACTTCGGGCTTAGTTTTTGCTGCTCTACAAAATCCTTTAACCGGTCTTTTTCGTTATTAAAATAACAGCCCGGATCGATGACGCAACACTCCGAATTCTCGTTATATAATATGTAGGTGTTTTCCTGAAGTGGATTGAACGCAAAAGTCTTAACTTGTAACATAGATATATTTGACAGACAATTTTAGTGATTAAGGCGAAAAACCATAATTTTAATTAACAATTAATGGCTATGCAATTTCCGAAGAATAATTTGTTAATGAACGGTAGTCGATATTTTACTTTTCTTATTTTATCCGTATTGCTTGTTTACTCTTCCAATGATCTGTTTGCCCAGGTGAATACAGTTGAATTTGGAAAAAACAGGGTTCAATACCGGAAATTTAAGTGGGAATATTATCAAACAAACAACTTCAATAGCTATTACAGTCAAGGCGGAGAGGGCCTTGCAAAATATGTGGCTCAAATGGCCGAAGAGGAATTGTCCGGTCTTGAAAAGTTTGCAGAATACGCTTTGCAAAGACGAGCCAACATTATTATTTACAACAGCTACGATGACATGCAGCAGACCAATATTGGTCTTGCCGGCGATTTCCAGATCACCGGGGGAAATACCAAATTGGTAAACAATAAAATGGTGGTCTACTACAACAGCGATCACTCAAATCTTCGCATACAGGTAAGACAGGGAATTGCAAAAATATTATTGGATAACGTTTTGTTTGGAGATGATCTTGGCGAGTTCGCAGCCAACAAAGCACTCCTGGATCTTCCGCAATGGCTGGTTGATGGATATGTTTCCTACGCTGCTGAAAACTGGAGCACAGAACTGGATGATCAGTTGAAATCAGTTTTGATGTCTGCTGATTACAAAAATTTCTATCAGTTTGCTTACAAACAACCACAACTCGCGGGGCATGCTTTCTGGCATTATATTGCCGAAAACTACAAACAGGAAAACGTTACTTACTTCCTATATCTGGCTCGTATTTACAGAAACCTGAACACTGCATCGATGCGCATCTGTAAGCAAAAATTTAAAGAGGTGCTGCAGGAGTTTATGGACAAAGAATCTGAAAAATATTACAAAGACATCCGGGGACGAAGAAACAATCCCAAAGGAAATTTATCGGTAACAGAAGACATCAATCAGAATAAAGATTTCTTTCGTTTTTCTCCCAACCCGGCTCCAAAAAGCCAGACCTATGCTGTGGTAGAATACAAAAGAGGAGTGGAAAGAGTGGTGCTGTACGAAAACTATGTAGACAGAAAAGTGCTTCTGAAAAATGGCGTTATCAATCCGGAGAATAAACCGAATCCTAATTATCCGATGTTGGCCTGGGATCCAAAAGGTACAAGGCTGGCAGTGATTTATAATGACGAAGGAAAGATCAAGTTCTTCATTTATGACCTGGTGTCTAAATTAAAAAAGAACAAACAAACGATTGATGGTTTCGATCAGATACAAGACATGAAGTTTATGCTGAACGCAAATACTTTGTTGTTTAGCGCGGTGAAGAAAGGTCAATCAGATATCTATACTTACAACATTGAGGAAAACCAAACCAAACAAATAACGAATGATATCTGGGATGATCTCGATCCATCCTTTGTAGCCTTTCCGGGGAAAACAGGTATCATTTATGCTTCTAACAGGCCCTCAGGAAAGGCCGTATCGTCTGATACAGTGTTGCCATCTCACAACAGGTATAACATTTTCCTTGTCGACAACTGGAACCAAAGCGAGTTCAAGCAAATTTCTCAGTTGAGTAATATGCAGTGGGGAAATGCACGTTTCCCTGTTCAGTACAATAACACCCACTTCACATTTGTAAGTGATGAAAATGGTGTGTCCAACAGGTTCGCAGGTTTCTTTAGCACAAAACGTGCAGGAGTTGATACAATATACAAAATAGGAGATGAGCTCTTAAGGAACCCCGACTATAAAGATGTTGATTCATTGCTGCGTGCTTACAAGAAAGATGAGCCGGATTCCATCTACACATTTTCTGTAACGCTTGATTCTGCATATGTTTTCCCTATTACCAACTATCAAAGCGGCATTAAGGAAACTAAGTCGGCAGGAGAGCAGGGCGTGGTAAGTGAAACAAGACAAGAAGGTGATTTGAAATTGCTGTACAAATTAAAGGTTGACGATGCGGCTTTGAAGAAAAGAAATGTGAATCCTAAAACCACTGAGTACAGAGCAAAGACAATCGCAGATTCGAGGATGAATTCTGCAGAGCTATTACAGACTGCGCCTGAGCAAAAGAAACAGAACAATATTTTTGAAAACGAATTTGAAAACGAAAAAACAGACTCTACAAAGAAGGCAGATTCTACCAATAGTAATCTGAATGCACCGCCACCTCCTCCAACGGTTTTGGACAAGGCGAAGCACTATGATTACAGGCTGAAGTTTTCCGCTGATCAAATAACAACTTCTTTGTTCAATAACGATGTACTGGTTACCAGATACGATCCATACACAGGATCTGTGCCGGTAACGCTTAGCAGCAATAATGGGTTCAATGGTATGTTCAGCGTATCGGTGTATGATTTGTTTGAGGACCTGCGGTTCACCGGTATGATCCGTATTCCTTTAATTAACACTGGTGGTTCCGGTTCCGTTTCTGTTGGAAATGGCGGCGGGTCTGCAGGAACAAGTTTATTTATTCCGGGAACGGGTTCTCTGTTCAACTCGGGTGGAGAGCAAATGGCGAGATTTGATTATCTGAAAAAGAGAATCGACTACTCTGTTATCTACTATCGCAAAACAGATGTGGGTACCGACTATACCGGCCACATCATGAAACAATACACCAATTTGTTCCAGGGTATTATGAAATATCCTTTCAACAGAGTTAAGAGCATACGCTTTTCATTTGGAGTAAGAAGTGACAAGTATGTATATAAAGGAATGTTCGAAGATCCATACTCTGTAACTTATCCCGATGTGAAACAATTGTATGGTTTGCTGCGCCTGGAGTATGTGCATGACAACACAATACAAAAGACAACGAATATTTTGAATGGCTTGCGTTATAAGGCCTATGTTGATTTTAATACAAGGTTGAACAAGCAGGAGAATATTAACCCAACCGGGTTCAACGTTGGTTTTGATGGTCGTTACTACAAACCTATTTTCCAGAACTTTATCTGGGCATTCAGAGCAGCGGGCGACGCATCTCTTGGAACGCAGAAAATTGTTTACTATCTGGGTGGTGTAGACGGCTGGCTCGGACCTAAAGCATATAGCCAACCGGCTCCTCCGACAAATACAGAGTATGCATTCCAATCACTTGCTGTAAATGTGAGAGGTTACAAACAAAATATTGCCAATGGTAATAATTCACTGGTGTTGAACAGCGAGTTCAGGTTCCCTGTATTCAGCACGCTAATTAAAAAGCCAATCAATAATGCATTCATACGTAACTTCCAGTTAACGCAGTTTATTGATCTGGGAACAGCATGGGATGGTGAGGTAGGCGGCATCCAAAGACCTCAGCAGGTATATGGAGAGGGAGATCTTTTAGTGAAATTGAAAGCCGGCGGAGTTGGACCATTTGTGGGTGGCTACGGTTTTGGTGCGCGAAGTACATTGCTCGGCTACTTTATCAGAATGGACACCGGTTGGCCGATGGGAAGATTCTTTGGAGGCACACCTATCTTCTATTTCGCCATGGGCGTAGATTTCTAAACGATATTTCAAATAGAGAAAAGCATAAGATCAAAAACGTCTTATGCTTTTTTTAATCCCCTCTCTCGAGGGGTAAGGGGGAGGTTAAAAGCTTTATGGAGAAAAAATATAAATGGGGCATTTTAGGCGCGGGAAAAATTGCTGAAAAATTTGCTACAGCCATCGAATATACTGACGGGGCAGAACTGTATGCGATTGCTTCGAGAGATAAACAGAAGGGGCAGGGTTTTGCTGTAAGGCATGGTGTCTCCGTTATTTTCAACGATTATGAAAGTCTCGCAGCATATAAAAATGTTGATGTTATTTATGTGGCAACGCCACATGCTTTTCATTGTGAACATACCATTTTGTGTATGCAAAACAATAAGGCAGTCGTATGCGAAAAGCCAATGGCATTAAGCTATTCGCAGGTTGTAAAAATGATCAGTGCGGCGAGTGAATACAATACATTTCTTATGGAAGGCATGTGGAGCAGGTTTATGCCTTCGATACATAAAACGCTTGAGCTGATCAGACAGGACGTTATTGGTGATGTGCAGTATGTAAGAGCTGATTTCGGATTCAGCGCTCCGGCAGATGAAAACAATCGCTTATACAATTTGAAACTTGGCGGAGGATCGCTATTGGATGTTGGCATTTATCCGTTGTTTTTAGCGACGTTATTATTGGGCGAAGCTACTTCAATCCACAGCGCCTCAAAGCTGACAAAAACAGGCGCTGATGAATATTGCAACGCAATCCTAAAATATAGTGGAAGCAGATCTGCATCGATATTTTCATCCATCACGATGAACTCGGAAAAGGATGCAGAAATAATAGGAACAAAAGGAAAAATTATTTTGAAATCGCCATGGTACAAAGCAACAGAGATGATCGTTTTGCTTAACGACGGCGACAGGCAATCATTCTCCATGCCGCATGAAAGCAATGGCTTTGAGCATGAAATAATGCACGTGATGGATTGCCTGGATAAGGGCTACAAAGAATCTCCTCTTATGCCACTCGACTTCACATTAACCATGAGCCGCACGATGGATATTATTTTGCATCAAATGGGAGTGAGTTACAATGATTGAATGCTTGAATAATGAATCGATGGTTGTTGGTTGTCAGTCTTTATTTTCGAACATTTCTCATCGACGGATAACAACCAACAACTAGCAAGTACATTATGGCATTAAAACTAAGGAGCCGCTTAGCTTTTGAATACTTTTGCCGGGAAACAGAATAGATGCTGACCAGATATAAACTCCGTCCGGCTGCTTCTGATTGTTCCAAAAACCTGTCCAGCCTTTGTTGTAGTCGTTTGTTTCGAATACTTTATTTCCCCATCGGTTATAAATCACTAAATGATATTGAGAAACCGTGCCATAAACGGTTGGTTTAAATTCATCGTTTTTCCCGTCGTTGTTGGGGCTAAAGGCTGTGGGAAAATAAATATTCAACCGGCAGTTATCGTTTTTGATAACGTTCACTTCATCCTGCCAAACACATTTGTATTTGTCAGTAACCCTCAGTCTATATAATCCCGATGTGTTTGCAAAAATCGAACTTTCTGTTGCCCCTGTGTTCCATTCGTAACTTTCATATGTTGTTGAAGTTGCCAGAGAAAGCGTATCGTATTGGCAAATTGTAATTTCCTTTTGTTTAAATAGCTCCGGTCTTTTGATAAATTCTTTAACAACTAAAGTGTCGAATGAAATGCAATTGTGTTGGTCAGTAATTTTGGCTGAATACTGCCCTGCTCTGTTTATATTGTATTCCCTCACCGTAGAATTATCCTGCCATACGATAGCTTTGATGTTATCCGGAACTTCTAACAGAACCGGCGCATTTTCGCAAACAATGTTGATTTGGGGAAATATGTGCTGTTTGTCGAAATTCGTGATTGTAATGTTTGCGTTTGTAAAGCAACCATACCAGTCGGTAACTTTTACAATATATTTTCCGGGTTTGGTTGCGGCAATAGATTGATCAATATCACCTGTATTCCACTCGTAGTTTTTAAAACCGTTGCCTGCGTCCAGTTGAAGTTTGTCAGAACTACAAATCGTGGTGTCATTACCAAGAAATGGCGTCATTAATTTTGGAACGGTTATTATCATGGTATCCGTAAGCGGACATGAATTTTTACTAAAATGATGACTCACTCTTGCAACACCATCTTTTAATGCGAGAACATTACCGTCTGTTTTAACACTTACAACATCGTTGTCAGAACTTTCCCAAATACTTTGCTGAAAGTCGCTTCCGAGAAGAGAGAGGGCTGCGTTTAAACAAAGAGTTGTATCGTTCGCGATCTTTCCGTCTGTGCTGTTGCAAAATATAATTTTTCTGATGGCATGATTCTTGGCATCGGCGATTACAAGATTGTCATCTTTATCAACAAAAATATCGGTTGGATAATTAAGTTTTGCCAACTGTGCGTTACCATTGTCGCCGCTATATCCGGCTGTCCCTGTGCCTGCAATTGTGGTAATTATTCCAGATACCGCGTCTACTTTTCTTATTACATTATTGTAGGTGTCAGCAATAAAAATATTTCCCTTAGAATCCACCGTCACCGCTGCAGGTTTTCTCAGTTCTGCATTTACAGCCAAACCCCCATCGCCGGCATAGCTTTCAAGTCCATTGCCTGCAATTGTTGTTATTATATTAGTTTTCGCATCAACTTTTCTTATCCTGTCATTTAATTGATCAGGAATGTAGATGTTGCCGGATTTATCAATAAACACTCTTGGTGGTTCGTTGAGGGGCGCGTTGGTGGCAGCAACTCCATCGCGCCAGAAAAGGCGGTTATTTAACACTCCCGCAACCGTTTTGATTAATTGAGTAGTGGCATCAACTTCTCTTATGATGCTGTTGTCCCAGTCAGCGATATAAAGGTTATCGTTTTTGTCAAAGGCTACACCTGTGGGATAGCTTAAGCGTGTGGACACAGCCGGAGCACCATTGGCATTGTAAGGATAACTGCCATCCAAATTACGTATGCCGGCTACAGTGGAAATAACATTAGTTGCAGCATCTATTTTTCTAACAACAGCTGCATACTCTTCTACAACATAGATATTGTTCTTTGAGTCTACAGCCACTCCCACAGGCCCGTTGAAGCCTGCGTTTAGCGCGGTGAGCCCGTCTGTATTGGCATAAACATACCCCTGTCCGGCAATTCTGGTTATGATGCCGGTTTTAGTGTCAAGTTTCCTGATCACATTATTATCCATATCGGCGATCACAATATTACCATTAGAATCCAGCGCAATGCCCCTTGGGTTGCTTAAACTGGCTTTGGTTCCCGGACCGCCGTCTCCGCTATATCCCGCAGTTCCGGTTCCTGCCAGGGTAATAATAATCTGCGATTTTACTAAGAAGGAAAAAAGAACGAGGCCGAGGGTTAAAGTTATCTTACGTAGCATAGAGTAGGGTTTTCGCGGAGCAAACTAGTGTTTTATTTTTTAGCAATAGTAAGAAGTCGCATCATCACGATGCGACTTCTTTTATTTATTCGATTTGAATTGAAACCATTTTCAATTTTCCCCACCTGACTGACGCGTTTGGGCAGGAATTTTCAACTTTCAATTGGGCGAATTTAATTCGCCCCAACTGCTACGTCCTTCACATTACCTGTTCTCTTCAATACTCCCCAATGTTGCAGCTCTCCTTTGATCGCCTTGCGGAATGATTTGAACAGGATGTAGTACATCAACCAGCGGTAGATTAAACGCTGAGGAAACAGCCACCACAGCTTGCCATATCTCTCTTTCTCAAAGCTGAAAGCAAGAATTGATACCGCTCCATCTACCAGCATAAAGATGAAATAGTAGGAAAGTATTTTGGCTGCGTTTCCTGTTAGTATACCAATGATCATAAACACATCCGCCAGTGGCGCAATTGCCGGTATCATAAACTGGAAGATAAGAATGTTTGGTAATGCCAGCCAACCGAGCCATTTATATTTCCAGTTGAACAAGGCATCGCGATTTTTCCAGAAGGTTTGCATAACGCCAAAGCTCCAGCGGAAACGTTGTTTCAGGAACATCTTCAATGTTTCCGGTGCTTCTGTCATGGCAATCGCTTTGTTTTCATTCTTCACTGTATAGCCGCAGCGCAAAATGCGAATGGTTAGATCGCAGTCTTCAGCAAGTGTATCTGTAGTAAATCCACCGGCTTTTTCAATGGCTTTTTTGCGGAACGCACCAATAGCGCCAGGAACCACCGTAATCGCATTAACAGCTGCAAATGCCTTACGATCGAAGTTCTGGCTCGTGATGTATTCTATGGATTGCCATTTCGTAATCATATTAACTTCGTTGCCCACTTTCACATTGCCTGCAACAGCGCCTACTTCATCTGCACCAGGCAGTGTAGTAAGGAAATCCTGCATCAGTTTGGAAATAGCGTCGGGCAAAAGTTTTGTGTCAGCATCAATACAAACCACATAGTCTGCTTTGCTTTGCAAAATACCGTAGTTCAGTGCTGAAGCCTTACCACCATTAGGCTTTGTAAATACTTTTACTTTTGGATTGTCCGAAAAGAATGTGTTCACTTTATCGTAAGTCGCATCTTTACTACCATCATCGATAAACAGCACTTCAAAATTTGGATAATCGGTTTTAAGCAAATTACTCAGCGAACTCACCGCATTTACTTCCTCGTTGTAAGCCGGAACTATGACGGATACAAGCGGAAAATCTTTTATCATCGGGGCCTCTACCAACTGCTTATCCTTTTTATTCTGCCGCGTTGCAAGAACGGCCATGAGCAATATTCGTCCGAGCGACAAGAAAATAAACACCACAAACAACGAGAACAGTATTCGTCCCCCCCAGTATCCAAACTCCGCCATGTAGTAATTAAACTGCATCAATGTGTAACCACTGCCCTTAGGAACAGGCGGCATCAGGTCGTCTTTGTTTTTGTGCAATAATTGAGAAAGTGTGATGAAAGTATATCCGTTGTCTTTAAAATATTTGATGATTCTTGGAAGTGCTTTGACCGTCTGCGTTCTGTTATCTCCACCCGCATCGTGTAGCAGAATGATACCGCCCATGGTATCAAGTTCCTGTTTGCGATCGATTATTCTTTGTACAATCGTATCAGCGCTTATTCCTGGTTCCCAATCTTCGGGGTCGATTGATTCACCTACATCAAGATAATTCTTTTGACGTGCCAATGCCACAGGAACCAACTCTTCCATTGTTTCTGGCATCGCATCTGCGTTGTAAGGTGCGCGGAAAAGAATGGTGGAGTGGCCCGTTATCGCTTCAATAAGCAAACGGGTAGATTCAAATTCAATATTGGCCCTTCGCTTACTTACCGTGGCCACATTGGGATGCGAAAAAGTGTGATTGCCAATTTCATGACCCTCGTTATAAATACGTTTTACGAGAGGAATATTATTCTCCGCATTTATGCCCAAAAGGAAGAACGCAGCGGGTACATGCTCCTGAGCTAAAATATCGAGTACCTGCGGTGTGTAAATTGGATCCGGGCCGTCATCGAATGTAAGCAGAACCTGTTTCGGACTTACTTTTCCATATTTCCTTACAACGAACATAGAAGGCAGGCTCAGGTAATGCTCCTCCGCAATAAGCATTTGCGCAGAATCCAATTCTGTCGTGATTTGCCCGTTTGTTGGAGTGGACAGCACATCCAATATTTCACCATCGCCAATATAGTCGACGTCATTACTTGATTCCACACTGGCAAAATCGCCAAAGTCAAAATGTTGCAATGCCAGAACTCCCATGTCTTTATCATAGAAATCCCAAAGACGGCTATCTTCAGAACCAAGGCGCCACAAAGCAACACCACTTAATCCATATTCAGTGGCGAACCGCAGGGTGTTAAAATTCGTCGCTGCATCAGTGAAATAAACCTCATGAGGTAGATCGTTGTCGTCAAAGTAGGAAAAATGCAGGTTGTAAGTGTCGTTATTGAAATCAATCTTACCCTCACTTTCCCTTGCCGTTGTCAATGCTTCCTGGTAGGTTAGGTTAGAGGCCTGTCCATCTTTTGGCCAATCATAACCATAACCCGCAAGACAGAGAATGATTTTTTCTGACGGAATATTTTTAGCAGCTTCATCCACCGCGGCCTCGATCCATTTTTGCGCACTTATCGGGCCGGGCGATGACATGTCGTAAAACTGATCGTACGCCATCAGGAAGATGTAGTCGTTGCATTTTGCCAGTTCGGGGTAGTTATAATCTTCATTAAACGGCATGACATCCTGTGAAACCAGATAGCCTTTTTCATGAAGGCGGGCATACAGTTCTTTCTGGAACGCGATGATCGGCTCGTCTTTTTTCTCCACGAGATCTTCAAGGTCAACGTTGATGCCGGCAAAATTTCCTTTCGATAAAACCTTTAAAATATCCTGAATTAAGCGCTCTTTTTTCTTTGGATCAGTAATGATGCGATGCACCGCCTCGCCGTGAAAAGTACCCTGGAAGTTGTTTGACAGGATCGGCATGATCTTCACTTTCGATTGCTTCATTAACTGATAGGCTCGATCATCAATACTTGTGTACAGAGTGTCGGCCTTCGGATCAATGAACATCCACTCAGGGATCACGAGGTTGAGCTTGGAAATATTTCTTCTTAGAGAAAAATAGGATTGAGGATCCCAGGCCACGTAAAATGCTGCGCGGATGCCGCTCTTAAATGGATAAAAGGGCCTACCTTCTGCTCCGGTAAAAGGATTGAGTTTGTCAAGATCCACCGGATTTTGCGAATACCTGTTCACGTAGCATCCGAACTGTTGCTGGTTCTTATCTATTTTGGTATCGATAAATGAACGGAAGCCTGCATATTGCTTGTTGATCTTGTTGTCACGGAAAAAAGCCTGGTTCGTTTGCAGGATTTTTTTATATGCATCATTCTTTTCTTTCAGTTGGGGAATGCTTGGTTTGTAATCACGTACCAGCGTAATGGTAATGATTACAACGCCTAAAATAGCGAGAAACAGAAAAATACGACTGGTCCATTTAAAACGCTGCCACCGAGTGGCAGAATTCGTTTGAAAGACCTGTGTAGTAGAAGGGTTCATAAATAATGTATCTGAATTACAAAGTTCTAAAGGAAAAAACAAACGACCGCCTTAATTAACTACCGATTAACCGTTAAAAAATACTTTTAACATGTTAGTTGATAGTTAATAGTTGTTAGTTGTTAGACAAAACGTGCTGCTTTCCTCCTAACAACTAACAACCAACAACTAACAACTTTTTGTTACAAATCAAGTTCCAATCTCAACCTATCTCTTAGCTCCTTCACCACCGGATATTCTTCGGCTATTTTTTGAAACTGTTCTTTAGAGTTCAGAGGCATGTCAACTTTTGGAATAAGATCCTCATTCAGTTCAACTATAACATTGTAAGTAAGTCTTCGGTTGCAGAATTTTTCCTGCAAATATTCCGACAGGTGAACACGCTCACCTTCAATGAATTTTTGCTGTAAGTTATTCGGCGTAACTATTTCGAAACTCGCATCCGATTTGATGCGCAATACAGCCAGATCAAAACTTTGTGCCGCGGGGTTTCTATTTTCTTTAAGCAACACAGAGAAATTGCTCCAAACCTCTGCCAACAGACTTTGGGTAAGTGGAATAGCCTGTTGCATCGCGTTATTGCTACCACTGCCTGAGAACTGTTGGCGCAACTGTGACAGTGAGCCCAGTTTACCACCGCCTGATTGCGGCGCCTGCGGTTTCTCAGCAGGAACAGGCATTGTAGCGGGTTGTTGCGGTGGCGGAACCGGAGCTTTATACTGAACCTGTGGCTCCTCAATGATTAGCTTGGCACCACCTTGTGTAGCCGCCGGCATTTGCGGCGCACTTTCAACTCCGGAGGCCGTTTTAAGTTCAACGATCTTCAGGTTTTTGAATGCTACCGGTCGCGTAGATTCAGCTATTTTTTTTTTGCTAATCCCGTCGCCGGAACTAGCTAATTCAAGTGCTTGCTGTAAATAGCAGAGTTTGATCAGCAAAAGTTCAACATGCAGCCGTTTGTTTCTCGCCGCTTTATAATTAATCTCGGCTTCATTAAGCGCATTTAAAGCGCTAATGATATATGGAACAGAAACCTTTTGCGCAGTCGTTGTATAACGGTCTCTAAAGCTTTGCACAACTTCAAGTAAACCCGCAACCTTTGCATCTTTACAAACGAGCAAATTGCGAAGGAATTCCGCAAAACCATTCAACACCAAATCCCCCTCAAAACCTTTGCGGTTGATATCATCATATAATAACATTGCACCGGCAAGATCTTGTTCCAGCATGCAATCAACCAACTTAAAGTAGTAATCTGCATCCAGGATATTCAGGTGCTCAAGTGTATTTTGGTAGGTAAGCTCTCCGTTGGTAAAGCTTACGATTTTATCAAGAATACTTAATGAGTCACGCATACAGCCTTCACTCTTTTGAGCGATTACCTGCAGCGCCGCTTTGTCTGCATTGATATCTTCTTTTTCGCAAATTTCTGCCAGATGCTCGACCGTGTCATTTATCGTAATTCTTTTAAAATCGAAAATTTGACAACGGCTCAGAATGGTTGGAAGGATCTTATGTTTTTCCGTAGTGGCCAAAATAAAAATGGCATAAGGTGGCGGCTCTTCCAATGTTTTAAGAAAAGCGTTGAAGGCGCTCGCACTTAGCATGTGTACCTCATCCACGATGTATACTTTGTATTTACCTGCCTGAGGAGCGAAACGAACCTGTTCAACCAGTGCCCGGATATCATCTACAGAGTTATTGCTGGCAGCATCCAGCTCGTGGATATTTAAAGAGGTTCCTTCGTTAAAAGAAACGCAGGAGTGACATTCATTACAAGCCTCCCCATCCGGCGTTGGGTTTTCACAGTTGATTGTTTTGGCAAGAATACGTGCGCAGGTTGTTTTACCCACACCACGAGGACCGCAAAATAAAAACGCATGTGCCAATTGCTGGTTCTTAATAGCATTTTTAAGGGTTGTGGTAATATGTGATTGCCCTACAACAGTAGAGAAATTCTGAGGGCGGTATTTTCTTGCCGAAACGATGAACTTATCCATGGGCGCAAGTTAATTAGTAATTTGAAAATGTGGCAATTTGAAAATTTGAAAATGTAAGGTGCGGTCCGCTAAATTGATAATTAACTCATTAAAATTTTAAATTAAGTGAAGCCAATGTTTACCTAAACTCATTACATTGAATGAATTTTCAAATTAACACATTTTCAAATTTTCAAATTACAGTATCGGGTGTCGTTTAAAATCTTTCGTCTGGTCAAAACTGTACCGGTACGTCGTTAAAATCCGGCTGCGATTGGGCGTTAAATTTTCGGCTACCGCGATCATTTTTGGATTGAAATCGCCGATCCATTGCATTTCGTAGTCTTCATAGTCCAGTTTTGTTCTGAAATCTATTGACGCTTCCTCAATAATGTAGCTGTCGATGCCCTTTGCCTGCCACTCCGGAACCACGCCAAAAACCAAACCTACGCAACGTTTGTTTTTTGACATTTTTTTGAGCCATAAAAACTTCAACTTATGAAGCAGGTTGAAATTGCCGTTTAGGTGCTTGAACCATTGGTTAAGGTCGGGCAGGTTGATGAAAATGGCAATCGGCTCCTCTTTGTGGTAGGCGAACCAAACAATTTTTTCATCCATCACCATTTTCATTTGCTGGAACATTTTAATGCATTGCTCCTTGCTCAATTGCTTGTTGCCGCCGTGGCCCGCCCATGCCTTATTGTAAACAACACAAAAATCTTCTGCGTATTTTTTCAGATCAGATTTTGCCAGATGTCTGCAGGAAAATTCCGGATCTTTTGCAATGGCAGCATGGCGATCCTTGAATTTTTTAGAAAGCATCTCTTTCGTATGCATGCCAAAACACACCTGGTCAAAGAACTTTTTGAAACCATAATTCTCAAACAATTCTTTATAGTAAGGTGCATTAAAATTCATTCTGTAAAGCGGTTCCTGGAACCCGTGTACCACCAGCCCCCACCACATATCCCGTTCACCAAAATTGATAGGGCCATCCATTGCTCCCATGCCCTTTTGCATGAGCCAGTGTTTGGCAACATCAAAAAGCATGTCTGCCGCCTGCTGATTATTGATGCAGTCAAAGAAACCTATTCCGCCGACAGGACCATCGTCGCCCTTATTCTTATACTTTTTATTGATAAATGCGGCGATGCGACCAATTAATTCCCCATTTTCACCCCTTAATATCCAGCGCATGCATTCACCATGACGAAATGCCTTGTTTTTCTTCTTATCGAAAACATCATTCACATCATTATCGATGGGACGGATGTAATTTGGGAACTGTTTGTTGATAGTAACATTCACCTTAATAAACTCCGAGGCTGTACCCGCGTCATTCACTTCAATTAATTGCATAATAAGTTTTGAGTAATAAGTTTTGAGTTTTAAGTAACACCAGCCCAATTCACCCGGCGGTTGGCGGGCGCAAAAAAACTCGCATCCATAATAATTTGACACAATGCAGGGTCAAACTACATATTCTTGCAAGTTAGGGTTTCATCAGAATTTTTAAGTTATCGGTACAACTTTTTGGTTCGCGACGTGTTGGAATAAGATTTGAATTGGCACATTGAAAGTTTTAAGATATAGTTATCGGTTTTGAGATCCTAAAAGAGCTAAAAACTCATAACTTACAACTTAGAAC
>Ga0318567_10000594_pt1 | contig 14744 bp, 13 predicted proteins | sample GRESIP088b5f20_FD_203691 | JGI IMG/M metagenome (GOLD analysis project Ga0318567, IMG submission 203691) | Tropical soil microbial communities from Luquillo Experimental Forest, Puerto Rico - GRE.SIPMG.088b5f20 | ecosystem: Environmental > Terrestrial > Soil > Tropical forest > Bulk soil...
CTCCTGCATGAGCTTGGCGTTGCGCGCCGCCTGGCCGGCGTGGCAGTTGTTGAAGAAGAGATAGGTGCGCCGCGCCTGCTGGGCCAGCTCCTGGATCTTCCCCAGCCACTCCCTGAGCTCGCGCTCGCTGTAATTGTAGTCGTAGCGATCGGTGCTGGGGCGCGGTGCGGGCGCCGCGCCGGCGGGCTCGAACAGGGCGCCCTGCGCGGGTGGCGCCGACATCGGCGGGACCGGCTCCGGCACCGCGACCGCGGCGCGCGCGCCACGCTCGGCGCGGTCGCCGCGCCACCAGTTGCGGGCGTTGCGGCCGTGGAAGCGCACGTAGGCGTCGGGCGCGGTCACCATCGTCACCGGCGGCATCAGCCCCTCGAGCCTAGGCTCGTCGACCGCGCAGAAGCCGAGCGCCCGCTCCCGGAGCCAGGAGGCGGTCTCCGGCACGTTCCACGAGTCGTGGCGGAACTCGACGAACAGCGGCTCGCCGGGCAGCAGCGCGCGCAGGGTCTCGAGATGGGCGAGCGAGGCGGCGGTGCGGCGGAACGCCCACGGGAACTGGGCCAGCAGGCCGTCGTACTTACCGGCGGACTTGAGCGGCTCGAGCGCGTCCAGGAACTCGCGGTAGAGTGCGGGGTCCCGCGAGCTCTCGTGGGTCATCGCCTGGTTGAGCTTGACCACGAAGCGAAAGCCCGGAGGGGTCTTCTTCTCCATCAGCTCGATCACGCGCGGGTTGGGGATGCGGTAGTAGGTCGAGTTGACCTCGACCGCTTCGAAGTGGCGCGCGTAGTAGGTGATGAAGTCCCCGGAGCGGGTGCCGGGCGGATAGAACGGTCCCACCCAGTCGGCGAACGAGTAGCCCGAGGTGCCGATGACGATGCGGTGCGGAACCCGGGGGGCGTCGGGCATGGTCTAGTGCGGAGCGGGTGGCGCCCCCGGGGTCGGGGCGGGACGCGCGCGCACGCGCAGCGCCGGGGCGCCGAACGGCACGTGGCCGAGCGAGCGGCGATGGGTGAGCGATCCCAGCGGCACCACGCTCGCCTCGCCCAGACGGTCGCGCACCTGATCGAGCGCCTGCTCGAGCTTTCGCGCTTTCGCCCCCGCGGCGAACAGCTCGGATTGCTCACCCCCCCTGCGATGCTCGAGCGCCGAGACCGTGAGCCCGATGAGCCGCAGCGGCTCGCCATGCCAGTGCTGGTCGAGCAACGTGCGCGCGACCGCCAGGATGGTGGCGCAGTCGGCGGTGTGCTCGGGCAGCGCGCGCTGGCGGATCGTGGTCTCGAAGCGCCGGTTGCGGAGCTTGATCGCCACCGTGCGGCCGAGGTAGCCCTCGCCCCGCAGCCGGCGCGCGACCTGGTCGGTGAGCCTGAGCAGCGTGCCTTCGAGGTACGCCGGCTCGGCACAATCCTCGGATAGCGTCACCTCGTGCCCCATCGATTTCGCGTCCACGCCCCGATGATAAGGCTGAAGCGGCGTGTCGTCGCGTCCCCACGCCGCCTCGCGCAGCTGCGGCCCGATGATGCCGAAGGCGGTCTTGAGCAACGGTTCGGGGGCGTGGGCCAGATCGCCGACGGTCTTACACCCGAGCGACCGCATGCGCATGGCGAGCTTGGGTCCCACGCCCCACATCTCCTGGATGTCGCGCGGCCAGAACGCCGCGCGAAAACCTTCCTCGTCGAGCGCGGTGAGCCCGCGCGGCTTCTGGAGCCCCGCCGCCATCTTGGCGATCAGCTTGTTGGGCCCCACGCCGATCGAAGCCCCGAGCCCGAAGCGGCGGTCGATCTGAGCCTGGATCTCGCGCGCCACTCCGGACGCCTGATCGAGCGTGCACCTGCGTCCCAGCCCCACGAACGCCTCGTCGACGCTGAACGGCTCCACGTCGGGGGTGTAGGTGGTGTAGAGGTCGAGGAGCTGGAGCGATAGCGCCACGTACTTGTCGGGGTTCCCCTCGACGTAGCGGGCGTGCGGGCACAGCCGGCGCGCCTCGGCGAGCGGCATGCCGGCGCTCACCCCGAACTGGCGCGCCTCGTACGACGCCGCGGTCACCACCCCGCGGCGCGACGGATCGCCGCACACGATCACCGGCACCCCGCGCAGGTGGGGGTGGTGGGCCTGCTCGACCGAGGCGAAGAAGGCGTCCATGTCGACGAGCAGGATCACGCGATCGCTCCGCTCCAGCGCTTCACGAGGCGCCGCTCCACGCCCGGCTCAGCACCCAGCGCGGGCCGCGCGGGTCGTAGCACAGCTCGTAGGTGTCGGAGTGCCCACCCTCGACCGCGAAGTAGCGCAGCAGGGTCTGGCCCTCGCGGCGCACCCATTGGCCCGAGACCTTCCGCACCCGGATCACCCGCCCCTTCCAGCGGAACCTCAGTGGCTGCATCTGCCCGTCCACGAACGAGGTGAGCACGTCGATCGGATCGCTGAGTGATTCGAACATCGCCGTGCGCCTCGCCGGTTCCGGGGTTGTCCCACTCGCCCAAGCTACTGCACATCTGTGCAGCTAGCAAGCGTAAAAAAGATGGCCCGGCGCGCTCGTTGCCTCTGCCGCAGCGCCCACTGACCCGGCGAACCTGCAGCGGTCACACCGTTTGCAGGTAGCGGTGCACCGAGTAGATGGTCGCCGAACCCTCGCCCACCGCCGCCGCGATGCGGCGGTTGGCCCCGGACCGTACGTCGCCCGCGGAGAACACGCCGGGGACGCTGGTCTCGAACATCAGCGGATCGCGCTCCAGCGGCCAGGCCACCTTCCGGCGTGACAGGTCCGGGCCGGTGACGATGAATCCCTTCTCGTCCAGCTCCACGAATCCGGCGAAAGCCTCGGTGCGCGGCGCCACGCCGATGAAGACGAACAGTGCCGCCACATCGAGCCACCGCGTCCCCCCGCCGGCCGCGTCGCGCAGCGCGAGCCGCTCGAGGTGACCGTCCCCGCGCGCCTCGATCAGCTCCGAGTGGGTGAGGACCCGGATGTTCTCGGTCGCCTCGATGCGGTCCACGAGGTAGCGCGACATCGCCGGGCTCAAGGAGGGCTTGCGGACCACGAGCGTCACGCTGCGCGCGTAGCGCGAGAAGAAGAGCGCCCCCTGGCCCGCGGAGTTGGCGCCTCCAACGATCGCGACGTCCTGACCGCGGTAGAGGGCGGCCTCCGACATTGCCGCGCCATAGTAGACCCCGGCGCCGATCAACGGCGCGACGCCGGGAATGTCGAGCTCCCGCACCGCCATCCCGGTGGCGAGCACCAGGGCGTGGCTCGAGACCTCCTTCCCGTCGCCGAGGCTCACGATCCGGTAGGGATCCTCGCGCCTCAGCCCCGTGACCGACCGCCCGACCAGCATCTCGGCCCCGAAGCGGCGGGCCTGGGCCGCCGCCCGCTGCGCGAGGTCGGCGCCGGTCACTCCGCCCGGGAAGCCGAGGTAGTTCTCGATCATCGAGCTGGTCCCGGCCTGCCCGCCCGGCGCGTGCTGCTCGATCAGCAGCGCGTGGAGCCCCTCGGACGCCGCGTAGACGGCGTTCGCGAGCCCCGCCGGCCCTCCGCCGATGATCACCACGTCGTAGAAGGGCCGCGCCGCCGAGGTGTGAAGGCCGGCCTTCCCGGCCAGCTCCGCCTGGTCCGGAGCGATCAGGCTGCTGCCATCCGGGAACAGGACCACGGGCAGGCGCGGGGATTCGCCGGCGATCGACACCACCAGCTCGCGGCTGGCGGCGTCCTGTTCCATGTCGATCCACTGGTAGGGCACCTGGTTGCGCGCCAGGAACTCGCGGGCCGCGTAACTCTGCGGCGACCAGCGCGACCCCACGACGCGGATGCCCTCGAACGCCGGGCGCACGCGCGCCGCCCACTCCGCCAGCAGATCGTCGAGCACCGGGTAGAGCCGCTGCTCCGGCGGATCCCAGGGTTTCATCAGGTAGTGGTGGAGCCCGCACTCGTTGATCGCGGCGATCGCGGCCTCGGTGTCGGCGTAGGCGGTGAGCAGGACGCGCATCGCTTCCGGATAGAGCTTGCGCGCCGAGCACAGGAGCATCGTGCCGGTCATCTGCGGCATGCGCTGGTCGACGAGGAACAGGGCGACCGAGCCGGCCCGCTTGCGCAACTGGCGGATCGCCTCCAGCGCTTCCGCCCCCGATGTCGCGGTGAGAATTCGGTAGCGGTCGGCGTAGCGACGCCTCAGGTCGCGCTCGACGGCGCCCAGCACCTCCCGATCGTCGTCCACCGCGAGCAGGACCGGCTTAGCCACCGCTCGCCTCTCTCGCCCCCGGCAGGGTGACGCGGAACTCGGTGCGGCCCGGCCGCGAATCGACCTCGATCTGCCCGTCGTGCTGGCGCACCAGGCGCCGCGCGATGTCGAGGCCGAGCCCCGTGCCCTGACCCATCTCCTTGGTGGTGAAGAACGGCTCGAAGATCCGCTCCCCCAGCTCGGCGGGCACGCCCGGCCCGTTGTCCACGACGCTCACCACCACCGCGTCACGCTGGCGGGTCGCGGTCACCTCGACCCGCCCCGATTCCGGCGCGGCGTCGATCGCGTTGTCGATCAGGTTCGCCCACACCTGGTTGAGCTCGCCGCCGAAGCCCTGGACCTCGGGCAGTCCGTCCTCGATCCGGACCGTGACGTCCAGCGACTTCCCGCGCGCCTTCCCGCCCAGCACCGCGAGCGTATCCGAGAGGCCCTGGCCGATCGCCACCGGTCTCGACAGGTTGGCGCGGTCCATGTGCGAGAAACCCTTGATCGCGGCCACCAGCGAGTGGATGCGCCCCGCCGCGATCTCGATCTCCTTGGCCAGCTGGCGCGTCTGCTGCCCGGCCGCGATCGAGTGGAGCGCGAACACCAGCGCGTCCTCGCCCAGCACCGCGGCGAGATGGTCCAGGCTCTCGGCTGTGAGGGCGGTCGCCGCCAGCCCGTCCACCACCTCCCCGCGCAGCCGGTGGCGGGCGGCCCAGGTCGCAATCGCCTCCTCGCGGTCGGCCCGTTCCAGCGGCGACAGGGCGGCGCGGGCGGCGGGATCGTCGGCCTGCGCCCGCGCGCGGCCAATCGCTTCGAACTGCTCCGCCGAGAGCCGCACCGCGCCGAGCGCCAGCGCCGCCGCCTCCATCTCGAACATGCGCGCGGCCAGCTCCCGGGCGCTGCGCGCCACCGCCGACGCGGGGTTGTTCAGCTCGTGCGCGAGACCGGCCGAGAGCCGCCCCAGCGAGCGCAGCGTCTCGTCGTGGAGGTCGCTCGAGGTGAAGTGGCGGGCACGGTCGAGCATGACGTGGACCAGGATCGCGGTCAGCTCATGGCAGCGGGCCGTCATTTCCCGGAAGTGATCGCGGTCCACGACCAGGACCTCGGACGGCTCTTCCACGCTCACGCGTCCGACCGCGCTCTGAATGCGTGAGTACGGCAGCAGGCCGCTCACGTCGCCCCCCCACCATTCCATGACCTTGCGCGGGCCGCCGCCGCGGTCCACCCGCACGGCCAGGTGTCCGGAGAGCACGACATAGAGCGACCGGATCTCCCCCGCCGTGTTCGCCAGCACCTCCCCCACCGGCACTCGCGCCAGGGTGCCGTGAGCGGCCAGCCACTCCAGCTGCTCGCGCGGCGCGCGCCCCAGCGTACGGTGCGCCACCAGGCGTTCGACGAGGTCCTGGTCGTTCATCCGGGTGCTCCGGGCGGGAGGGCTCCCTGGGGTGGACTGGATCAGCGGGCGGCGCGCAGATCCATCAGCCGCCGGATCGCGCTCAGGAACACGCTCGACAGCATGATGATCGCCCCGATCCACACCAGGTTGATGAGCGGCTTGGTGCTGACCTCGACCGCCAGCACGTCCTGATTCGACTTGGCCACGGTGCCGGGCAGGATCAGCGCCACCTTGCCGGTGTTGGGATCGGCGCTCGCCATCTCGACCGAGCCGCCCCCCGGCAGGTAGTCGGGGATGCGCTGCATCGCTCCCCCGCGCATCTCGACCTTGGGTCGCGCGTGCACGGTGCGCCCGCCGATCTCGACCCGGAGCTGGGCGGCGATGCTCATCTGCGGCGTGCCCATGCCCTGGATGTCGAAGCCGACGAACGTGTACTTGACCTGCCCGATCTGCCTGGTCTCGTTCTTTGCCAACCACACCGCGCCCTGATTGTCGTCCTCGCCCACCATCTCGAGCGGCGAGATGTAGATGTCATGGGTCAGGAAGCGCTCGATGTGCGGCTTCTTCATGTAGCCCTGGTTGTAGGCGCTCCAGTAGAGCGCCGGCACCGCCTCGAACTTCCGCTCCGGGGCGTCGACCGCGATCATCACCCGGTCCTTGCCGTCCCCCTGCTTGCGGATCCCCTCGTAGGTCATGCGGTAGCCGAGCGCGACGCGCTGCTGGCCGCGCGGCAGCTGGACCTGCACCGCGTTGCCGTAGTGCGACGACGCGACGATGCCAATCAGCAGCACCGAGACCCCCATGTGGCCGAGATACGCGACCCCGTGCTTCCAGCCCGCCCTGAATCCGCGCACCGTCACCACGGTGTTGGCGGCCAGCGCGAAGGCGGCGCCGAACACCACCAGCGCCGGGATCCACTCGCGCACCCCGCCGACCACCGCGCCCAGCGTCACCACGGTGGCGATCACCACCGACGGCGCGGCGGCGCGCACCAGCGCCGCGGGCTCGTGCTGGCGCCAGCGCATCAGCGGCGCCAGCCCCAGGAGCAGCCCCATTGCGATCGCGAGCGGGGCGTTGACCAGGTTGTAGTAGGCGGTCTGGACGTTGGAGGCCGGCCCGAACAGCCGGGTGATGAGCGGCGCGCTCATGCCCACCGCGGTCAGCGCGCACATCAGCATGAACACGATCTGGCCCAGCCACATCATCGACTCGCGCGAGAAGTTGCCGAGCGGCTGGGCGGGCTTCGGGATGTCCTTGAGCCGTGCGATCAGGAGCCCGTAGCCCGAGACCGCGGCCACGAACAGGAACGAGAGCAGGAAGCCGGTGAGCCCGAGATTCGCGAACGAGTGAACCGAGAAGTCGGCCAGCACGCCGCTGCGGGTCAGGAACGAGGCGTAGAGCACCAGCACGTACGAGGTGATGGCGAGGAAGAAGTTGGTGCGCCGCAGGCTCCCGGTGACCCGCTGGATCAGGAGCCCGTGGAGCAGCGCCGCGTTCGAGAGCCAGGGGATGAACGAGCCGTTCTCGACCGGGTCCCAGCCCCAGTAGCCGCCCCAGCCCAGCACCTTGTAGGCCCACACCCCGCCCATGATGAAGCCGGTGGCGAGCATCCCGGTCGAGAAGATGCACCACGGCAGTACCAGACGGATCCAGCCGTCGTAGTCGCGCTTGACCAGGCCCGCGAGCGCGATCGCGAACGGCACCACCAGCGAGGAGAAGCCGGTGAACAGCACCGGCGGGTGGATGGTCATCCACGGGTCCTGGAGCAGCGGGTTCAAGCCCTGGCCGTCGGGCGGCGCCATTCCCGCCGGGTAGACGAGGAACGGCCCGCGCATCACGGTGACCAGCCCCAGCATGACCAGCGGCAGGTTGAGGAAGAACATCGAGGCCCAGGTGAGCGGATGCCGGAGGCGCATGAGCAGCAGGCCGAGCGTGCAGGTGATGAGCGCCCACAGCATGAAGGTGCCCTCCTGCCCGCCCCAGAACGCCGCGTAGATGTAGTGGTGCGGCATCGCGGAGGAGGAGTAGGAGGCCACGTACTGGTAGCGGAACTGGTGGGTGAACAGGATGTACCAGAGGAATCCCGCCGCCGCGACGTAGGCCAGCCACTGGACGCGGAAGGCGATGCGCGCCGGCCGTTCGGCCGCGCTGCGGCCCCCCGCCGCGGCCAGGAACGCGAGGCCCGCCGCCAGCGAGGCGAAGAACGCGACCCAGGTGAAGGCCTGCCCGAGGTTCACGATGTGCTGGCCTTCTTCTGGGCCTCGGCCTGGTACTTGGACGGGCACTTGACCAGCAGCTGCTCGGCCTCGAAGTGGTCACCCTGGTAGCGGCCCAGGGCGACGATCGAGGTCGCCTGGTCGAAGTTGCCGGGGATCACGCCGCGGTAGGCCACCGGCATGACCTCGCCGCGCGAGTCGCGCAGCTTGAACTCGAGATACTGCTCGTCCTTCTTGAGCACGTAGTTCTTGTCCGCCAGCACGCCGTTGACCTGGACCAGTCCCGTCGACTGGCGTGCCTCCGCGAACGAGATGTACGGGGTCACCGACTTCTTGAAGCTGGTGACGCCGTAGTAGGCCCCCACCGCGACCAGGGCCAGCGCCAGCACCCATTTGACGTTCATTTCCTCTCCAGCTCCTTGACGCGGCGCTCGAGGCGCCACACGTAGATGAATAGCAAGCCCCATACCAGCAGGGACACGCCCAGCACGGTCAGGTTCGCGTTCATGCCATTCCTTTCAGCGCGCAGCGCTCGACCCGTCCGAGGCGGACGCGCAGGGACAGCAGCCAGAAGAACAGCGCCGTGAATCCCGCGAACATCCAGGCGGCGACCAGCATGATACGCGGATCGATGTCGGGCTTGCCGCGTCGCCCGAACAGCGGGTCGGGATGGAGCGAGAAGTAAATGCGCGGCACCACGAAGATCAGGAACGGCACGGTGACGAACGCGACGCACGAGTAGATCGCGGCCAGACGCGCGCGTCGCGTCTCGCCGTCGATCGCGGCCCGCAGGGCGAGGTAGGCGGCGTAGATCAGCAGCAGGAAGAACACCGAGGTCTCGCGCGGGTCCCAGTTCCAGTAGGCGCCCCACATCGCCCTGGCCCACATCGAGCCGCTGATGGTGGCGACCACGCAGAACAGCAGCCCGAGGTCGGCGGCCCCGGCGGCATGGTCGTCGTGGGTGAGGTCCCGGCGCGCCAGATAGAGCGCGCTGTGGACCATCGACCAGCCGAATGCCAGCGTGGTCACCAGAGCGGCCGGGAAATGAAAGTAGAACACCCGTGTCGTGGCTCCCAGCACCGGGACCACCGGCGCCCACAGGAAGCCGGCCAGCATTCCCGCGGCGATCCATGCGAACAGGAACACTTTCCAGATCAAGCTACTCCTCCCACAGGTGATCGTACAGGATCAGGCTCGCCCCCAGCAGCGCCGCGGCGTAGGCCCCCAGCAGGCGCAGCTCGGCGCCGATCGGCGCGCCGTTCCACTGGCCGCGCGTCCCGCTCACCGCCCCCGCCAGCACCGGCAGCAGGATGGGCAGCGAGACCGCCGCGAACAGCGCCCCGCGCCCGCGGGTCTGGGCGATCACCGCCCCCACCAGGGTCGCGGCCGCGGCCAGCGCCACGCTCCCCAGCCCCAGCACCGCGAGGAAGCGGTCCCAGTGTAGCGGCGGCCCCCCCACCAGCACCAGGAAGAGCGGCACCGTCACCGCCTCGAGCACGCCGAGGAACAGCAGGTTGAAGCCCAGCTTGCCGAGCGCGATCGCGGTCGGCGAGGCGACCAGCCGCAGCATGGTCATGGTATGGCCCTCGACCTCGCGCACGAAGGTGTGGGCCAGCGAGGCCAGCGCCGCGAACACCAGCACGATCCACAGCAGCGCGGCCAGGATGTCGGTGCGATCGGCGATCTTCCCGACCACGAAGCTGATCGAGGTCAGGGTGGTGACCGCGAACAGCAGCGCGGAGTTGAGGCCGTAGCGGGTGCGCCACTCGCTGCGGCACTCCTTACGCAGGATCGCCCACACCGCGCCCGCGGAGCTGGATCGCGTGGCCGGCAAGCGTCTTCTCCCGTTCTTCGTTGGTGGCGATGAGGACCAGGCCGCGCTCGGCGTGCTCCCCCACCAGCCGCGCCACCATGACGCGGCCGTCGTCGTCGAGATGGCTGCCGGGCTCGTCGAGCAGCAGCACCGGCGGCTGGTGGAGCAGCGCGAAGGCGAGCCGCAGGCGCTGGCGCATCCCCGAGGACAGCGCATCGGCGCGGGCGGCCGCCCGCGCCAGGAGCCCGACGCGCGCGAGGCTCTCACGCACCCGGCCGCGCGGCTCGTCGAGCCCGCGCGCCGCGGCCGCGAAGCTCAGGTTCTCGCCCACCGTGAACTCCTCGTAGAACGACAGATCGGGGGCGGCGAGCCCGATCGCGGGGCGGCGCGCGCGCGCCGGCAGCTCGCGGCCCTCGCACGCCAGCACGCACGAGCCGCCGCTCGGGCGCAGCAGCCCGGCCACGATGCGCAGCAGCGTGCTCTTCCCCGAACCGTTGGGCCCGGTGACCGCCGTCACCCCGGGGCCGGCGAGGTCGAAGCTCACCGGGTCGAGCCCGCGCCGCGGGCTGTAGCGATGGGTGAGCTCGCGGGCGCTGAGGGTGGCCACCGCGGACACCGCCTCGCGGGCCGGCAGCGCGCTCACGGGCGCCGGCTCACGGCCCTCGCCTCCCGCGCCGCGGGGGCCGCCCCCACCGCGGGCGTGGCGTCGATCACGCGCGTCAGCTCGGGCAGGACGCGGGCGCGCGCCTCGGCGCGGGTGCCGCGCATCAGCACCCCGGCGGCGTGCGGGTGCCCGCCGCCGCCCAGGCCGGTCGCGATCTCGTCGATCGCCACGCGCCCGGTCGAGCGCAGGCTCACCTTGACCTTGCCGGGCTCGACCTCGGAGAACAGCGCCACCGCGTCGACGCCGGCGATGTTGCGCGGCATGTCGACCAGCCCTTCGGTGTCGGAGCCCTCGAGGCCGTGGCGCTGGAACTGCTCGGGGCTCGCCTCCAGCACCACCAGTCGGCCCTGGTCGTGCATCTCGAGCCGCGCCAGCACCTCGCCGAAGAAGCGCATCCGCGCCGCCGTGGAGTGCGCGTGCACCTGGGCGTACAGCCGCTGCGGGTCGAGCCCCAGCCCCAGCAGCTCACCCGCCATGCGGTGGGCGTGGCTGTCGGTGTTCGAGAACCGGAACGATCCGGTGTCGGTCATCAGCGCGACGTAGAGCGCCTCGGCGATGGCCGGGGTGAGCGTGCCGCCGGCCTCGCGGATCAGGTCGTAGAGGATCTCGCCGGTCGCCGAGGCCTCGGGCTCGACGACGTTGACGCGCCCGAACCCGTGGGCGTGCGAGACATGATGGTCGATCACCGCGACCGGAATGGCGTGGCGGTCGAGCAGCGGGCTCAGCCGCCCGATGCGCTGCCGGTTGCTGGTGTCGAGCACGATCAGCACCTCGGCCTCGGCGAAGCGCTGCTCGGCGAGCTCCGGCTCCCACACCTCGATCGGCTGGTCACGGGTCAGGAAAACGAACGCGGTCGGCACCACCGAGTCGTTGAGGACGCGCACCTGCTTGCCGCGGCCCTTGAGCCACAGCGCGAGCGCGACCTCGCTCCCCAGCCCGTCGCCGTCGGGGTTGACGTGGGTGGTGAGCAGGAAGCGGTTGTGGCGCGCCAGCAGCTCGTGGAGCGCGACGCGCGGCGTCCGCGTGTCGGCCCCCGCGGCGCTCGCCGCGCTCACCGCGACTCCCCGGCCACCGCGCCGCGGCTCCCGGTGACCGGGCCGGCCGGCAGCTCGAGGCCCGCGACCTCGGCGAGGAACCAGCGGTGGAGCCTGAGGTCGCCGGTCAGCTCGGGATGGAAGCACAGCCCCACCACGCGGCCCTGCCGCACCCCGACCGGCTCCTCGCCGCGGCGCGCGATCACCTCGACCGCGGCGCCGACGCGGCGGATGCGCGGCGCGCGGATGAACACGCCGTGGAACGTGCCGCCCACCGCCGGGGCGTCGATCTCGGCCGCGAACGAGTCGATCTGGCGGCCGTAGGCGTTGCGCTCGACCGTGACATCGAGCACGCCGAGCGTCGGCCCCGGCAGCCCTTCGGCGCCGCTGCCAAGCAGGATCAGGCCCGCGCAGGTGCCGAGCACCGGGCGCGAGCGCGCGAACGACTCGAGCGGCTCGCGCAGCCCGGTCGAGGCCAGCAGCCGCAGCATGGTGGTGGACTCGCCGCCCGGCAGCACCAGCGCCGCGATCCCCTCGAGGTCGGCGGGCATCGTCACCCGCACCGGCTCGACCCCCAGGGTCTCGATCGAGCGCCCGTGGCGCTCGAAGTCGCCCTGCAGGCTGAGGATCCCGACGCGCACGCGGCGCGCCGGGCCGCCGCGCGGGTCACCAGCCGCGTTTGGCAAGCAGTTGCTCCTCGGTGAGATCGCGCACGCTCAGGCCCTTCATCGGCACCCCCAGCCCCTGGCTCACCTGGGCCAGCACCTCGGGGCGGTTGTAGTTCGCCACCGCCTGGACGATCGCCCGCGCGCGGCGGTCGGGATCGTCGGACTTGAAGATCCCCGAGCCCACGAACACCGCCTCGGCGCCCAGCAGCATCATGAGCGCGGCGTCGGCGGGGGTGGCCACGCCGCCGGCGGCGAAGTTCGGCACCGGGAGCTTGCCGGTGCGTGCCACCTGGCGCACCAGCTCGACCGGGGCGCCGAGCTTCTTGGCCTCGGCCATCAGCTCGCCCTCCGCCAGCGTGGTGAGCAGCTTGATCGAGCGCATCACCGCGCGCATGTGGCGCACCGCCTCGACGATGTCGCCGGTGCCGGCCTCGCCCTTGGTGCGGATCATCGCCGCGCCCTCGCCGATGCGGCGCAGCGCCTCGCCCAGGTCGCGGCAGCCGCACACGAACGGCACCTTGAACGGGTGCTTGTCGACGTGGTTCTCCTCGTCGGCCGGGGTCAGAACCTCGCTCTCGTCGATGAAGTCGATGCCCAGCGACTCGAGGATCTGGGCCTCGGCGATGTGGCCGATCCGGCACTTGGCCATCACCGGGATGCTGACCGCGCCCTGGATCTCCTTGATCATCGCCGGGTCGCTCATGCGCGCCACGCCGCCGTCGCGGCGGATGTCGGCCGGGATGCGCTCCAGCGCCATGACCGCGGCGGCCCCGGCCTGCTCCGCGATGCGCGCCTGCTCGGCGCTCGTCACGTCCATGATGACGCCGCCCTTGAGCATCTCCGCCAGACCGACCTTGAGGCGGAACTGTTCCTGCTGGTTCATGGCTGTTCCTTTCCGCGCCCGCTCAGGCGCTGCGCTGCATCGCCCCGCCGGCGAGCGCGCGCAGGCGCCCGATGACGGTCGGCGTCACCTCGATGATGCGCTCGACATCGGCCGCGGCGCCCTCCCCCCCCAGCGAGAAGCGCACGCTGGCATGGGCGTCCTCGGGGCGCAATCCCATCGCGATCAGGACGTGCGAGGGCCCGGGGCTCGCGGCGCTGCACGCCGAGCCGGTCGAGACCGTGATGCCCTCGCGGTCGAGCTCGTGGAGCACCGCCTCGCCGTCGACGCCGGCGAAGCGGAGGTTGACGATCGATCCCACCCTGAGCACCGGGTCGCCGTTCAGCGCCGAGCCCGGGACGGCGCGCGACAGCTCGCGCTCCAGGCGCCGGCCCGCAGCTTCGAGTGTACGCGGCGCCGCCGAGCCGAGCCACTCCCCGGCGCGCTCCGCCGCCACCCCGAAGCCGACCAGCGCGGCGAGATTCTCGGTGCCGGCGCGGCGCGAGCGCTCCTGGTGCCCGCCGTGGATCAGCGGCACCAGCCGGGTGCGCCGGCGCACGATCAGCGCCGCCGCGCCGGGCGGGCCATGGAGCTTGTGGGCGGCGAGGCTCAGGAGATCGGCGTCGATCCCCGCCGCGTCGATCGGGAGCTTGCCGGCGGCCTGGACCGCGTCGCAGTGGAAGCGCGCGCCCGCGGCCCGTACCCGCGCCGCGATCTCGGCCACCGGCTGGATCACGCCGGTCTCGTTGTTGACCCACATCACCGAGACCAGCGCGACGTCGGGGCCGAGTGCCTGGGCGAGGCGGTCGGGATCGACCTGGCCGGCGGGCTCGACCGGCACGATGGTGACCGGGACCCCGCGCGATTCGAGGTGACGCGCGGTCTCGAGCACCGACGGGTGCTCGATCGCCGACACCACCAGTCGCCGGCGCTCGGGAGCGGCACCGGCCAGCAGGCCTTTGAGCGCCAGGTTGTTGGCCTCGGAGCCGGTGGCGGTGAACACCACCTCCTCGGGGTGCGCCCCGGCCAGCGCCGCGACACGCTCGCGCGCCTCGTCGATCGCCGCGCGCGCCGCCTCGCCGCGGCGGTGGACCGATGAGGCGTTGCCGAAGCGCGCGCCCAGGAACGGCGTCATGGCCGCCAGCACCTCGGGCGCGAGCGGCGTGGTCGCCGCGTGATCGGCGTAGACCTCGCGCTTCATGCCCGCACCTCGGCGCCCGTCCCGATGGCCTGGATCGAGATGCGCTGAGCCAGATGCCCGGCAATGCGCACCAGGGTGCGCGCGTACTCCGATTCGGGCTCGGCGGCCACGATCGGGCGGCCCTGGTCGCCCCCGGCGCGCACCGCGGGATGGATCGGGATCGCACCCAGGTAGGGCAGCCCCATGGCGAGGAAGCGCTCCTCGGCCGAGGCGGTGTTGAAGATCTCGTGGCGCGTGCCACAGCTGGCGCAGGTGAAATAGCTCATGTTCTCGATCACGCCCAGCACCGGCACCTCGAGCTTGGCGAACATGCTGACCGCCTTGACCGCGTCCTCGATCGCCACGGTCGAGGGCGTGGTCACGATCACCGCGCCGGCGACGTAGGTCTGCTGGATCAGCGAGAGCTGGACGTCGCCGGTCCCGGGCGGCAGGTCGACCAGCAGGTAGTCGAGCGTGCCCCAGTCGACGTCGTGCAGGAAGGTCTTGATCGCGCTGTGGAGCATCGGACCGCGCCACACCACCGCCTCGCCCTGATCGACCAGCAGGCCGATCGACATGAAGCGCACGCCCCAGGCCTCGACCGGCAGGATCTTGCCCTCGCGGGTCGAGGGCTGGCGCTGCACGCCCATCATGCGCGGCAGGTTGGGCCCGTAGATGTCACCGT